>OGYU01002655.1_pt1 | contig 11371 bp, 7 predicted proteins | sample 1576581 | NCBI WGS metagenome assembly OGYU01 (sample SAMEA3541547, study PRJEB24748) | human gut metagenome | biome: human gut; feature: human-associated habitat; material: faeces | place: China | collected 2012 | reverse complement strand
TGGCGAGGCTCTCGAGGGCAGCGTCCGAGAGCCGGGTGTTCTTCGTCAGGCCGAAGAACTGGTTCAGGGTGTCAAAGGCCGCAGCCTTTTCTGCCAGTACCCGGCTGGCCTGCCGCTGCTGGTTCTGCTTGGCGTCCCGGTCGGCCTGTTCGGCCCGCTGGTAACGGAATCGTGCCAGCTCACTCTCTGCCGGGAGTTCCCCGGTCTTGTAGTATTCCCGGATCTCTCTTACGACCTTGTCGGCATCCACCTTCCCGCTGTACTCCTTGCTGGCAGCCACCCGCCCGTCGGTGGTGGAGATGTCGATGGTGAAACGCCGTTTCTCGCTGCCCAGCTGCTCCACCATCGCGCGGATCTGTCTCAGCTGCTGTTCGGTCGGTGGAGTCTTTGCCGCAATGTCAACGCCCGGGGCCTCAGCCATCACACGCACATTGCCATCTGCCAGAAACTTGTTCAGGGCCTCCGTGCCGTTTGGCACCTCCGCCGGGCCGAACACGTCCAGTATTTCTCTGTGGTCAGTGTCCCGGGTTCCGTCATTCTGCGCAAAATTCAGCATCCGGCCATCAGGCAGGATGTACCCTGCCCGTTCAAAACGGTCTGTCGTTCCAAACTGCTTCACGGCCAACTTCCGGCGGTACTCAGGCTTTCCGCCCGCCGCCTTGCGTTTCCGTATTGTTACAGATGAGGCCGTACTGAAAGCGTTGTATTCATGTTATAAACGGGAATGGCTTGCTACGGCTCCTTGTATCATAGTGGCTTGTGTGGATCATAATGAGTCTTGGCATCGCCGTGCCGATAATAAGGATCATGCTGATATTGATATTGCTATTGCAGTAGAACATCTTTGTCTGGCTGCTGCCGAACAAGGACTGGGTACTTGTTGGGTTTGTAATTTTGATGCTCCGCAATGCAGTGAGGTTTTGGGACTGCCGGAAAATTTGGAACCGGCCGTTTTGATTCCGGTCGGTTATGCGGAGGATGAACCTACAGAAAAGAAGCGGAAACCATTAAATGAAATCCTTCTTTAAAAAATCACAAAACCACCTTTCGGAGTGTCATCGGGCAGGCAGATTCAATTTCCTTTTACAGTGGATGAAGGTACTGTTAATTTCTTGACCTGATGACTGTTCCGGATTTTAAGCACATTTCTTTAGACTCTTCTTATTTTCTGATAATTTTGCATATTTTGTATTCCATTTATGATAGAAGTAAAGCCGAAATGGCTAAATTTGAGCACTTTTTAGGCTTTGAATAACCTATGAGTGTAGTAAGTACTATTAATAACACTGAAAATTATGGAGAACATAGGAGTTGGATTGATGTTGATGGTGGTCGGTATGGCGACCGTCTTTGTCATTCTCCTCATCGTTATCTATCTAAGCAAGTACCTTATTACTGTTGTCAACAAAGTGGCCCCCGAAGAGACCCCCAAAAAAGCACCTGCTGTAGCACCTACGGCAGATACTGGTGCTATGGATGCTATTAAGGCGGCAGTTGAGATTTTGACAGCAGGTAAAGGTCAGGTGATAAAGATTGAGAAGTTATAATCCAAAAAAAGAAAAACACATTTATCAAAAATGGAAAGAGAAGTAAAATTTAGTCTGGTCTTCCGCGATATGTGGCAGAGTGCGGGTAAGTACGTGCCTCGTGTAGACCAGTTGGTTAAGGTTGCCCCGGCTATTATTGAAATGGGCTGTTTCGCCCGTGTGGAAACAAATGGTGGTGGTTTTGAACAGGTAAATTTATTGTTTGGTGAAAATCCGAATAGAGCTGTGCGCGAGTGGACGAAACCCTTCCACGAAGCAGGCATCCAGACTCATATGCTGGACCGTGCGCTGAACGGTCTCCGCATGAGTCCCGTCCCGGCAGATGTCCGTAAATTATTCTATAAGGTTAAACATGCGCAAGGAACAGATATTACCCGTACTTTCTGCGGATTGAATGATGTCCGCAATATTATCCCTTCTATCGGCTATGCTCACGAAGCCGGAATGATTTCACAATGTTCGCTCTGTATCACTTTTTCTCCGATACATACTGTGGAATATTATGTGAATATGGCCAAGCAGCTTATAGAAGCCGGAGCCGATGAAATCTGTATTAAAGATATGGCCGGCATCGGACGTCCCGTTTCATTGGGAAAGATTGTTGCCGGAATCAAGAAGATTAAAAATATTCCTATACAGTATCACTCTCATGCGGGACCCGGATTCAATATGGCTTCTATTTTGGAAGTATGCCAGGCTGGTTGCGACTATATTGATGTAGGTATGGAACCATTGTCATGGGGAACCGGCCATGCTGATTTGATTAGTGTGCAAGCCATGTTGAAAGATGCCGGATTTAAAGTGCCCGAAATTAATATGGAAGCGTATATGAAAGTGCGTTCCATGATTCAGGAGTTTATGGATGATTTCCTTGGTTTATATATCAGTCCCAAAAACCGTCTGATGAATTCTTTACTGATTGCTCCGGGATTGCCGGGCGGCATGATGGGAAGTTTGATGGCCGATCTTGAAACGAATCTGGAATCTATCAACAAGTACAAGGCAAAACGTAACCTGCCGTTTATGACTCAGGATGAATTGTTGATCAAGTTGTTCAATGAAGTTGCTTACGTATGGCCGCGTGTGGGTTATCCTCCTTTGGTTACTCCGTTCAGCCAGTATGTGAAGAACCTTGCCATGATGAATGTAATGGCTATGGAGAAAGGTAAGGAACGTTGGGGAATGATTGCCGATGATATTTGGGATATGATTTTGGGTAAAGCGGGACGTTTACCGGGTAAACTGGCCCCTGAAATTATTGAAAAGGCAGAACGTGAAGGCCGCAAGTTCTTTGATGGCAATCCGCAGGACAATTATCCCGACCAGTTGGAAAAATATCGCAAGATGATGCTTGAAAAACAATGGGATAAAGGACAGGATGACGAAGAACTGTTTGAGTATGCCATGCATCCGGCCCAGTATGAAGCTTATAAGAGCGGGAAGGCAAAAGAAGACTTCTTGGCAGATGTGAAGAAACGTCGTGAGGAGAAAGCGAATGCCACTACTCCTGTCGAAGCTGAAAACAAGACCAAGGTATTGACGGTGGATGTGAACGGGCAACCTTATCGCGTTACAGTGGCATATGGTGCTGTAGATCCTGCTACGCTGACAGCTGCTTCGGGTGCAGTTCCCGCACAAGCTGCTCCTGCTCCGGTAGGGGAAGGGAAAGATGTGCTTTCTCCGTTGGAAGGTAAATTCTTCCTAGTAAAGAATGCCCAGGAAACTCCGAAGAAGGTGGGTGAAAAGGTTAATAAAGGTGATGTGATTTGTTACGTCGAAGCAATGAAGACCTATAATGCGATCCGTGCGGAATATGACGGTACTATAACTGCTATTTGCGCTAATTCGGGTGACACGGTTTCAGAGGATGACGTATTAATGAAAATAGTATAATGGAAGATATATTTGAAAGACTTTATGATATGACTGCTTTCAGCAATATTATTGCTGAACCGCAATTCTTGATAATGTATGCCATTGCGTTCATCTTACTTTACTTGGGGATCAAGAAAAAGTACGAACCGCTGCTGCTGATTCCGATAGCTTTCGGAGTGTTGCTGGCTAACTTTCCCGGTGGTGAGATGGGGGTTGTCCAGGCCGATGAAAACGGCATGGTAATGGTGAATGGAGCACTGAAGAACATCTGGGAAATGCCGTTGCACGAAATTGCGCACGACTTGGGCCTGATGAACTTTATCTACTACATGTTGATTAAGACCGGTTTTCTTCCGCCTATCATTTTTATGGGGGTAGGTGCTTTGACAGACTTTGGTCCGATGTTGCGTAATTTGCGGCTTTCTATTTTCGGAGCTGCTGCACAGTTGGGTATTTTCACAGTATTGTTGGTAGCTATCTTGATGGGGTTCACTCCGAAAGAGGCGGCTTCATTGGGTATTATTGGTGGAGCAGACGGTCCTACCGCTATCTTTACCACTATTAAACTGGCTCCCCATTTGCTAGGGCCGATTGCTATTGCCGCTTATTCGTATATGGCTCTGGTACCCGTTATCATTCCGTTGGTTGTGAAAATCTGGTGTACGAAGAAAGAATTGAGTATCAATATGAAGGAACAGGAAAAGAAATATCCTTCTTCGGTAGAAATCAAGAATCTTCGTGTGCTGAAGATTGTATTTCCGATTGTAGTGACTACGGTGGTCGCTCTGTTTGTGCCAAGTGCAGTGCCTTTGATTGGTATGTTGATGTTTGGTAACTTGATTAAGGAAATAGGTAGTGATACTTCACGTTTGTTTGATGCAGCTTCAAATAGTATCATGAATGCGGCAACTATCTTCTTGGGGTTGTCAGTCGGTGCGACAATGACTACGGAGGCATTTTTGAATTGGACTACTATCGGTATTGTGATAGGTGGTTTCTTGGCGTTTGCCTTGTCTATTTCCGGTGGTATCTTGTTTGTGAAGTTGGTGAATCTTTTCACTAAGAAGAAGATCAATCCACTGATTGGGGCTACAGGTTTGAGTGCTGTGCCCATGGCCAGCCGTGTGGCTAATGAAATTGCTTTGAAGTATGACCCCAAAAATCATGTGCTTCAATATTGTATGGCAAGTAACATTTCAGGAGTTATCGGTTCTGCCGTGGCTGCCGGTGTGCTGATTTCATTCCTACAATAAAAATCATCGTATTTAAATTGTTCGGGCACGAATTATACGGAAATTACAGATGTTTTAGACAATACTGTAAGATCTGTATAGTTCGTGTCTTTTATTCTCTTTCTGTATCGTTCTCCTGGCTAAAACAAATAGAATAGGCCCTCTCCTCACGAAGAAAGCCTATCGTTAGATTAATGTTTAATATAAGAGAGAGTTTTATAGTCCTAACAGTTCATTGAACTTCTCTGCTGTCTTGGGATCTGACGGACGGGTCATATTGGCAGAGATGATTTTGCCATCCCGATCCAGCAGGATAAAACGGGGAATGCCGTTGATGAGGTAAGCATCCATAAAGGTCCTGTCTGTTCCCATGTGTAACTGGATCCCTTTCAGTTGATCCTTTGTTACCATGTTCTCCCATGCCTTTTTGTTCTTGTCGCATGACAGGCTGACAAAATGAATATCCTTTCCTGCATATTTCTCTTCCAATTCCTTTAACGCAGGAAGTTCTCCACGGCAAGGGCCACACCAGGTAGCCCACACGTCAATATAGATATATTTCCCTTTCAAATCTGCCAAAGATACTGTTTTCCCATTTATATCCGGATAGGAGAAGCTAGCTGCTGAGGGATTGCCTGATCTTAATTTTTCCCACTTGGTACAAAGTGCGTTGAATTTTTCTATGGACTTTGCATCCTTCACATGTTTGCGGAATAGGACAATCAGCCCGTCTGCTTCATCCAGCCCGTTATTGTCTACAAAGTTATAAACAAATTGGTCAATCAGAAATTCTGCAACCTTTTCATCTTGTATGGTTGCATCTACGTAGTTTACACTTTGTTCTGTAGAATTGGATGCAACTGTTTTTCCTTTATTACTAAAGGCGCTGATAGCATCGGGAAGAAAAGCCTTATATTCTTTTAGAGCTAATAAACCGGCATTGATCGGAGTAATAGCTTCCAGTTTTTCATAATATGCTTTGGAAGGAATATAGTTGTCATCCTTTCCAAAATGAGGATGATACAAAGCGTATTTGGAGAAATAATAATACGTATAGAATTGCAAACGTATTTTTTCCTGTGCAGTGAAATCGGCTGGAAGTTTTGCGGCTTCCAATACTTGGCAATTGGCTGCGTACAGGCTGTCTCCTTTGTGTATGAGGGCGGCCTCTTGCATTTTCATATCGGGCATACCGAGTGATTGGAGCTCTTTGCTTCCCAGATAGGTGTTGATAGCGGCACCTGCTCCTTCAAAGGTTGTGTTTCTCCACATGTTGTCACTGTCGAATGACAAGGTAAGGTCTTGATTGGGATCCAGATAAAGAGTACGGCGTCCGCGTGTGTATTGCATGGTTACATATTGCGGAGTGAATCCTGTGATTTCTATGTTGCCGTTTCCAGCGGCATCAATCGCCACTTCTTTTTGTTCGCCACTTTGGCTGAAAGTCAATCTCACTTTGACCTTCTCATTGGGATTGGTGACCTTAAAAGTGAGCTTTGCAGCTTCTGTAGCGGTAAAGGTACTCAGCGCAAGGCCAAGTACCATGATGGATTTTAGAGTTCTCATCTTATTTTTTTCTTTTAGGTTTCATTTTCAATGCATCGGGACGCATGTTATAGACTTTTTTTCCGTATGCGGGTTCTGTGCTGAGGCAGGCAGGGATGGGGGCTTTGCCGTTCAGTTTGCGAAGCACCATTTCCAAGGCGGCTGCATATTCCTGATGGATGAAAGCATCATCTCTGTCTGTTTGGTTATAAGCAATGTATTGCAGATAGCCTACACATTTGTTGAACCAGAATTCGGGAAGTTCCTCTGCTTTGTATCCCAAACGGGCGATAAATTTCAGTCTACTGATTAACTCTTGCTGATTGACTGTGGTGTCTGCAATCATCGCATCAATCTGGGTAGCTGCCGCTTCATACTTTTGTTCCCGGATATCATTATTGATACGGATCATTTTCAGATTGAAATCTTTTCCTTCATAGTTGCATAAGGCTTCAATTTCCGCCAATTCGCCGTATGAAGTTTCTTTTGCCAATTTAGCATCAACAGCTTTTTTGCCGAAACGCTGGCAGAAATCTGCATAATTGTCTGATACTTGCTTCAGGTACGGGTTCATGCCATTGATAGTGTTTACATATACTTCCCATACATCCGGATCAGTCAGTTTGGCACCTCCTTTTATTAATTCATCAAAAGCGGCTTGTACGTTATTGCGTGCATAGACTGAATAGTGATAATTGATGTAATCAATCAGGAATGCACGTTCTCTGTTCCCCTTGGTATATTGCTCTTGCAGGTAAAAAGAGCGTTTGGTAGGAATGTTTGCATCTTTTCCTGTCTGAATAAACTGTTCGGGAGTCTGACGGCTGCTGCTGCGATGAACAATTTCTTCGGTAGCAGGATCGACGAAGGCATAAGTAGGGTAGCTGCGTACACCGTATTTCTTGGCTAATGTAATTCCTTCACCTTCTTCAGCATCAATTTTGAGGTTGATGAAAGTTTGGTTATAGTAGTAACCCACTGTAGGCAATGAGAATACAGTTTGTGCCATATTCATGCAAGGTCCACACCATTGGGTATAGAAATCAATGAATATCAATTTGTTTTCTGCTTTGGCTTTAGCTACGGCTTCTGCCCAAGTAGTGCCGTGCAGGAAATTGATTCCTGCATTCTGGGCATTTAAGTGAATCGCATAGATACATGCGAAAATGAGTAAGATATATTTTTTCATGTCTTTGAATTTAATATGTTAATAACCAGGGTTTTGTTTACATTCCAGATTAGAACTGATTTCTGATGACGGAATGGCATCGATACGGCGGTCTATGATGCGTTGGTAATAATTGTCTCCTTGTGCTTCCGATTTTTCATATTCTTTTTCCAAAGCTTCTCTTAACGTCTTGTTCAAAGCAAGCAGACGGGTGAAATCGGGTTTCTCTGTGTATCCTGCAAAACGGATCATGGCAAACCATTCATGCCAGTTCTCGAAAGACAATTCCAGCATCCATTCGTTGAATATGGCGGTTTCCAGTTCTTCGTTATTGGCTGGAAGAATTATTTCGGCTCCTGCTCTTTCGCGTAGTTTACGGATCGGTGCGTAGGCTTCGGATATAGAGGCTCCTGAACGATACAAGGCTTCGGCTTTAATCAGGTAGAGTTCGGAAACACGACTGAAGATGACAGGCATGTCATTGGCATCATTCAGCAGCTTCTTTACCGATTTCAGGTTGTAGGCTACCGCAGAACTGCGGCTGTCCATCAGGCTGTCTACTTTAGAGAAGATGGCATCGGCGCGAGGATCATCCCCCACCAGTTCCACATACTCATTGGTGGGCCCCCAGTAACCTTGTTTTTTCGTGGGGCTGTTACCGTAACATTGCTGACGGGTTGAAGTGTTGGTGGCATCTTTTTGGTCGAATACACGAGCGAATAGAATCTCTTTGGTTGTTGAAAACTTATCAAAAACGTCACCATAGTTTGCTTCCGGCAATGGAGAATTTGTATCAATTGCATCATTAACTGCTGCTACCGCTTCTGTGTATTTTCCTGCATACAGCAATACTCTTGCCTTTAATGCCTTGGCTGCTTCTTTAGAAGCTTGTGAAAGCTTTTTCCAATCAGGAGCTTTTTCAATAGCTATTTCCAGTTGATCCAGAATATATTGATAAGAATCGGCTACGGAGCTACGCGCCTTTAAAGCATTGGATACGGATGGAGCTTCATTACGCATGACAACTCCGTATTCACTATTCATATCCCAAAATTCGCAGTAACGAACCAGGATATTGAAGTAGGCCAAAGCGCGTAAATAGGCTATTTCACCTAACACTTCGGCTCTACGGTTTCCGGAGAACTCTCCGTCACTCATGCGGTTACAGGCTGTTTCCAGGAAGTTGGCGTTTTTGATTACAGCGTAATCTGCATCCCATTCCGTTGCATCACTGAATGATAGGGTAGGCAACATTCGTTCGGAGTAGTAAACGGCATTACCGGCGCTGACAATTTCTTGACGCCACATGGTCCCGGCTTTGAAGGAACCACTTACTGTAGGAAATATGACATTGAATCCATTTCCAGGCAAGGAGTAATAGATTCCGTTTAAGGCTAACTCTACAGCAGCGGGTGTTGTGATGGCACCGTCTAAATCTGCTTCGAATTCGGGCTTTTGGTCCAAGACATCTACCAACTGGCACGAGGAAACGCCCATTGTAAGTAAAGCTAAGAATATATATTTTTTCATTCGATTATACATTTAAATGATTATAAGTTAATTTTTAAACCAGCCGAGAAAGAGCGGAAACCCGGATAAGTGGAGGTTTCATAGTTACCGCCATAGTTGCTGTTACTGTTTACGGTAGCAGGGTCTGTTCCCGGATAAGAGGTGAGCGTGAACAAATTGGTAGCCGAGACAAATAGTTGTCCTTTTATCACTTTGTTTAAAGGTAAATTATAAGTCAGACGCACTTCCTGCAAACGGAAGAAGGAGGCATTAAACAATTCATGATCGGTTAGTCTAGGTACACCGTCACCTATATACAAGGCCGGGTATTTGGCATTTTTGTTGGTGTCAGACCATCTGTCATTCAATCCATAGTCAATCAAACCGGTTAATTGTCCGGGTAGATTCTGCAATGTTTTGTTATAAATCTTCAAACCACCGATCTGATATCCGAAGTTGGCGAACAGGCTGAATTGTTTATAAGATAAATTGGCAGTCAGACCGCCGAACAGATCCGGATCAGGATTACCGATAATAACACGGTCATTGTAGTTGATGATTCCATCTCCATTTAAATCCTTAATTTCCAAATGTCCCGGTTTTAATGAGTTACCATCGTAATAACTTTGTCCCTTTGATTTAGCATAGGCATTCAATTCATCTATTCTGGCTTGATCTTGTATGATCCCGGCATATTCATAACCATGGAAAGCTCCCATTGGATAGCCTACAGCCAATACTTGGTCGGCATAGCTGCCTTGAACTACTACATCCATAGCTGATTGTGCTCTACCTTCTTCAACCAGTTTGGTGACTTTATTCTTGTTATGTGACATATTCAAGGTCAGGTCCAAGTTCCAGTCTTTAGTAGATAATACACGGCCTACCAGGTTTATTTCAATACCGCGGTTGGTCAATGCTCCGATATTACGGTTCATCTGCATAGAGCCACCGGTTGCACTGGGCGGGAAATCAAATGACCAGATCAAGTCTTTGGTATCTTTGATATAGCCGGAGATAGAACCGGTCAGTCGGTAATCGAACAATGCGAAATCAAGACCTAAATCATATTGGGTCGATTTTTCCCAACGGATGTCGCGGTTACCCACTTGTTTATGTATAATGGCTGACAGATTATTATAACTGGTTGCTTCGTATAAATCACGATTAGAGAAGCTGGTTAAGTTTTGGGTACCGGTAGTACCTACGCTGGCACGTAATTTCAAATCATTAATGAATGTCAGGTTTTTCATGAATTTTTCCTGAGAGATACGCCATGCAATGGCTCCTGAAGGGAAGAAACCATAACGGTTGTTCGAACCAAACATGGATGAACCATCATAACGTCCTGTAAAAGTGAACAGGTAGCGCTCCATTAATTTATAATTGATACGGGCAAATGAAGAGAACAGACCACTTGCATTATATCCGTTACTCCAAGATGAGATGCTTGCGGCACTTCCTAAATTGGTGTAAATATCATTATCCGGATAAGTCTGGCCATTCATTCTTGTACTACGGCTTATACCACGTTCAAAGGAGATACCGGCTACGGCATCCAAAACATGATTCTTGTTGAACTCATAGTTATAATTCAATGTATTGTCGAATACGGTTTTTGAATATTTATAATGATATTCTGACCCACTGGCTTCATTTCTAGTACTTAGAAAACTTGGACTGAATGAATTGTTTTCAGTAAATTGTAAATTACCCGATAAACTGGAACGGAACCGGAATCCTTTCCAAATATCAACTTCTCCGTATACGGTTCCCATGATGCGGTAAATATTATCATGGTTTTTCTTATAGGTGTTGGCCACCGGGTTGGCTTGACCTGTGGACATATCAAATTCCCCGTTATCATTATATATAGGCATATCAGGACGATAACCTTGTGCGCTGAACAGTGAAGTTCCTGCATTATCCTGATCTGTATAACTCATATTAGCATTGATACCAAAACGGAGGATAGGCAATACATTCATTTCTGTAGACACGCGTGCATTATATCGGCTTAAGTCACCTCCTTTAACCATACCTTGCTGATCGAATATGGATAATGAAATAAGATATTTGGAAACTTTGCTACCTCCACTTACTGTCAAGTCGGCATTGTGGCGGATAGCTGTTTGTTTCACTTCATCAAACCAATTGGTGTTGGCACTGCCTAATGCAGTGGAATTAGGTTCAAGAATTTCCAATGCATATTGGTTGGACGGATCATATACCAAGGTTTCTTTGGCAAAGCGGCGTACTGTTTCCCGCCATTCATCACCATATAAAATACGGAAGTTCTTAATTTGAACATCAGTGGTAACATTGTAGTTGAAGCTGACGGTAGGTTTGGAACCTTCCACTCCTTTTTTAGTGGTAACGATAACTACACCATTTGCGGCGCGAGAACCATAGATAGCAGCCGCAGAAGCGTCTTTCAGTACGTCCATAGACTGGATATCATTGGGCGAAATTGCATCCAGCATACTGGGATCTTC
>OGYU01002646.1_pt1 | contig 11388 bp, 10 predicted proteins | sample 1576581 | NCBI WGS metagenome assembly OGYU01 (sample SAMEA3541547, study PRJEB24748) | human gut metagenome | biome: human gut; feature: human-associated habitat; material: faeces | place: China | collected 2012 | reverse complement strand
TTACATATCTGCCGGAGGCATAAGTTTATAATGCCCGATCATATAAAGGCTTCAATAGAACGATTGTTTCACAAAATACCGGCAATGAAATTTCCACTTATTAGCAAGTCAAGCTTCCCAAACATTTATCACTTTACTGTAAACACTCATTGTATGCATTTCCTTCCGGGAGCGCCTTTAACTGCAAGTTCTGGTGCCCTTATATTTGTTCCACAGACAGGATTTGCGGAAATATGTTTCTCAATTATATTATTTCCAGCCAACAGGAAGAAGGGGGACATTTCTTTCGGAAGAACAAATTTGCAACTGCGCCGTAGTTCCATCACATAACGCTAATGGCATAAAAGTAAAATATTTGTCAAACTTACCTGAAATCAATATCGGCGCTAACTTGCAAATTTTTCTGTAGAAAGAGAATGTCCCCCTTCTTCCGTCGCATCGAGAAACCTTATACCCAAACCAACTTCCCCGCAAATCCGTCCCTCCTGCCAAACCCCAAAGACCCCAGACCACGCAGTTAAACAGCAATTTAAAAGAAAACGAACAGATGAAAAAATTATGCAGATATAGTATAATAGACAATAATAAACCAAAAGAGAAACTTGCCAGACTGGGGGAAACATGGAACCACAAAAGCAGAATGACGGTGTGCGCTACAAACTGGCAAATGCCATGAAAGAATGTATGCGCACTGCACCGGTAGAAAAAATAACCGTAAAAGAAATTGTAGAAACCTGTGGGTTGACGCGTCAGACATTTTATCGGAATTTTCAGGATAAATATGATCTGATCAACTGGTATTTTGATAAGATTTTGCTGGAATCATTTGAGCACATGGGGGAAGGAAGAACCGTCTACGAGAGCCTTGTCAACAAATTTGAATACATTCAGATGGAGCAGCTGTTTTTTCGGGCGGCATTCAAAAATGATCAGCAGAATTGCCTGAGAGATCATGATTTTGAACTGATTCAGGAGTTTTACACCAAGCAGATCGAAAGTCGGACAGGAAGAAAGATTTCCACCGAATTGCAGTTTGAACTGGAAATGTATTGTCTTGGTTCAGTTTATATGACGGTGCAGTGGGTGCTCGGGTATCGGAAATGTACGCCAGAAGAGCTGGCACATGCGCTGACCGAATCCATGCCTGTGCGGCTGCAGGACGTATTTCAAGAACTGGGATTAATATAGGAAGAAACTGTAAAAAATGCATCCGCTTGGTCTAACGTTTGAAACGCCAGAACCGGTATTTGCCGGAACTGGCGTCTCTTTCATCAGTGACTTCTTTTACAGTCCACTTTATATTGAATTGCAAGAAATTACATCAGTTTGCGGAAAAGTGCTTTCAGATCCTCCACACTGGCATCTTTTGGATTTCCAGGTGCGCAGGCATCGGCATGTGCGGATTCTGCAAGGAACTGTAAGTCTTCTTCCTTCAGTGCTTCCAGTTTTGTCGGAATTCCGACATCGACGGAAAGCTGCTGTACGGCATCAATCGCTGCCTTGCGGTATTCGTCCACAGACATTTCATCGACACCTTTGACACCCATGGCGCGTGCAATCTCACGGTATTTTTCACCGGTGCAGTCGGCATTGTATTCCATAACGATTGGGAGCATCATTGCACAGGCAACACCGTGCGGAGTGTCATAGACAGCACCGAGTGTGTGTGCCATGGAATGTGCGATTCCAAGTCCGACATTGGAAAATCCCATACCTGCGATATACTCGCCGAGAGCCATGCCTTCGCGTCCCTCTTTTTCGTTTGCAACGGCACTGCGCAGGGATTTGGAGATCAGCTCAATGGCTTTGAGGTGGAACATATCTGTCATTTCCCAGGCTGCTTTTGTAGTGTATCCTTCGATGGCGTGTGTCAGGGCATCCATACCGGTAGAAGCAGTAAGTCCCTTTGGCATGGAAGACATCATCTCAGGATCTACGATTGCGATAATTGGCATATCGTGTGGGTCAACACATACAAATTTACGCTTCTTTTCCACATCGGTAATGACGTAGTTGATGGTAACTTCTGCCGCAGTACCAGCGGTGGTCGGAACAGCGATGATCGGTACACATGGTTTTTTGGTCGGAGCTACGCCCTCAAGGCTGCGCACATCTTCAAATTCCGGATTGGCAATGATGATACCGATGGCTTTGGAAGTATCCATGGAAGAGCCACCGCCGATTGCAATGAGGTAGTCGGCACCGGAATCCTTGAATGCCTGTACACCGTGCTGGACATTCTGGATGGTTGGATTTGGTTTGATATCGGAATAAATCTCATACACAAGACCATTCTTGTCCAGTACATCTGTTACCTTTTTTGTTACACCAAACTTGATCAGGTCAGGATCAGAGCAGACAAAAGCTTTCTGGAATCCGTGTGCTTTTGCCTCGGTTGCAATCTCCTGAATTGCACCTGCGCCGTGATAAGATGTTTCATTTAACATAATTCTGTTTGCCATAGTTGTAATCGTCTCCTTTGCATACATTCATGATACCCTTATTGTAGCAATGAAAAATCCGGGATGTAAGTTACAAAAGCAGCAGATTGTAACATGTGGTCCAAAATTTTTTTTCTTGATTTTTTATGGGAAAAGGAGTAATCTGTCAATGGGAATGAAGTTCTCCCAAGGGAATTTCCCTGAACTGCTGAACGATAAGCTGATGACTTCTACGATTGTTTGATCGCAGAGACCATCGGCTTTTTTATTTGCTGTAAGATTTTGAGGATGTGCAGGGGAAGGATTGATGCAGGATGGATGTAGCAGTAAATCAATTGTTCATATGTCGCATGTAAGAGACGAAAAAGGGATTATGAAAGAAGAGGAAAACCATGAATCCGTCACATGATTTACATATGCCAGTCCTTGTCTTGCTTCAAAAATATATTTGACTTTTTCAAACTCCGAAATAATTTTTGCCGTTTGATCTGTAGAATTATTATCTACAACTATAATTTCAAAGTTCGGATAATCTAATTTTATTAAAGACTGCAATAGCCTTTTTAAGCCCAAACATCTATTATATGTACAAACCCCAATTACAACTTTTGGGAATTTATCTTTATTCATCAATTTGATCCTTTCAAACATTCCTATTCATTAATTTTTTTATCATCATATCAACTTTTTCCATTACCATTTCTACAGAAATATTATTCAGACATTTCTTTCCACATGTTTTCCGTAAATATTTATTACAATTTTTAACACAATCATAATTACAACTAACGATCATTGCATTATCCTGTATCGGTTTAAACTGCATCGGATTAGAATTGCTGAATAAAGTTATTGTAGGACAGCCAGCTGCCGCAGCAAAATGCCCCATTCCATTGTCAAAATGAACTAAAAAATCTACATTTGTAAAAAAAGCAGACAGCTGATCTAAATTCGTCTTTCCACAAAAATTAATTACTCTAGCCTTATTTTTAACCAAACTTATCACTTGATCAGCAACAATTTTATCTTCTTTCATTCCCGTAATAAAAACAATAGCATTATTGCTTTTGCTTATTTGATCAATCAAATAAGCAAACTTTTCAACCGGCCAATTACGTAGGGGATCTTTTGTATTTACACACATCGCAATCTTTATAAACTCAAGTGGAATATTAGCAAATTCTTTTTTTATGTATTCTAGATTTTTAATTAACGGCTTATTAAATTCAGGTTTGTAAAACAAACAGTCCGTATTTTTGGTAAATAATTTAACTAAATACTGAAAATTCTCTGCCGCAGAATGTTTTTTTACATCATAGTCTTTTAATCTAAAATAATCCGAAAAAAAGAACCTTTCAGTACCTGCTTGCCATCCAAAAAGACTTTCCGACCCTACCCTTGTTGGTATTCCAGCCAACCACATCATTGCCGACAACCTTAATCTTGGATCTAATGATATAGAGAGATCAAAATTATATTTTTTTATTTCTTTGGCCATTCTGAAAACCGAAAAATAATCACCTTTACTTTTATACTTATATGGTATTACGTACTCAATATTATCTATATTTTTAAACAAATCAACCAATTCCGGTTTAACTAAATATGATATCCTGGCATCCGGATATTGCTGTTTCAGTAACGGAATAAGAGTAGTTGCATGTATTAAATCTCCTAAATGCATTACGGCATCAATCAAAATATTATTATACTTGGGCTTCATCATAAACACTCCTGTTATTTAACAAAAATTTTCAACCATAAATCTGCTATTTTCAGTCTTATAATCTGCCTGCAGATAGATTTCCCCTGCATATTTTTACTCGGCTGTGGCATATTTACTTCTGAAAAATCTGTATTTGATAAATACAAATAATATTTGTCATTAAAGCCGCTATATTTTGGAAATTCCCAAGGCTTATATCTACCGGCATAGTGAACAATTGCAGGCACTGCTTTTGCGCATACTGCAGCATTGCGAAATTTAGAATTGAGTAATATCTTGCTGAATAAATAGAATACAGGTGGAATAACATTCCACCTCAACGGTATTTCATACCAATTATTCATAAAAATTTTATTTAACGCATCCTGATCATGATGCGGTAGTTGTTCTTTTTGTGCAAAGTCCAAAACTTTTTGACCATAGCCATTTATGCGCCATTCTTCAACATTAATAATTAGAACTCCAGAGTTAAAGTATCTGTAACTATCTGTTATCCCTATCACAGCCTTTTTCTCTTTCCGCATTCTCGAGGATGTAATTATCCCGTAGTCAAGCACCGCACCCACTGGAAATTTACAAATATCAATTTTCCACAAATTAAAAATATCTTCACAAACCAGCAAATCCACGTCCAGATAGATAATCTTTTTTACATCTTCAGGTACCAAATCAGCAATCATCAGTCTGAAATACGCCGCTCGGCTTACATGTCCGCTTAAATAAATGTTTTTTAGCTTGTCATGTCCTATATCAATAAATTCTATTTTCGCATTAAATTTTTCTACTGTTTTTTTTATAAGTTTTATTTTTTTATCACTTATATCGTCACTTAAAACAAAAAAATGCAATTGATCTGCAAATTTTGTATTTTTCAGAATAGATACTGTAACAACTGCTACATGCTGTGCATAGTTATCATCAGAAGCTAATACGACATTTATATGTTTATCCATAATAATATCCTTGTCCAATCCAACAAACTTTCCATATTATATTGTTTTATTATACCATATATACTAGGATAATACAGCTATCATTTGCTTTACATCACCCTCTATTAACCTTATAATAAAATTATCATTAATATTTTACGGAGGTTAATATGTTTAAATATCTGTTATTTACAGCATTATTATATTTTATTTCATATTTATATTATGTAAAAGTATCTCATGGATTAGGCCATAAAGCAGAATTCCTCCAGCTAAGACGTTTCCTCCCCTGCGCACTTTTGGCTGTCGCACCTGCTGCAACAGCGCAAATCCAGTTAACTAATAGCTTATTACTTACGAGTATGGCAGTTGGTATATCCTGGATAATCACCTACCCTTTATTATATTGGAACACCTATCACAAAAATTCCACTGATTTCGGCTTCCATTTTGATACTGTTTTCGGATTATATATTATAGGCTGGCTCACAGCACTAAAAATTATTGTACTAAATTTCAACATTTTCCCAATTACTTTTTTGATTATACTAACAACAGTAGAATTTTTAATTTTGCTTATTCCAATTTCACAGTGGATTTTTTATTTTTTATATAAATCATGCATTGACGAAAACAGCATGATGATGCTACAGGAAACACACTACAACGAAATACTAGAATTTTTCAAATCGTTTTCCATACCTGCTAATTTATTAATTTTCGTTATTCCAACTTCAGTTTACGGTATTTTTATTTATTTAAACATAGATGCCTCCGTAAGTACGTCAATTTCTATAAATATTTACCAGCTTATAACACTGTTGGCAATCGTTGCTTTCCTCACAATCTATTTATGGAAAAAAGGTAAAGGCGTATTTGTACGCACAGGTATTGTTGAATTATATTTAGATGTCAAGGAATACTTTGAAACAACTAAATTATATACTCAAAACATGAAAGAGAGATTAAAAGATCTTCAGGTTACACCACAAAAACCAGTATTTGATAAACCTTCTACTATTTTGCTGATCATCGGTGAATCAGAATCGCGTGATTATATGAGCGCCTTCAGCGAATGTGAATATGATACCACACCCTGGTTAAAAGCCAAAAAAGAAGATCCACATTTTTTACTTTTTCCAAACAGCTACTCCTGCATCGCTCATACAGTTTCCTGTCTAGAACGCGCATTAACAGAATTTAATCAATATAATGACAAACAGTTTTATACATCTTGTTCTATTATTGATATTGCGCATAAGGCAGGTTATACAACATCCTGGTATAGTAACCAGGGTCATTTAGGCTGTGCCGATACTCCTGTAACATTAGTTGCCAACACTTCTCAGACTGCAAAATGGACCAAGCAAAATTTAAATCAGGTACAATATGATGAAGCGTTGCTGGAGTATCTTGAAGAAGTAAATCCACAAAAAAATAATTTCGTTGTTATTCATTTAAAAGGCAATCATTTTAATTTTATCAATCGTTATCCATCTCAATTCACAAAATGGGGTACTCCTGGCAAATATGACCTAATTTTAAATTATCTGAATTCCATCGCCTATACTGACTCTATTTTAGAAAAAATCTACAACTACGCTTCTGCGAAGCTTAATCTGCAAGCCATACTTTATTTCTCTGACCACGGAACCCTGCCTGATAAAAGACGGTCGCCTAATTTTGACGGATTCGGCACTGTACGTATACCAATGTTTGCTTATTTTTCAGATGAATATATACAAAAGAATAAAGAAATTTATCGAACTTTATCAGATAATCAGAATAAATATTTTACCAATGATTTATCTTATGAATTGATGTGCAGTATCTTTAATATAAAATCTAATCATTTTGATGAAACAAACAGCTTAGCCTCACCAAAATATAAATTTACTCGTGAAATGTTAACTACCGATCTTGGGAAAATGTACATTAAAGATGACACTACAAAATAAATAATGGCGGACCATTTAGTCCGCCATTATTTATTTTTTTGCTGTAATTCATATAACTTCCAATATTTTAGCAGAGTGTAGAAAAAATGCTGTAAACTTGAATAAAGTCCTGCCCAACCATCTAAAAACCCCAATTGTAAAAAATAAGCTCGGATAAAGCCATAAATTCCATGAGTAAAAGCAGCACTTTTCCCTACGCGTTTTCCTTTACTGAAATTATCTTCAGCCCAGATAGAAGTATACTGACCAGCTTTATCAAGCCATTGCTGCCAGGAATCATAAGTATAATGCATAAGAATTCCAGAAAGCTTCTGTTTTGGCAATTTGCAAACTGGCCGCTCATGTACTTTATGTTCCCATTTTACTTCCAGTCTGGGAAAAAGTCTTATTACTTCATCCGGTGCAAAAATTCCATGATTATATCCAAAATCAAAAGCTTCAATTTTCCGCATAAAACTATATTGCTTGGCTTCGCATTTATCCACAGCATTTTTTACCGACTCAATCAGTTCAAATGACAGTCTTTCGTCAGCATCTATATATAAAATATAATCAGCATCAGTTTTATCTAAAACAAAATTGCGCTGAGCTGAAAAATCATTATCCCATTTACGGTAAAGAACCCTTGCGCCATGTAAATTAGCCAATCCAACAGTTGCATCATCACTTCCGGAATCAATAATAATTATTTCGTCGGTAATCTTACGGACATTTTCTATAACTGCAACTATATTTTTCTCTTCATTTTTTGTTAAAATGACCACAGCAATTTTTTTCATAAAAGCCTCCATGACATCTTTATTTTATTATAACATATAAACACACCAAGTATCCCTTGTAATCGTCGGAAGTTTATTCTATAATTATTATGAATTTATTTAATCAATCATCCGTATATTTGAAAGGACAATATAAATAATGGATTTCAGCTATTCCAGTTACGAAAAATTGATTTCTCTATTAAAACAATATAATTATTCTATCACTGATTATAATAACTACAAAAAATATGAAAAATCAGTAATTTTACGACATGATATAGATTTTTCAATCAAAGACAGTTATAAATTTTCTCTTTTTGAAGAATCTTTAGGTATTAAGTCAAATTATTTCGTTCTACTATCTACAGGTTTTTACAATCCTATGGAAAAACGTGTTCGAAAAATGCTTAGAGATATGCATAACCGAGGTTTTACTATTGGTCTGCATTTTGATACAACAGCTTATGATAATACTGATCTGAACAAACCTATCCAGTCTGAGAAGCATATATTAGAAGAAATTTTAGAAGCTCCGGTTAATTTGATTGCATTCCATCGACCAGCACCAACAGCATTAGCAAACAATTTAAAATTTCCTGGACTGATAAACGTTTATTCAAAAGAATTTTTCCATGACTGTAAATACTGTTCTGATTCCAGATTTTTTTGGCGTGATAACCCATATGAGTTAATTACCAGCCAAAAATATGACCGCCTTCAGATTTTAACGCATGCGTTCTGTTGGGCTGAATCAGACAGATGTCCAGCTCATGTTTATAAATCTTTCATCTCGCAGGCAAGTTGGGAACGTTACAAATATTTAACTGAAAATATCAGAAATCCTGAAGAATTTATTTCAGAAGAAGAAGCCAGAAAACTTTGGCTTAACAAATAGGAGTCAATAATGCAGAACTTTAAAAATCTTATTGAAAAAAGAACCTCTCTTGCTGTAATAGGATTGGGTTATGTTGGTATGCCTTTGGCTATTGCATTTGCAGACCATATAAACGTAACCGGTTTTGATTTGAACAAAGAAAAAATTTCCTTATATAAATCCGGTATAGATCCAACCAACGAAGTAGGAAATGAAAAAATACAAAAAACTACTATAAATTTCACAACAGACGAACAGCAGTTGCAATATGCAAGCTTTCATATCATTGCTGTTCCAACGCCTATAAATCAGGATAAAACTCCCGATTTTGGTCCTATTATCGGAGCCAGCACTATTTTAGGCCGCAATCTTGCGCCTGGTTCTATCATCGTTTACGAATCAACTGTTTATCCGGGGGTTACAGAAGATATCTGTATTCCAATCTTGGAAAAAGAGTCTGGTTTAACGTGCGGTATTGATTTCAAAGTCGGATATTCTCCTGAAAGAATAAACCCTGGTGATAAAATCCATCGTTTAGAAAATATAAAAAAAATAGTATCCGGCATGGATCAGGAAACACTAAACGAAATAGCATCAGTTTATGAACTTATAATAAAAGCAGGAGTATATCGTGCTTCCAGCATTAAAGTTGCTGAAGCAGCCAAAGTTGCTGAAAACAGCCAGCGTGATATCAACATAGCTTTTATGAACGAATTGGCAATGGCTTTCGATAAAATGAAAATAGATACAAACGAAGTTGTTGATGCTATGAACACGAAATGGAATGCTCTCGGTTTCCGTCCAGGCTTAGTTGGTGGCCACTGTATTGGCGTAGATCCATATTATTTTGTTTATGAAGCGGAAAAACTTGGTTACCACAGTCAGATAATACTTTCTGGCCGACAAATAAATGACGGCATGGGCACTTTTATTGCAGATGCCATTATTAAACAGCTGGTACTGGCAGGAAAAAAAGTTATTGATGCAAAAGTAGCAATTTTGGGAATCACCTTTAAAGAAAATTGCCCTGACGTTCGAAACTCAAAAGTTATTGACATTGTCAAAAGGCTCAAAGAATATGGAATTTCCCCAGACATTACAGATCCCTGGGCAGATATCATAGAAGTAAAAAATGAATATAATATTGACCTAAAGCAGCTAAACGATATAAAAAATGTTGACTGTCTTGTTTTAGCTGTGGCACATGATGAATTTAAAATTATGAATTTACTTGATATGGATAATCTATTTAAGCCATTGCCAAATTCAGAAAAAGTTTTTATTGATCTAAAAAATATCTGTTCTCTATCTGAGCTTACATCTTCTGGTTATAATTTTTGGAGATTATAAAATAAAGCCGTAAACACAAGTGTTTACGGCTTTATTTTTATGATTTTATTTTCAGCCTGACTTTTAAAATAGCATACCATAAATAACATTTTAAAGCATTCTGCCAATTATGATGTTTTCTAAAAAATTTCCCGGCTTGTTTAAAATTGTGATAATTTTCCGGCTTTCGTTCTGGCAGTGGATCATCAACACTATCCCAAAAAGATATATCTAAATATCGTCTCCACATTTTATCATATTCTGTTAATGCTAAATTCCAAGGCTTTTCTCTGCCAAAAAAATGATAAATTATACATCTTTCAGGTACTTTGCTACCATCACACCCCAAATGATTAAATTTTTCGTCAATAAACTTTATATCACCATCCATAACCAGATTCAATACATCCTGATCATGGCACGTAAAGCTTTTGGGATCGCGTCCTTGATAACTGAATGCTTTTTCAGTTATGGAATTCTCTTCCCATTTTTCAGTATCAATCCATAGAACACCCGAATTAAAATATTTACCACTTTTGAGCCCTAAAAAATCACTTCTAGTCTTTACCGCCTCAGGCAAATCTGAAACAGCTGCTAATACTTTCCCTTCTAAATCTATTTTTTTAAATGCTTCCATACTGTTGATACATATCAAATCAGCATCAATATATAAAAAATATCTTGTTATTTTTTTCAATACCTTGGGCATGTATAGTCTAAAATAACTAACTTTTTTGAATCGTGGATGTTTAATATGAAAATTAGCAAATGGAGCCATATCCATTAAATAAACATAGCAACTTTGTTTATATTTAACGGTAGTTTTTTCTAAAGCTTCCAAATCTTTTTTACTTACAGCATCAGTAAAAATATGAAATGCAAATTTCATATTTGAGTTATTCTCTAATATAGATGTAATTGTGACTCCTGTAGGTCTGAAAAAATTAATATCTATATTAAAACAAATATGCATTACATCATTTTGATCTTCTATACATTGCAAGTTTTCAAAACTATATATTTTCTTTACAAATTCATTCTTTTCAAAATACTCCCGATCAAACATTAGCATCCCTCAATAGTCTCATATTTTCTAACATTTCGTAAAATCAACAACAATATATTTTACTACTGGTTGATTTTATTTTTCTAACATTTTCTCCGCTGCTGCCACAACCTGTTCTACCGTCATCCTGGACATACACTGCAAATCATCGCAGCTGTGTTTCATTCCGTCTGCACATCCCTGACAAGGCGGTTGTGCCGTAACTATTACAGCATCCTTTGTATAAGGACCATAAAGCTTCGGATTTGACGGTCCATACATAGCAACGATAGGCACCTTCTGGCTGATAGCCACATGCATA
>OGYU01002644.1_pt1 | contig 11398 bp, 9 predicted proteins | sample 1576581 | NCBI WGS metagenome assembly OGYU01 (sample SAMEA3541547, study PRJEB24748) | human gut metagenome | biome: human gut; feature: human-associated habitat; material: faeces | place: China | collected 2012 | reverse complement strand
TTATGGATTACTACAATATGAACAATATTATTGCAGACACTAAAATGCGTGAAAACTTAGCAGATAGTGAATAGGAGTAGCTATGGACTCTATTTTGTCTACAGTGCTATCCATCTTTTCGCATAATCCTATCATTGTTTTAGGTATCATCGCCTATGTGGCTTTTTCTATTATAAGGGGCAAGAATAGCGAAGAGTCTGATGAGTATGATAACTATGGAACTTCAAGTTCTGGCCAGACTTGGGAGGATATGGAACGCGAATACGGCATCTCCATAGAACGCAAACCTGTAGAACCTTCAGCTGAGGACTTGTTGCATGATGTTTTAGAGTCATCTGCAAAACATGTTGAAGCTCCCCAAAATGCTGACAAATCTAAAACAGTGTTAGCTGGGAATCAGCATTACGATGAAGCAGTTACAACTCAACAAGGTACCGATATTTCATCAAAGAGTACATCAAGTAAATCAACTAGCTTTAGTACTCATGAGACTCGTTCGGATCGAGAATCTGTTACAGGTCCTTCCTTGAATGAGCGATTGGCCGAGTTTAAGCGAGATAAAGCCTCTAAAGAGGGGCGTGTCCTTGTTGAAAAGGCCGGTGTTACAACTGCACCAGCTGTAACATCGACTCGTAGTCGCAAATCTAATCATGCTCTAAAAGAGGGGATGAAGTGGTCTATTATTTTAGGTAAGCCTAAAGCTCTTGAGCGAAGATATCGCTAGTCAAATTTTCAGTATCATAATCGTACTGATAATTGGTTAGCACATAGATATATTGATGGTTTGTGCACAGATATTGTGATAGCAACTAGAATTACACCTATCGTATGCGGTGCATATAATTACATATTGAAAGAGGTTCCTATTGGTCACCTATGTGACTATTAGGAACCTCTTTTGTATTGTCTTTTCTTGCTGGAACTTTCACAATAATAGGGAAGGGAGTTCGTCCATAAGGAAAGGTGATGTTATGTATCGTAATGTGCGCGTTATACCAAAACAGTTATTAGAGCAATTATATGTAGAAAAGCAGTGGAGTGTTCGCGATGTAGCAGATTATTTTCAGTGTAGTGTGGATACGATTATGCGCCGGATGAAAGCGTACGATATTGAGCGGCGCCCCCTAAAAAAGGAAATTAATATGGTTCACGTACAGGCCTTGTATGAGACGGGGAAGTGGTCCCTACATTCCTTGGCGAAGCGGTATGATGTGTCCATAACGACCATGGCAAGCCGAATGAGAGAATATGGGTTGGCTTGTCAGCGATCGAGTAAGAATGTATCTGTAGACGTAGTACGCATTTGTAGGGCTTATAAAAGTGGGAATAGTACAGACGCTATTGCTCGTATGTATGGCGTATCTCGTTGGAAGGTGCACCATGTGTTGCGACATATGGGTGTTAGTATGACACCTAAGGCTCGTAACCCTCAACGCGTAGAGGAGATGGCTTATTTATATATGCAGCATCACATGAGCACCGATGATATTGGTCTAGCCTATGGCATTCGGGGCTCTACGGTGGCAATGTATTTGCGCGACCGAGGTATAGAAATACGGACCAACACTCTAGATTTAGACGAAAATAAGATTAAAAATCTCCGCGCCCAAGGGTATGGGGTAGCCAAGATTGCACAGATGATGGGCTGTTCAGCCACTGCGGTACGAAAGCGACTTGCTATGAAAAAATATATCTCTCCTTGATGTAGTTTAGTAGATACTATATACTTAAATTTATACAATGATGGGAGGATTATTATGTTCGAAATTATCTCTGCTTTAATACCCTTTTTATTACTGGGCTTAGCGGCCGCTGGTTTATCTCGCGTCTCTGGTGTCGCTTTGTCTATGGTTATAGTGCCTACTCTATTAATTTGGGGGGCTACTGCTGTAGACGTAATCGCCTTTATGTTGCTCTTTGTAGTGTACAACAACTTTACTATGGAAACACAAGATGTTCGCTTGGATTATAAAGACCTTGTGTTATTCCCGAAATGGCGCTTGTGTATTCCCTTTATTTTGAGCTTGGTTGCAGCGTTCTTTGTGCCTGCTGCAGGCATTGCCATTTTTATGGCTTGCTTTGTATTAGAATTGCTAGCTACTGTATATAAACGCATTCCTGAAAACAAACGACCTCGTTTACACCGTGTCGTAGTAACATCTATCTTGAGTGCAGTAGTCACAGCTGTAGGCGCTTATGCAGGTCCTAAAATTCCTAGTGACTACTACTTCATCTGTGCGGGCTTGGCAATTTTAATCATTACAGGCTTTGCTTGGTACGCAGGCAATCATCGCGATGCTTTTAGAGGTCCTTGGGAAACGATTTGGGCTGACTTTAATCTATTCTTAGGGATGTTTGGTGTAGAGGCTTCTTACTATCCAGCTGCTCTTACCCGTTCCATTCCAAATCCTATGGATCGCATGTTGCCTATGATTACTATAGTAGGTGGTTATGCAGGTCTCATGGTAGTATTTGGTTTCTACAATATTTTCTCTATTCCTTCTTTGATTACTGCCATCGGTGCTGCTGTAGGTATTCGCCTCTTTGGTTTATATGAATTCCCTCGCAATGGCAGCTTCTCTTACTTAGCGATTGGCTTTGCCGTAGCTGCCGTAGTGTGCTTGTACCTAGTATCTCCAACGCCAGTTGGCTTTGACCATATCAATACCTTGGTATCTCGGCCAATAGGTCAATAATAGGTGGTATTTGAGTGCTAGTCGATTATAGAATCGATTATATTCGCCAGCAGTGATTCTATTCATTTATTATCACATGTGACATAGTTCATTTGTTATGGTGAAAGTTGAGTTCATAATAGATTGTGAAAGGAGTTGATACTCAGTGACAGACATAATTGAAACGAGACCATTTCCGCCATTCTTGCCAAAGAATGCAACGGTCATGACGATGGGGACATTCCCGCCAGCTTCTGAAAAACGATCTATGGAATTCCACTATCCTAACTTTCAAAACGATATGTGGCGCGTATACGGTATAGTATTCTTTGATGATAAGGATTACTTTAGAAAAGGTGAGGAAAAGGCTTTTGATGCGGATAAAATCAAAGCATTTCTATCTGAAATTGGCATTGCTTCATGCCCTACCGTTTTAAAAGCGATTCGAGAAAAGGGGAATGCATCTGATGCGTTCCTAAAGGTTGTTGAACCTGTGCCGCTCGCTGAAGTACTGGAACAAGTGCCACAGTGTAAACATATTGGTACCACCGGAGGTAAGGCTACAGAAATATTATTAAGCCTTTTGCCAGAAAAGGTAAAACTACCTAAAACGGGCGAAACTATACCATATGTGTATAATGGTCGTGAATTAACATTGACACGATTACCATCGACATCGCGGGCGTACCCCTTGAGCCTTGCGAAAAAGGCGGAAGCTTATAAGAATTTCTTTAAAACCTGTGGTTTAAAAACTAAATAGATTAAAACTAAATAGATCTAAGAATAACACCTTTAATGGTTGAAGTGGAGTCTTTTGAGCTCGCGGCTAACTATTAAAGGTGTTTTATTATCGTAAATTTATATGAGATTTAAAAATGGAAATAAATAGAAATAATATTGGTTTGCGTTGTGTGTCATAAATAATATTTATGAGGTGTATAATATTTTAATTCTTGTTTTTTGAAATGAGAGGTCTATAATTAATCGTTGTCATCAATTGGTTGACAATCATTTTGGAAAATGGAGTTGATATTATGGATAAGGCTAAAGATGCCTTATGGACAAAATCCTTTGTCCTCGATACTTTGATTAATTTCTTAGTATTTTTGATTTACTATTTATTGATCGTTATTATAGCCGTTGTAGCAAAGGATAATCTCCATGCTACGGCGAGTCAAGCTGGTTTAGCGGTAGGTATCTATATTATCGGTACCGTTGTAGCCCGTTTATTGGCAGGGCGGTTTATTAGTGTTTTAGGCTGTCGTAAAATGCTGTATCTTGGTCTATTAATCTATTTAGTATCTACAGCTATGTACTTCTACACACCTAATTTATTGATACTTGATAGTGTTCGTTTCTTAAATGGTTTTGCTTATGGCATTACATCGACTGCTACCAGTACAATCGTAGCAGCTATCATTCCTCAGTCTCGTCGGGGTGAAGGGATTAACTACTATGGCTTATCTACATCTCTAGCCGCTGCTGTAGGCCCGTTTTTAGGCATTTTAATGCTTCATAGTCTTGGGTATGACTTTATCATTGCCTTTTGTGTAGGTCTTATCGTTCTTTGTGGTATCGGTTCTGTTATTATGAAGTTTGACGAACCTAAGCTCGCTATTGATTCAGAAGCACATAAGGGAATTAGGATTTCCGATTATATTGAGCCGCGCATGAATTCCATTAGCCTTGTATCTATGCTTGTAGGTTTTGCCTATTCTGGTGTTATCGGCTTTATGGCAGCGTACACAAAAGATTTAGATCTTATTATGGCAGGGACATTCTTCTTCGTTGTCTATGCCGTAGTCATTACTATAACAAGACCGTTACTTGGTATTCTCTTTGATATGAAAGGGGAAAACTTTGTTCTCTATCCTTGTTTCGTATCCTTAGCGCTTGGTATCTTCTTGTTATCCATCGCTCATTCTACATGGCTTGTGCTTTTATCTGCTGTATTTGTTGGCCTTGGCTATGGTACATTTATGTCGAACGGACAAGCAGTAACTGTTAAAATTGTACCTGTTCACCGCATTGGTGTTGCTACATCTACGTACTTCATCGCCTTAGATATGGGGCTAGGCTTTGGTCCCTATATCTTAGGGGCTATTAAAGAGGTTGTAGGCTATACAAGTATGTTCCATGTAACTGTTGTTGTAGCACTTCTAGCACTTGTTGCTTACTACTTGTTCTATGGACGTTATGTAGGTACTGAAAAAGATCTTTCCTTGAAAGCACGTGCTGAAGAAGAACGAATTAGAAATCGTAAAAATAATGGACAGCTTGCATAGCAATTAATCTGATACATATAATAATCTTATATTTTAAATAATTAAGTAGATTAAATAAAATCAGTAATCCAAATTTAAAGGACTATACGAGATAACTCGTATAGTCCTTTTTTCTATGGGCGTACCCACATATTGTTTTAGTATTCTTTTATTTTTCGATGTTTACAATGTTAACGATAACTTCAACAGCTTTTTTCATATCATCGATACATGCAAATTCGTGACGACCATGTAGGTTTTCTACGCCAGTAAAGATATTAGGAGTAGGGATGCCCATGAAGGAAATTTTAGAACCATCTGTACCGCCACGGATAGGGTCGCAAATAGGAGTGATACCTGCTTTTTCCATAGCTGCTTTAGCTACGTTGACACATTCCATGTTGTCTTTGATGATATCGTACATATTGTAATATTGATCTTTTACGGATACTTCACATACTTCGCGGCCATAGATTTCGTTTAATGTTTGACCAGCTTGTAAGAAGAATGCTTTTTTCGCTTCGAACAATTCTTTGTCATGGTCGCGTATGATATAGTTCATTTTACCAGTATCTACTTGAGTTTCCATGCTCATGAGCATAAAGAAACCTTGGCGACCGCATGTGTGTTCTGGAACAGCAGCACCTGGTAATAGAGCATCGAATTGCATTGCTAATTTAGCACAGTTAATCATAATGCCTTTAGCAGTGCCTGTATGAACAGATACACCTTTTAATGTAACGGTACCGCCAGCAGCATTAAATGTTTCGTATTCAAGTTGGCCAAGGCTTTCACCATCAATAGTATAAGCAAAATCAACAGGAAATTCTTTAACATCAAAGTGGTCTGCGCCAGTACCGATTTCTTCGTCTGGTCCGAAGGCACACATGATTTTGCCGTGTTTGATTTCTGGATGAGCTACAAGGTAGGCGAGGGCTTCCATAATTTCGCAGATGCCAGCTTTATCGTCACCACCGAGTAAAGTAAGGCCATCTGTTACGACTAAGGATTTACCAATATAATTTTTTAGATTAGGGAAGTCTGCACGACGGGTAAAAATTTGATGTTCTTCGTTAAGGCAAATATCACCGCCATCGTAGTTTTCTACGATGCGAGGCTTGATGTTTTCTGCGTTGTAATCAGCTGTGTCCATATGAGCAATGAAGCCGATAGCAGGGGCTTTTTCGTCTGTATTAGCATTGAGTGTACCGATAACAAAGCCGTTTTCACGATTGTAAATAACTTCGTCCAAGCCAATTGCTTTTAAATCGGGAACGAGTACGTTCGTTGCAAAATCTACTTGTGATTGCGTACTAGGAATAGTAGTGCTTTCCTCATTAGAGCGTGTGTTTATACTTGTGTAGCGGACAAAACGTTCAACCATTGATTCCATAATAAAGCCTCCTCGTAAGTAAACATACCTGTTATACATGGCAGTATTCAATACTGTTACATATAGAGATTCTTAATTTACTTTCATTGTAGAACAGGGGCGATAAAATTGCAAAATAATTATTTATAGATGAAGCGATATTTTATTCGCATAATGCAGAGAAAACCATTGAACCATGCATAGTACCATGTTAGTATAAAGGTGAATAGTTATACGTTTGTACTTTTTTATGTTAGGAGGTTTTACTATGTCGGACGAAACTCGTTCAATTCCGCCCGTAGAACCGGTATTAGATCCTAAGAAGGATTACGTAGAGATTAACTCATATGTAGTATTCTGGGGCCTATTCTATGCGGCAATTTTTACACTGGCCGTAGGTTATTTATGTTTGAAAATTGGTCAAACAGTAGATGCCTTTGCACCAGTATCTGTACTTGCAATGGGTACAGCAGTTATCTTGAAACGGCAAAATGCTTTTGCTGAAACGGTTCACATTCAGGCTATCGCTAGTTCTAGTACGAACACATTAGCGGGCGCTATGTTCTTCTTGCCAGCTCTATACATTTGGAATGTTACGGATGTATCCTTTGTGCAAATGGCGATTCCTATCATCCTTGGTGGCGTTTTAGGTGTTTTATTATGCGTTATGTTCCGTCGCTACTTCGTTGAGGAAATGCACTATGTGTATCCGTTTCCAAGTGGTCGTGCAGCCGCAGAAGTATTGATGAGTAATGAAGGTAGCAAAGCAAAACTCATGCTTGGTTCTGGTCTCATTGCTCTCGTGTATGACTTTATTCTTAATAGCTTAGGTTGGTGGGAAGAGGTTATTCGTACTACTACCTTTAAATGGGGCGCGGCTCTTGCTGATCAAACTAAATTGACTGCAGCCGTAGATACTGACGCAGCATTACTTGGTCTTGGTTACTTTACAGGCCTTCGCTATGCAGCGATTATCGCAGCAGGTTCCTTCTTCTCTTGGTTTGTATGTATTCCAATCGTGTACTATTTAGCGCCTGAACATATCATGCAAATTGGCGGTCAAGCTGTTCCTTTAGCAGAGGCTCCGATTCGTAAGGTATTCCTTGATTATGTTCGTCATATTGGTATCGGTATGCTCGCTATGGCAGGTATCATCGGTCTACTCAATATGTCTAAAGTTGTAGCAAGCGTTGTTAAAAATGCGGTGCTTGATATCTTTAGCTCTAAAACGACTGATGTTCATTTACTTCGTACACAACGCGATATTCCTACATCTTGGATCGGTGCTGGCATCTTGTTATGTACAGTTCTATTCGCAGCATACTTCCACTTTATGTATGCTGAAAGTTTCACACAAACAATCGTAGCATTCTTAATCGTTCTTATTATGTCCTTCCTATTATCTGTAGTAGGTATTAGTTCTATCGCCTACACAGGTACAGAACCAGTATCTGGTATGACAATCTTTATGATTATCATCTCCGCTGTATGCTTAACAGCTGCAGGTATGACTGGTAAAGTAGGCATGATTGCAGTTCTTATGATGGCATCCTTTATCGGTACAACTATCGGTATGGCTGGTAACTTTATGTCTGAGCTTAAAGTAGCTCATATGACAGGTGCTACACCTAAGAAAATGGAACAATGGCAAATCGTTGGTACTATTCTTTGTGCAGTCCTTTCTGTAGGCGTTATGATTCTCTTGAACGACGCATACGGCTTTGTAGGAGACCATGCATTAAATGCACCACAAGCAAACGCTATGGCGGCTATCATTGAACCTTTGATGACTGGTGGTAGTGCTCAATGGCCTCTATACATGGCAGGTGCATTATTCGCTATTATCTTGTGGATGATAAAAGTTCCACCTTTGGCATTTGCTTTGGGGACTTACTTACCAATGGAAATCAATACACCATTACTTATTGGTGGTTTGATTGCATACTTCGTACAAAATAGTACAAAAGATAAAGCGTTGGCAGATCTTCGCTTCGCTCAAGGTAGTACAATTGCCTCCGGTCTCGTAGCTGGCGGTGCTATTGGTTCCTTATTCAGTGCGGTGCTCCGCATTGTAGGTGTTGATGTATTTGCAGAAGCTTGGGTTGAAACTCCAGAAGCAACATACCTCAGTATCGTAATGTACTTATTACTTTGTGTATTCTTGTACAAAGTAGCTATGTACGTAAAAGCTAAAAAAGCTAAATAATGAGTAAGATATATTTTTAAGCATGTGAGTGTTTTATTTGATTAAAAATCCTTAGGCGTTTTCTGCTTTGTGGGTGACCGCCTTTACCGAGTTTTTGTTTTCTTGGTAAAGGCGGTCTTTTTATATAGCTAGAAAATTTTTTTGATATGGCTAAAAACTATGTAGATGTAAAACCTATTTATATAGTTCGATATAATTTACATCAATTATATCGAATGTTATCATTTGTATAGTTAGATTAATTGACAACAATTATATCGAATGTTATCATAATACTATAATAATACTATAATACCTCTAGAGGTATTATAGTATTATGTTCTTATGTGTAAGTATAGATATAATAGTTGATTAAAGAGACTTCTGTTTCTAAGTAAACAGGGTCAAGCAAAGTCAACGAATCCATAAAGGAGTTGGCTAATACTCTGACACACTTGAAAGCTTATTTGATTAAAATTCCGTAACTCTATTTGAGTGTTTACACATAATTATTGACAGTATCTTTTCTTTATGAGACAACAAAAAACTAGGAGGTATTATATGTCTACTAAACAAAAAATTAATCGCTTTGTCGGATCTATTGGAGCTATTATTGGGATCTTTGTTTTTATTGCATATATTCCACAAATTATCGCTAATTTAAACGGAGCACCAGCTCAACCATTCCAACCACTATTCGCAGCAGTTTCTTGTTTTATTTGGGTAATGTATGGTTGGACAAAAGAACCTAAAAAAGACTGGATTCTCATTGTTCCTAATGCAGCGGGCGTGATATTAGGTGGTTTAACTTTTATTACTGCTTTATAAAATTATATAAACAAAAACAGCAACTTCATAAAAAAGTTGCTGTTTTTTTCTGCTTTGTGGGTGACCGCCTTTACGGAGTTTTTATTTTCTTGGTAAAGGCAGTCTTTTTATTATTAATTCTAGTTTTATTGCTATATCTATAATAATTTCTTCGGTATAACTAAAAACTATATTAATATAATACCTATTGATATAGTCGGATTAATTGACCCTAACTATATCGAATGTTATGATTATACTAGAATACCTTTATAGGTATTATTTTTATTATGCTCATAATATAAGTATAGATATAATAGTTGATTAAAGAGAACTCCTGTTTCTAAGTAAACAGGGTTAAGTAGGGGCAATTATGAAATTTAAGAAAATCGCAGCTCTCTTAGGAGCTTTCACCATTGCTAGCAGTCTATTTATTGCGGGTTGTGGAAATACAAATAGTAGTCAAAAGGTATGGCGCGTCGGTACTGATGCGACCTATGCACCATTTGGCTTTAAAGATAAAGATAGTGGCAAGTTAGCAGGTTTTGATATCGATATTATCAATGCTATTGCAAAAGAAGAGGGCATTGAAGCGGATATTCAAAACTTGAACTTTGATGCGCTGTTACCAGCATTACAAAGTAATACCATCGACATTGCTATTTCAGATATGACCATTTCTGAAGATAGAGCAAAATCTGTTGATTTTAGTAAACCATACTATATTGCAGGTAATGGTCTCGTTGTTAATATAGATAACACAAATATTAATAGCTTTAAGGATCTGGAAGGAAAGCGTATCGGTGTATCTATTGGTTCTACGGGGGCTGAAATTGCTAGCAAGATTCCTAATGCTGATGTGCGCCAGTTCAATATCATCGTTGATGCCTTTTTAGAACTACAAAATAAAGGCGTCGATGTAGTTATTAACGATACGCCGGTAAACGAATATTATGTTAATGGTAAGGGTAAAGGTATCGCAAAAGTCACTGGAGAAGACTATGATGCGGCACCACTTGGTATTGCTGTGAAAAAAGGTAATACAGAGGTCCTTAATAAAATTAACGATGGCCTAGCTAAGATTAAAGCAAATGGCAAATATGCTGAGATTTATAAAAAATGGTTTGGTAAAGAACCACCAGCAGAGGTGTTAAAATAGTTTGTAGATAGTACCGAAACGTATTATTTGATATAATACGCTTGGTAAGCCTCAAGTTGTAAGAGGCTTTAGAATGGGTGATATGATGGCTAAACGAAGTGCATTTTTAGATATTATTAAGGATAAGGGAACCCTCGTCTTAGATGGGGCTTTAGGGACTGAATTAGAGCGTTATGGTTGTAATATTCAGCATAAGCTGTGGTCCGCAAAAGTTCTCATGGAACAGCCTGATGTTATCAAAAAAATACACATTGCGTACTTAGCCGTTGGGGCAGACATCATTCAAAGTTCTGGTTATCAAGCTACTGTAGCGGGCTTTAAAGGCTTAGGCTATGGTACAGAAGAGGCAATAGAGCTCGTTAAATTATCTGTTCGCCTAGCCGTACAAGCTCGTAATGAGTTCTTAGAGGCTAAGGCTAGCGGAGCACTTACGTTACGGGGCATTACCCTAGGTGAAGAGACTCCAGACGGAGTTAAGTATTTTTCCGAAGGTGCATTGCCTAAACCTTTGGTGGCGGCCTCTGTAGGTCCTTATGGAGCCTTCTTGGCTGATGGATCTGAATACCGTGGATATCCTGATGTACAAACAGAATACCTTGAGGTGTTCCATATCCCTCGGTTAGCATTGTTCGCGGAAGAGAATCCAGATATATTATCCTTTGAGACTATACCATCTTATGATGAGGCCATTGCTATTGCTCGTGCTATGTCAGATCCCTTTACATCAAAAGGTATTCCTGCGTGGATTGCCTTTGCTTGTAAGGACGATCATCATGTAGCTAGTGGGGAAACTATTATTAAATGTGCTGAAATGATTGATAAGGTTCGTCCTGTAACAGGTATTGGTATCAATTGTAGTAAACCTGAATATGTTGAGTCCTTGATTAAGGATATTCGTACTGTTACGGACAAGCCGATTGCGGTATATCCAAATCT
>OGYU01002639.1_pt1 | contig 11407 bp, 9 predicted proteins | sample 1576581 | NCBI WGS metagenome assembly OGYU01 (sample SAMEA3541547, study PRJEB24748) | human gut metagenome | biome: human gut; feature: human-associated habitat; material: faeces | place: China | collected 2012 | reverse complement strand
CAGAAAGCATAATCGCCTCATCGCCATGACTTATAGTTTCAATGTTTTCCTGGTATACTTGAGTGTCACTCCGTCATCACTGTATCGCGAGTCACTAAGCCAACTATAAACATTTCCCATACCACCGTTGTAAGCTGCCAAGGCGGTGTCAATATTTCCGTAAACATCAATCAAGTGACGTAAATAATGACAGCCAAAACGTATATTTGTTTCGGGGTCCATATAATCATATTCAGTCGTTATCCCTAATTCTTTTGCGTTCCATTCGGCAGTTTCCTCAGTAAGCTGCATAAGTCCGCCGGCAACACCCGAATGTGCCTCTGGCACAAAATTACTTTCAACTTTTATAACCGCCATAACCAAGAACGGATCAAGGTCATTAGCTTTTGAATATTTAACAATATAATCTGCATACGCAACAGGATATTTGAATTTTTGACTTGTTTGATAACCGCCTAATATACCCAGTACCGCAACAAATATTGCAAGAAGTACAAGGAATGCTTTAAAAATTTTACTCAAAACTATTCCCCTTTATTTTATTAAATAACCCGACAACATCACTTTCAAGCTGTGCAATATCACCGTTATTATATATGATATACATTGAATTTTCCTTATAGAACTCATCATCATTTTGAGCACTAATTCTTTGTATCGCCTGTTCATCGGTAATATTGTCACGCGTCTTAATTCGTGTGATTCTGCTTTGTTTATCAGCAATAACCGACACTATAAATTCACAAAGCGGTTCAACATTACTTCCGATTATCACTGCTCCGTCTATACCAACCAATTCGGCATCAGTCGTGTTTATGTCTTTTACCACTTCCGCCTTTATATATTTATGCGTTATGTTGCTTAATGCCTCTGTTTTTTGTTTGTCAGAAAAAGCGATTGATGCTAATTTCTTTCTATTCAATGTCTTATCGTCATTTAGTATGCTATCACCGAAATAATCGACCAATTCATTAAGACAATCACTGTTTGGTTCTACGATTTCGTGTGCAATTACATCTGTGTCAATAATATGCACACCCAGTTTTTCAAGCATTTTTGAAACAGATGTTTTTCCGCTTCCGCTTCCACCTGTTATACCGAAAACAACCATTTCTATACCCTCTTAAATGTTCTCAATTTGCCAATCTATCGGTGTTTTACCCATTTCCGTCAACATTCTGTTTGCCGTTTCAAAATGACCGCAACCGAAAAATCCTCTGTTTGCCGACAACGGACTCGGATGTGCGGCAGTTAAAATTTTATGATAATGATTAGTAATAACCTTTATTTTCTCTTTCGCATTGTTACCCCAAAGCATAAATATTACCGGGTCTTTGCGTTCATTCAAACACTCGACAACTCTGTTGGTAAATATCTCCCAACCTTTGTTTCTGTGCGAATTTGCCTGACCGTCACGGACAGTCAATGCTGAATTAAGCAACAACACACCTTGTCTTGCCCATTTTTCAAGATAACCGTTATTTGGAATGTACAATCCCAATTCATTATGAAGTTCCTTATACATATTCAATAATGACGGAGGAATCTTGACACCTTTTTGAACCGAGAAAGCCAATCCGTGTGCTTGACCTACTTCATGATACGGGTCTTGACCAAGAATTACCACCTTTGTATTTTCGTATGATGTCCATTTCAGAGCATTGAAAATATCATACATATCCGGATGAATACAATGCGATTTATATTCAGATTTCAAAAAAGCACGAAGTTTCAGATAATATTCTTTACTAAATTCATCTTTAAGAATTTCGTCCCAATCATTTCCTATATTAACCACTCAATTCACTCCTAAATAATTATCTTTTATATATTATACCAAAAAATCGTTTAAATTGCAATTAGATTATAAAATTATAAACAAATATTTATATTTGTAAAATAGATTTGATTTGAACTACAAAAAAAGAACAGTCCGTATGGACTGTTCTTTTAAGATACTTTAATATCAATTATTGAGCATCAACGAATGTATCGAAGATTACCTTAGCTGACTGAGCTCTTGTAGCATTTGAAAGTGGTTCAAATGTTGTATCAGTCATACCGTTGATAATACCGGCCTTTTGAAGAGTCATAACTGCTTCAAATGCGTAGTCTGCGATTTCGTGTGAATCCTCAAATGTGATTTCAGCATTTACAGGTTCAAGTGACTTGTTCATGATTTGAGCTGTCTTATATGTCATAAGAGCCATATCTTGTCTTGTGATTAGGTCGTTAGGACCGAAGTTACCGTCACCGTAGCCTGAAACGATACCAAGTTGACTTGCAACTGATACTGCATTGTAGTACCAAGCGGTTGAAGGAACGTCTGCGAATGTTGATTCACCTTTGGCGTTAAGAGCGTTGATAGCACCCATTAGGATCTGGCAGTATTCTGCTCTTGTGATGTTTGCATTAGGATCGAATGTATATTGATCTCTACCACTAATCATACCTCTCATAGCAAGTCCGTTGATAGCTGTTCTTGCCCATTCAACTGAGTCAAGATCCTGGAAGTCAGGCTTATAGTTTGAATCTGTGTTAGGTGTTGTTACAGCACCTGTGTTACCAGGAGCGATTATGCCAGGGCCACCACCTGAAGTTGTACCGTCATTACCACCAGTTGTTTTAGAAGGCTTCTTAACTGTAACCTTTACAGATGCTGACTTTTCGTTACCTTCAGTATCTTTGTATGTTGCTGTGATTGTAACTGTACCAGGCTTATCATTTGCAACGTAAGTAGCCTTTGTTTCACCCTTAGAATTGATTTCTGTAGGTGTACCGAAGATTACTGCATACTTTTCATCATCATTTGTTGTGAATGCAACCTTAGCACCGTCTTTTGCGTTCTTAACTGTAGCTGTTACAGTGAACTTCTTATCAAATTCAACAGTTGTTGATGAAGCCTTAACTGAGATTGATGGCTCAGATGGCTTAGCTGTCGGCTTAGCAGGTGTTAGAGTGTTATCCTTAGGATCAACAATTTGTTCTGCATTACCTTCAGCATCAATAGCATTAACTGTTGTTGAAACATTATTTACAGAGCTATTATAGATATTGTATGTTAGACCGTTGATAACGTCTGCCATATCAGCATCTGTGTAACCTGAAATTAGGTTCTTGTATTCAGCTTCTGTTAGAGTTTTACCATTGTATACAGCTTCATAATCTTCACCGTATACAGCATCTTGGTCACCCTTCTTAACATCTACTGTTAGGTAAACGTCCTTACCTGCATCTTTAGCTGCCTTAATTGCATCACCATAACCAGTTGATACAACGCTCTTCAATGCAACTGTCTTAACAGGGTTAACTGTAGGAACAGGTTCTGTTGATGGTGTAACTACTGTTGATGCAGCTGTCATAGTACCCTTCTTAACCTTTATTGCACCTTCAGAGTCTTGAAGACCTGCATCCGGTGCCAATGTTATTGCATATGGAGCTGTTAAAGCTGTTGGCAATGTAATCTTAATTGTAGCTAGCAAATTGTCAGCCGGAATAAATGGCTTCTTTGGATTTGTATTATTATATGCCACGTATAATACACCGTCAGCTATATTTGTTATAAGGTCGCCAGCTGGTGATGTTGCTTCTATAGCATCATCTGTTACGCCTTCAGGAACAGCAAATACAACTGCGAAGTTTGCAATTGCGTCAACTGTGTTCTGAGCTTTTGCTGTCACTGTGATTGTCTTGTTATCATCTGAAATTGATGAAGAAAGAGCAATACCCTTACCTACAGTCGGTACATCTGTCGGAGCAGCTGTAACATCAGGATTTTCTGTCGGTACAGGAGCTATTGTAGGACGAGCAGGTGATGTTGGTTTTGGTGTTGGAGCTGATGGATCTACCCATTTTCCAACTGTTACAGTTGTAGCATCCATTGTACCTTTCTTAACTTTTATTGCACCTTCAGAGTCTTGAAGACCTGCATCCGGTGCCAATGTTATTGTGTAATCAGCTGAAAGTGGTGAAGCTAAAGTTATTTTAATTGTAGCTAACAAATTGTCAGCCGGAATAAATGGCTTCTTTGGATTGGTATTATTATATGCTACATATAATACACCGTCAGCTATATTGGTTATAAGGTCACCAGCTGGTGATGTTGCTTCTATAGCATCATCTGTTACACCTTCAGGAACAGCAAATACAACTGCAAAGTTTGCAATTGCATCAACTGTATTTTGAGCTTTTGCAGTTACTGTAATTGTCTTTCCATCTTCTGAAAGATTTGCATCCAAACCGATACCTTTCTTATCAGCAGCATTTACTACTGTAAATAAAGAAAATATCATAGACAATGCGCATATAAGCGAAATTATTCTTTTCTTTGTCATTTTTTCTACTTCCTTTTCAAGTTATTTAATTAGTTTATTAAATTATTTTGTTTCGCCAGCGTGACCTGTACCAGATGGCATTTTAACAAAATAGTTTACTACGCAAGTTGCATCTGACAAATCAACTTCATCATCGTAGTTAACATCCGCTGCGATCAACGCATCGCCTGTAACAGTTTCAATTTTTACGAAGTGATTAACAATTGCTGTTGCGTCTGACAAGTCAATTTCTTCGTCTTGAGTAACATCACCGACAAGAACTGATGAAGCGTTACCTACTTTGAAGTTTGTTGAATAAACCTGACCGTCGCCACCCATGTAAACTGTGTATTTACCGTCTTTAAGATTTGCCGGAAGTACAACGTCTACGATATCTGCGTTTTGGTCGATTTGTACAACATCGTCAGCAGAAACTTTATCAAGAGTTACACTTGATGGAACGATAAGCAAGGTCTTTTGATCAGCTGTGTAATTTGTTGTGATCTTTAGGCTTGCTGTTGTAGCACCATCTGCTGCCGGTGTGTATGTAGCTGAAACTTCTCCAGCCGCCATAGCTGATGTTGCGACTGCAGCTGTAACTGCTGCTACTGCTGCGCATGATAGAAATAGTTTTGAGAATTTCTTCATTTTGTTTTACCCCTTTTCTAAAATAAATTTTTTGTTTTTTTGTTTGAGTGTCTATAAAATCCGGACACACATACAAGTTACATTCATATATTTACATTATAAACTATAAGAACAAAAATTTCAATTCTTTTTTAGTTTTATGTTATTTTTCGTGATTTTGAATTAAATTAGCATTTATATTTTGTGTATTTTCAACAACTAAGCATCAAAAAAGCGAACCTTACGGCTCGCCCTTAATTATTTTGACGCCATTCTAAGCGTTCTGTATTCCCTACTGCTTACTCTTATAAGCAATTCAGGATTAATCCTTTGAATTATTTGCACAATTTTAGTCACATTTCTCGTATCGAACTTTACAATCGGCATATAATAGCACTCTTTTTCAAAAGTTTCTACATATAATATATCCATACTCGAAACGGTTTTCTTCTTATAAAAGTCTTTCGACTTTTCAAGCACGCGTATATTCTTCACAAAATCAGAATCAGGCGCAACATTTCTCTTTATAAAATTCTTTGTACCGATAAGCACCTTACTTATTTCATTAAGAGGTATCTCAACAATTTTCGTTTTCGCCGGTATAAATTCACTCAAAATTTTAACTTTATTATCATAATCATACGGTAAAAAGTCATTATTCCAATTTTTCATAAACAAATTCATTCTGTCTGTTGAAATATATGTTGCAAAGACGGTATTAATTCTTATAAGAACATATGTTGACGCCAATATCGTAGCGATAAACCACGCAATCGAAAACAAATAACTGCCCTTTATAAGATTATATATCACCATTACAAGTGCAAAACACGAAAGCAAACTCAATATTGTAATAATCACTATATTGGTTTTTCTGTAACGCGAATTTGTACAAGCTTTTACAGATGATGCCATTTCAATCCCCCCTGTATCATTAGTAAACTCTTCTTGCTCCTGCGTACTGACTGCGGTAATAATCAGTTTCCATAGACTGATATTTTACCACATCACCTGTTCTCGGTGCGTGAATCATCATTCCGTCACCGGCATAAATACCGACATGGTGAATGTATCCGTTTTGTTCAAAGAATACAAGATCACCCGGTTGAAGTTCATCTTTATTCACCGCAGTACCGTTCTTAAACTGGTCTTCCGCAACACGATTTACGTTTATGCCAAGCGAATTACATACATACTGAACAAGTCCGCTACAGTCAAAGCCGTCCGGAGTTGTTCCGCCCCATACATACGGCACGCCCAAATACTTCTCAGCCTCGCTCACTATCGCATTACCCTTTTCATTATCTCCCGTAAGCATATGCGTTCTTATAACAGGGTCGCCCGTTGTGTATTCCATTTTATTTCTATACTTGGCAAGTTGTCTGTAACCCTTTGTCGCCTTAACTTGTTTCTGAATAATTTTCTTCTTTGTGACTGTCTGCATGTTGCCGTTTTCGTCCTCTTCGTCAACGTCAACCAATTCTTCGTCATAGAAGTACAAAAGTCCCAAAGCCTCGTCCTCATAAACAAAGTAATATGTATCATCCTTATCAAGAATAATTTCATTTATAACAGGCTCTGCCTGAGTTACTTCAAACGTCACACAATCCTGTGCCTTTTCAACTTTACTTCCACGTCTTAACGCAGTTATATATAAGAAATACTTACCCGGATCAACGCCCTGAATAAGTGCCTCATATTCGTCTTCGACAATCTTGCTTACAACAAGATTTCCGTCCGAGTCATACAAATCGACGTAAAAATCGTGGTACTTGTCGGATTCCCATGCGATTGACACATAGTCGTCATCTGTAACGCCGTTATTATAAGGAGTAACGATATTAACGCCTGTATCATATGCAGTACCGTAGCTTATAAGCACTTCATCGGCACTCAAAGCTTCACCGTCATCTGTGATTGAGCTTACGATAAGTCTGTAATCTCTGCCTGTTTTGAACAATTCTGCCGGCAATGTAATTTCCGTTGAATCGGTAGTGATATACTCATTTACCGCATATTCATCGTTTTCAACGTCAAACATTTCTATATGATATTCCGTTGCCGCCTGCATAGCAAACTCAATTACAACGTCATCGCCTTCTTCATAATTATCTTCCGTTACCGGCGAATTGAGTATAGGCGTTGTAACCTCCTCAACAGGTGTTATTCTGTAATCCTTTTGCGGTATTTCAACAGTTGTCTTTTCTTCCGGTACGGCTATTGATGTTGTATCCGCAACTATTTTTGCCTGAATACCACCCGATAAGTCTGTTGTTGTATTCAAACCGATAGGAGATGTGTATTGTGTGTCCTGTACAAGAATATCGTTATCGCTTTCAAGCAACTGACGATATACAGAGAACACATCATAACCCGACTGTGTAATCACATCACTTTCATATTCCTTTTCATTCATAAAATCAAGTGACGAAAGCCATGCCGCCGCATTCATATCAGAATCTTCAACGTATATAGTCTTGTTATGTTTACTTCTGTATGAGTTTATCATATCAAGAAGAAGCATTGACTTTGAACGTTTTACAGATGTGCTGTCATCAACACCGCGATAACGCGGATTGTACAATATCGAATCAAGATGTCCTTCCGAGTCGGCATAAAATCTGTAACAACGATTATCAAGATAATCCGCTGTCTTTGAATAGTCATCACCCGACTTCATTCCGTTAAAATCAAAGCTTGAACTGTTTGTGTACAAGGCACAAACTCTGTCTGCCTCAACACCTACCATACAAAATTCCGAATAGTTTGAATCATAAACATACCATTCAAATCCGTATTCTGTCTGGTCAATTCTGTTAGGCTCGCCGAACGTATCAAGAATTGTGCCGACATTCGCACCGACTCTTATTTCTTTTCCGCCAACTGTCACCATTACATTCTGTGCAAAATAATCATATACAGTGTCGATAAGAGTTTCACATTCTTCTTTTGTAAGCTCTTTGTTCGGCTCTGTACCGAATTTTGCTGTAATTATGCCTTGTTTCATCATAAACGCATATGCAATTCTGTTTTCATCATTAATATATGCGTTGTCGTAACATTCATTCAGAATTGAGTTTGCCTCATCTTCATAAATCGTGTAACTGTCGTTGTATGTAATTATTGTTTTGTATAGGATTGTCATAAAATCCTGTTTTGTTATACTTTTCTCTTGTTTTGCCTCTTCGGTATCTTCAAAATTAATATATCCCAACACAATAGGTTTTATTAAATTTGTATCAAGTCCCGTTTCGTCAAGTCCCTGTGGGATTTCGACTTCTTTATCCGTAAGATGTTCATATAAAGCAACTGCCTTATCCAAAGCCTCTGTTTCTGTTATTGCCGAATCGGCAAAAACGGTTAATTTTAAGCTGGGTGTAGTTGTTGACAACATTATTCCGGCTAATATAGCACATAACACTGCCTTCTTCCTGACCTTCAAACACCTCAACTCCTTTTTAATAGATTAATTTACAGTTTACATTATATCAAATGTAACCGTAATTGTCTATAAACAAATTGTTAATTTTTTATGACCAAAATAATGGTTTAATACCTTTATTTTCACAAAAATTTGTGATACAATATCCGTACTATGGTTTTTGGAGGCTTAAATATGAAAAAGGGCATAGCATTTGCAATACTTGCGGCGGCATTATACGCCGTCAACGCTCCGTTTTCAAAAATATTGCTCGACTGCATTCCGCCGACTTTAATGGCGGGTTTTCTTTATGTCGGTGCAGGAATAGGAATGATTATAATTGCACTCGTCCGCAAAATCAGAAAAACAGAAACAAACGAATTAAAACTGACAAAATCGGAATTGCCGTACACTGTGGCAATGATACTTTTGGACATAGCCGCACCTATTTGCTTGATGTTCGGATTGAACGCGACAACCGCCGCCAATGCGTCACTGCTCAACAATTTTGAAATTGTCGCAACGGCAATTATCGCACTTATGATATTCAAAGAAAAAATCAGTCCGCGATTGTGGTTCGGTATATTGTTTATAACGGTTTCATGCGGAATTTTGTCATTTGAAGATATATCAAGTCTGCAATTTACGTACGGCTCGCTGTTTGTACTTCTTGCCGCCGTCTGTTGGGGATTTGAAAACAACTGTACAAGAAAACTATCTTCAAAAGACCCGCTTCAAATCGTTTTACTTAAAGGTATTTTTTCAGGCTTAGGCTCGATAATTATAGGATTGTGCATAGGTGAACGTTTAACTGTGCTTTGGAGCATTATCCCCGTGCTTTTGGTCGGATTTATCGCATACGGATTGAGTATATATTTTTATGTCTACGCTCAAAGGCTTCTCGGTGCGGCACGGACAAGTGCTTATTACGCAATTTCTCCGTTTATAGCCGCTATCCTGTCATTGATTATATTCAAGCAAATTCCTACGGTTACTTATTTTATAGCATTAATTTTTATGGTAATCGGTGCTTGGCTTTCTTCAAATGACAACAAAAATTAAACAAGAGGTGACAGTCTTTTCAGACCGTCACCTCTTTTAATTTACTTTCTGATTATTTTCAAAATTTGCACAATCACGAATGTACTAAGAGACAATCCGTAAACAGTCAAAAGTTCCGCAATCGTAAGCGGTGCAACCGCAAATATACCTTGCAGTGCAGGTACAAGTAATACGGCATTTAAAAGCACAAATCCAACAAAAAACGCACCTATCATACTTTTATTGTTCCACATCTTTTTTGTAAACCAAACAGGTTTATCCGATTTACAATTAAAGCCATGTACAAGTCTTGACAGACACAATGTTGAAAAAGCCATTGTACTTGCAACTTCGGCATTTCTCATAAATCCGACATAGAACGCAATCATAGTCATAACACCTATCACAACGCCCTCAACACATATATTTGTAAGTACCTTTTTTGTAAGTATAGATTGATTTTTCGGTCGCGGCTTTTCATTCATAACATCACTGCTGTGCGGTTCAACACCGAGTGCAATCGCAGGCAAACTGTCCGTAAGCAAGTTTATAAACAACAGATGCACCGCTTTAAACGGAACAGGCAATGCCATAAATGACGCATACAATACCGCAAGTATACCTGCCGTATTGCCCGAAAGCAAGAATTGAATTGCACGTTGAATATTTCTGTACAGATTACGTCCGTTTTCGATCGCCTTGACTATCGTTGCAAAATTATCGTCAGTAAGCACCATTGACGCGGCGTCTTTTGCCACTTCACTGCCCGTTATACCCATTGCCACACCTATATCCGCCTGTTTAAGTGCCGGTGCGTCATTCACTCCGTCACCGGTCATTGAAACGATGTAGCCTTTTCTCTGCCATGCGCTGACTATTCTTATTTTATGTTCAGGCGAAACTCGCGCATAAACCGACACGTCCGAAACAAATTCATCAAGTTCTTCATCTGACAGATTTTCAATCTCTCTGCCCTCTACCGCACGGCCGTTATCATCCAATATACCGATTTTTCTTGCAATCGCCGATGCGGTCACAAGGTGGTCGCCGGTTATCATTATAGGACGTATTCCGGCGGTTTTACATTTTCTTACCGCCTCTGCACTTTCTTCTCTCGGCGGGTCTTGCATTGCAACAAGCCCGAGCAAGATATAGTCCTTTTCATCTTCAACGCTTATGTCGACTGTATCAACGTCACGTTCGCACACAGCAAGTACACGAAGTCCCATTTGAGAAAATTCCGTATTAACTTTCTTTAACTCTGCCAAATCTTCGGCAGTAAACGGTCTTTTTCCGTCCATAGTTTTGACTTCATTAATTCTGCCCGACAAAACGTCAACCGCACCTTTTGTCAGCATTTTATAATTGTCGCCGATTTTATGAACGGTACTCATCAATTTTCTGTCTGAATCAAAAGGAATTTCACCCAAACGCTGATATTTTTCACGCATTTTTTCAACAGGCAAATCATGCTTTTCTGAAAAATTCACAAGTGCAATTTCTGTCGGATCACCGATTTCCTGACCTTCTTTTTGAACGGAGTCGTTACACAATGCACCGTCTATTATAAGCTGACCTTGACGTGCATTGATTTCATCGTCTTTATCAATAATTTGACCGTCAAAATAAATTTTTTGAACAGTCATTTTATTTTGCGTAAGCGTACCCGTTTTGTCCGAACAAATTATAGAAACACTGCCCAGTCCCTCAACAGCCTGCAATTTTCGTATAATCGCATTTTCTTTTGCAAGTTTCTGTGTTCCGACTGACAAAACTATCGTAACAATCGAGCTTAAAGCCTCCGGAATTGCCGCAACGGCAAGTGCAACCGCAAACACAAATGCGTCCGTAAACACTGTCAAATTTATACCGTCACTGCGGAACAGTTCCAAACCCAAAACAATAACGCATATTCCGATTATGATAAGCGACAGCTTTTTACCGAAATTATGAATTATCCGAACTTGTAAAAGCTATGGAAGAAAAATTTGGTGTTAGCGCTGCT
>OGYU01002636.1_pt1 | contig 11413 bp, 7 predicted proteins | sample 1576581 | NCBI WGS metagenome assembly OGYU01 (sample SAMEA3541547, study PRJEB24748) | human gut metagenome | biome: human gut; feature: human-associated habitat; material: faeces | place: China | collected 2012 | reverse complement strand
TGATGGATGGAATCATAAACTTCACTGAACTGAATATGTAATTATCCAGTGTGCGGATGCATGGGAAAGAGAATGAGTGACACCACTACCATCTCCAATCACATACAGACCTTTATATTTGGTTTCCAGATTTTCATCGATATCGACTTCCATGTTATAGAATTTTACTTCTACACCGTAAAGCAGAGTATCATCATTTGCAGTACCTGGCGCAATCTTATCTAATGCATAAATCATTTCGATAATACCATCTAAGATACGTTTTGGAAGCACAAGGCTCAAATCTCCAGGTGTTGCTGCAAGAGTCGGGCGTACCAGTCCTTCTTCCACACGTGTCACAGTACTTCTTCGTCCTCTTACTAAGTCTCCAAAACGCTGTACGATAACACCGCCTCCAAGCATGTTGGAGAGTCTTGCGATACTTTCGCCATATCCATTACTGTCTTTGAACGGCTCAGAAAAATGTTTGGATACTAAAAGGGCAAAGTTGGTATTTTCAGTCTGTTTTTCAGGGTCTTCATAGCTGTGACCATTTGCGGTAACGATTCCGTTGGTATTTTCATTTACAACGATTCCGTACGGATTCATACAGAAGGTACGCACATTATCCTCAAATTTTTCTGTACGGTATACGATCTTGCTCTCGTAAAGTTCGTCAGTCAGATGAGAGAAGATAACTGCCGGAAGTTCTACACGGACACCTAAGTCTACACGATTTGATTTTGTCGGAATCTTAAGGTCTTTACAGACAGATTCCATCCACTTACTTCCGCTTCGTCCAACAGAAACGATACATTTATCACAGTCATCATATTCTTCTTCGTGGAACACACGATATCCATCTTCTAACATTTCCAGACGGCTGACCGGATAGAAGAAACGGAATTCTACTTTGTCTTTTAATTCCTGATAAATGTTCTCCAGTACGATATAGTTGATATCTGTTCCTAAGTGACGTACCGATGCATCTAACAGGTTTAATTTATTTTGCAGACAAAGTTTTTTGAATTTTGTTCCTGCAGTAGAATACATCTTTGTTTCTCCGCCACCGAATTTTACATTCAAATCATCCACGTAATGCATTAATTCCAGTGATTTTTTCTTTCCAATGTGTTCGTAGAGAGTACCACCGAAATCATTTGTGATGTTATATTTTCCATCAGAAAATGCACCTGCTCCTCCAAATCCACTCATAATTGCACACGTTTTACATTTAATACAGGTTTTTACTTTATCACCATCAATCGGACAGCGGCGTTTTTCAAGCGGTGCACCTGCTTCAAATACTGCAATTTTTAAGTCTTTATTCTGCTCAAGCAGTTCATAAGCAGAGAAAATCCCACCCGGACCTGCACCAATAATAATTACATCATATTTCATAAACTTAAATCTCCTATACTCTACTTTGTTTTTACTTTTCCAGACAAAAACCCCTGAGTCATTCTTTCGTAACGACTTAGGGGTCCTCTGTCCTGTTTTTAATTAAATCTTATTTATTTCTGTAAATAATATCATCTCTGCTCGGTCCGTTAGAAACCATTGTAATCGGGAATCCAATCTTTTCTTCCACAAATTCAATGTATTTTCTACAATTTTCCGGAAGGTCTTCGTAGTTTTTAATTCCACGAATATCGCATTTCCAGCCTGGTAATGTTTCGATTACCGGTTTTGCTTTTTCAAGTAATGCGGTTGTCGGGAATTCTGTTGTGATTTCTCCATCAATATCGTAAGCTACGCAAACCGGAATCTCATCAAGGTATCCAAGTACATCTAAAACTGTAAATGCTACGTCTGTTGTTCCCTGCATACGGCATCCGTATTTAGAAGCTACACAGTCAAACCATCCCATACGTCTTGGACGTCCTGTTGTAGCACCAAATTCTCCGCCATCACCGCCGCGTCTTCTTAATTCATCTGCCTCATCTCCGAAGATTTCAGATACAAATGCGCCTGCTCCTACTGCACTGGAATATGCTTTGCAGACTGTAATAATTTTTTTGATTTCATAAGGCGGGATACCTGCTCCTACTGCACCGTAAGCTGCGAGTGTAGAAGAAGAAGTAACCATCGGATAAATTCCATGGTCTGGGTCTTTTAATGAACCTAACTGTCCCTCTAAAAGAATCTCTTTTCCTTCTTTTAATGAATTCCAAAGGTATAAAGAAACATCACACACATAAGGTGCTATCATTTCTTTGTACTGTTTTAATTCTTCCATGATATCATCAGGGTTTAAAGCCGGTTTATGATACAGATTCTCAAGAAGTACGTTTTTTGTTACACAGACACGTTCTACTTTTTCCCTGAGTACTGCTTCATCTTCAAAAAGCTCACTTACCTGAAAACCTATTTTTGCATATTTATCTGAATAAAACGGCGCGATTCCTGACTTTGTAGAACCAAAAGATTTTCCTGCCAGACGTTCTTCCTCATACTCATCAAATTTGATGTGATAGGACATTACCATCTGTGCGCGGTCAGATACTTTAATCTTCGGCATCGGAACACCCTTTTCCACAATTGACTGAATCTCTTTAAACAGTACTGGGATGTTAAGCGCTACACCGTTACCGATGACGCTGGTGGTGTGGTCATAAAACACACCTGACGGAAGAGTATGAAGTGCAAACTTTCCGTAATTGTTTACAATTGTATGGCCAGCATTGGCACCACCCTGGAATCTTACGATAATATCGGATTCCTGAGCCAGCATATCGGTAATTTTACCTTTACCTTCATCTCCCCAGTTAGCCCCTACTACTGCTTTTACCATTTTGCATTCCTCCTAAAAGTGCTTATTTGTACCCATGTATCATACTACATTTCTTTTGAGAAATAAAGTTCTATTTTAAAAAAAGCATTTTTTTTTTTATTTTTAGTGTTTTTGTCCAAAAAAAGGGTGTCTTATAAGTAAAAGTTACCTATAAGACCCCTCTTATCTTTCTTATCAAAACATTAATTTAGACATTAATTTCTGCTGTCATACCAAGAATTTCTTTGTTGTCATCAAGAACCGGCTGTACTACATTTTTCAAAAATGCATTAACCTGTACTTCGGCTCTTCCGGTATATTTGGATGGCTCCATTGTTTTCTGTAAATCCTCTAATGTCATGTTAAATGCTGGGTCAGCAGCAATCAGTTCAAGCAGATTATTTTCTTTTCCTTCTACTTTAACATTCTTTCCTGCTTCCATGGAAAGTTCACGGATTCTCTCATGTAATTCCTGACGGTCTCCGCCTGCTTTTACCGCATCCATCATAATATTTTCTGTTGCCATAAACGGAAGCTCGCTTCTTAAACGTTTTTCAATTACTTTTGGATATACAACCAGTCCGTCTACTACGTTTAAGCATAAATCAAGGATTCCATCAATTGCAAGGAAGCCTTCCGGAACAGAAAGACGTTTGTTTGCAGAGTCATCTAAGGTTCTCTCAAACCACTGTGTAGCGGATGTAATTGCCGGATTCATCGCATCGACCATAACGAAACGGGATAAAGAAGCAATTCTCTCACTTCTCATCGGATTTCTCTTATACGCCATTGCCGAGGAACCAATCTGGCTCTTTTCAAATGGTTCTTCTACTTCTTTTAAATGCTGAAGCAGACGAATGTCATTTGAGAACTTATGTGCACTTGCTGCGATTCCTGCCAGGATATTTAATACTCTTGTATCTACTTTTCTGGAATAAGTCTGTCCGGATACCGGATAACATTTTTCAAATCCCATTTTCTTCGCAATCATCGGGTCAATCTTATCGATGGTCTCCTGGTCTCCGTCAAACAGTTCAAGGAAACTTGCCTGTGTACCGGTTGTACCTTTTGAACCAAGGAGTTTCATGGTGCTAAGAACATACTCTAAGTCTTCTAAATCCATTAAAAATTCCTGCATCCATAAAGTTGCTCTCTTACCAACGGTTGTTGGCTGTGCCGGCTGAAAATGAGTAAATGCCAGGGTTGGCAGTGCTTTGTTTGCATCTGCAAATTTTGCAAGTTCTGCAATTACGTTCACCAGTTTCTTTTTCACCAGTTTGAGCGCTTCTGTCATTACAATAATATCTGTGTTATCTCCTACATAACAGGATGTTGCTCCAAGATGAATGATTCCTTTTGCTTTTGGACACTGCACACCGTATGCATAAACATGAGACATAACATCATGACGCACTTCTTTTTCACGAGCCTTTGCAACATCATAATTAATATCATCGGCATGCGCTTTCAGCTCATCAATCTGTTCCTGTGTGATATTTAATCCCAGTTCTTTTTCTGTCTCTGCAAGTGCAATCCATAATTTTCTCCAGGTACGGAATTTCATATCCGGTGAAAAAATGTACTGCATCTCCTTGCTTGCATAACGTTCAGATAATGGACTCTGATATCTGTCTGTACTCATTTTTGTAATCTCCTTTTTTCGTTTTTACAAGTGTTCTTACTTTTTGGATTATAGCTCACGTAGCAAGAAAACACAAGCTAAAACCCTGTACTTCTATGATATTCTTTCTTAAAATCAGAAAGCATCTTATCAATTTCTTCTGTATTCCACGCCATCTGCTCTGGTTTGACCCGACTCATTTCATAGACAATTTCTTTTCGCTCCTTCTCATCCGCTCCCATGCTTTCACATTCTTCTCTCCATTTTCCCTCATCCATAAACATACGGCAGGTATAGAAATACTGTCTGCGAATCTGCTGAGTCGGCAGTTTTTCATAAGCTTTCTTAAAGTATTTTGCTGCCTCTTCCATCTGAAACAGTTCCAGATACGCATAAGCCATGTTGTTATAAATCTCACCTTCAAACTGAAGTCCAAGATTTTCCTCTCTTTTTGCGGATATCAGAGCATTTTCATACATTCGGATTGCATTGACATACATCCGGTTACCGACAAGATAATCGCCTTTTTTCTTGATTCGCACTGCCGGAAGTTGCTTTTCTAAAATTTCAAGGGTTTCATTTAATTTCTTAAATTCTTCATGGGAAAGATAATGAATCTCACGGAAAATTGCCAGAATAAATGCACTCGTTCCCTCTTCTTTTTCCAAAATCCGGTACAGCTTTTCATATAATTTTGACAGTCCCAACTCATCTTTCAGCCAGTTGCAGAGCCGTTCATTGATAATACTTTCATCAATCAGATAAATATTTTTATAAAAATAATAACAGAGTTCTTCTATGCTATAAATATTTTTACTGATGTTTTCCACATAAAACGGCAGCGAAGCCCTTTTTACCTGACATAAAATATAATCACTCATGTTCTGCCTCCTGCCATCTTATTTTTTCGGTCCATTTTAAACCGCTTGATGGGAAAAGTTCTCCAAATCCCAAATCCTCCACAAATACCACACAGCAATCTGCGGATTCATAAACTGCCTGTATCCGTAATCTGGTCGCTTTCTTCGGACGTTTCGGAAGTCCCTTTAACTTCATTGTGTGCACAAAAGGCTTTTCTCCATCCATAGGCTGTAAGGTAAATTCCAAATCTTCTTTTTCATCTAAAATCAGTTCAAAAGTATGTTCCGTTTCGTACCAGTTTTTTCCACCTTCTGTTACGGTATAAATCTGGTCTTTTCCCTGAATGTTCATATTCATTGTAATATGATTTTTTACTAAAGCTTCTCCCACATACAGGTAATTTCCAAGAGTCTTATCCTCACTTTTTTCCAGTGCGGCAAAGCAAGCTCCCCGTACATACAGGTTATTTCCGTAATAAACTCTTCTCTGATTTTTACAAAGGGCGGTAAGAGAATCTACTGCCCATTCCTTATCAAATCCTTCGCCAATCAGATACAGATTTGAATAACTTTCCTCTCCACAGCATTTTTCAATCATTTCAGCGAATCTCTTATCCCGTTTTTTCGGATTTTCCGAAAGCAATTCGGATTTTCCCACTTCAACTCTTGCAATCATCGGTTTTGTTGTCGTATCAATCCAGAGTTTTCGAAAATGCACTCTGTTTTTATCAAAGCAGAATAAGCCTGTACTTCGGTTTGCATTATCATGGCGGGTACGCATTGCATAATAATAAAAACTCTCATTATAATCCTGTATCAGTACCTGACCATTTGCAAAATTCAAATGTCTGCACACCTTCTGCAGTTTACGGATAAATACCCGATTCAGATTTGGTGTTGTAATCATTAAAATTTTAATCTGTCTTTGCGGTTCTCCCACTCCAAGCATAGAAAGACAGCCCTTTAAGAATACTTCAAGCAGTTCTTCTACCTCATGGACTTCTCCGTCAATCTCAACCGGCTCTCCTTTCATGCAGAGATTCAGTACATCCTCTACCAGTATCTCTCCCTCATATTTTGAAAAATACTCGGATTCCGCTCCAAAATGCCAGATATTTGTTTTGGGACGTTTGGACAATCTTGTTGGAAAGGTATATTCTGTCGTTCCGGTCTTTACTGCAAGAGAAACCGGATTTTTTTCTTTTCTGTCATAATAACAAATCTGAGATTCTTTTTCTCCAAATTCCAGACTTGCAATGATATTTCTCGTCTCGTTCATTCCTCGTCTCCCTCTGCTATTCCATCAAGCGGAAAAGTGATGCAATCCAGGCTTCTCTTTGCCTGTATGTTTCAAGCACATCTTTTAATTCCTCTTCTTTTCCAAGCTGTTTTGCTGACAACATCTGATTTATCATCTGATATTTCGTTGTTTCTTTTTTCTTTTCACCGGATACTGTTAATTCTTCTGTTTCGGTTGTATACTCTTTTTTCCCCTTCTCGATTACGAAATAATACTCCAAGGTTTCCTGACAGAATAAGAGAAATTCTTTGTTAAAGATTCCATGATAGCGGTTTGCCAACATTTCTTCTTTATATGGAGTTTCTTCCTGACTCTTCTCACGAATCCGGTAATACAGCGTAACTTTTGCATCATTTCCGGCAAAACATTCTACAAATACTTTATCTTCTTCCTGGCTCTTCTGTAAAAGTGTTCGTGGAAGATTCTGATAAAAGGCAAATTTTAATCCCTTCTTTTCACATTCTTCCAAAATGGCTTCTGCATTTGTCATGCGCTTTTCATCCCAGTCCTGTTCCAGCTCATAAGACTTTAACAATGCCACATCGCAAATCGAGTCATGTTCCCATTCACGTTTGCGGATTTGTTCAATCGAACGGAACACAAAACGGTCTGATTCTTTGCCAGCAAGCAGAAATTCAAAGGATTCAAAGGTAACATAAGCAAGAATTACCACTTCTTTTCCACGCTGTCTGACATAATCTTTTAATACCGCCGAACCCTGAGGTGTCCAGATTCGTCCAAACATACTGAAAATTAAGATATCTTCTTCCAGCTCATAAGCATCCAAAGAAAATCCCATTGCTCTTTGCCAGATTTCTATCATTTTATCAACCGGACCTTTAAAGTATTTCACCAGATACTTCAAGATAACTTCATCATAAATTCCCTGTTCAAAAATGTCATGCGCCAGAAGCACTAATTCCTCTTCATATTCAAAATCCAGATTTTGAATCATACAGGTGCACAAGTGCAGTAAATCCACGAAATTGATTTCTTCATAGCCATATTCGCAAATTAAATCATAAGCGCCCACATACATTTTCTGTTTAATCAAAATTGTAATCAAAAGACTCTTATTGATTTTTGCAAAACTCTGGAAATCAATTTTTTCCAGAGAAGCCTTCAAATTTTCTTCTCCCATGTATTCCTGATAAAACAACAATAAACGTTTGCGAATCTGCTGTCTGTATTCTTTTGAAAAGCTTTCTTCCTCGGCTGCAAGCTCAAAACTGTGAAGATTCGTCAGTGTAATCTGATTTTCATGTGCAAGTTCTCCACACGTATATAAAAGCAGTCCTGCGCTCTGATGTTCTTCCTTTGCAAGTTCTCTCGCCAGCTCTTCCCGCTCAAATAATGGCTGAAGATTATAATCCACGTTCTGAATATATCTTCTCTGGCAGTCATCCTCAAATACAATTCCTGCATCCGGTGTATAGATAGAAAGATATGCTGCGTGATTGTTAAACGTATAAACCTGCTCTTTTTCAAACGCAGAGTGTTTCACAATCACTTTTCGAATTTTTTTGTCATCACAGTACAAGCGATGCACAAACAATACTTTTCCAAGTGCCCGTTTGATTACTTCGTCCTTACTGTTCAGACAAAACTCACGATACATCACCGCAAAATCTTCATTGATGCGTCCCTCTTTTAATTTATCCTGTGCAAACTGTTCCATCGTTGCCCGATAACTTTGATAGGTTACCTTATCAAGATTTTTATTGCGGATAACATTGCTGTATACAAAAGCTTTTTTGGTATCACTCAGGGTATTGTTGTATCCAAAATACATCCGGATCATTCTCGGCAACATTCCACGATAATTCCGGCTCATCGTCTCGATATAACATTCGTAGAGTCTTGTGATTTTCAAATCTTTCTGCACTGCAAGTTCATACCATTTGAAATACCGTTCTTCTCCCGCTTTTCCTTTCATAATCAAAAGGCAAATTGCACGCACAACCTGGGCGGACGGATATCTCTGATAAATATATTCCAGCAGCTCATAGACAGATTCCGAATACTCTCGAAGGTTTTCCGATAAATCTGTTGCACGAAATGCCATCTCCTCTGAAAGGATTCCATGACGTTTTGCAAACAGCATAACCTGTCTTGTAAATCCACCAAATCTGCGAAGCAGTGCCCCATCTTTCTCGGCAAGACGGCATGCCTGAAGATATAAAAATGGACTCCTGCTGCCCTCATTGTACTGTTTCTCCAAAAACTGCATTTCCTTTGTAGAAGTTTCAAATGCTTCTTTATTGTCATCCAGCACATATTCCAAATACTCGCAGATTCCGGACAGACGTTTATTCTTCATCACTTCTTTTTCAGACTTTAACTGACCAAGCAGTTTTCCTGCCTGTTCCTTCTCATTTAAGCAGTGTAACAGATAAATTTGTACCAGTTTGTACTCAGTCGTAAAAAATCCATTCTCCTGTGCTTCTGAAAATGCGGATTCCGTCTGTCCCTTCCAAATCGAAAATTCTGTCTTTCCAAGTAAGAAATCCAGAAAGTCCCGCAACAGTTCTACTTTTTTATGCTTTGCATAAGTCTCAAGGTCTAATTGTCTTTCTCCTGACTTTGATGCCATCACCGTATAAACCAGTTCTTCATACACCGTCCTGATACGAATCCGTCCGAAATTTTTCCCTTTTCCAAGATTTTCTCTGCGGATAATATATTCCATCTCATAAACACTGCCGATGAAATCATCATCACTGATTTTTTTCTTCTCTACTTCCAGAAAATCCCCTTCTACAAAGATTTCTGCTTTTAAATGTCCCCAGGTGCTTCTATGAATCCGAAGAGTATCTTTTAAAGAAGCCATTACTTCATAAACTTCCAGATTTTCCGATTCGATTTTCAGGGCAACCCGCTCTTTTTTTCCAATTCCAATTAAAAACTCTTCCAGATTCTGTAGTGTAACCGGTTTTGTCGTCATTGCAAAATAATAAGGAAGCAATTCCTGACAATCTTTTAAAAGGGTCCGGAAAGAGGCATCTACAAATAAATGATATGCCTCCCTGAAATCTTCTTTTGCAAGCTGTGTAAATGCATCCAAATTGTCGATTGCACCCATAGCTGTCTTTACTTCTTCTTTTTCGATTGAAATCTGAAATGGCAGACGATACTCTCCTACATTTGTAGTCAGTACCACCTCTCCCTCAAAGGAATCTCCTGGCTTTAATCCTTTCACATCTGCGCCATAAGGAATTGTCACATTTTGTCCTAAAAAACGCTCTTTTCCAAGAAGAAATCTGCGGTGAGAAGAGTATACAAGTCCTTTGATACGGCTCTTATCTTCTGCCCGAATAACCAGCTCTCCCCTTACATTTTCTTCCGGCTTTGTACTTACCACAATGCTGTTTTGTGAAAACAGGAGTTTTGGCACTTCATATTCAAATCTTCCGTTTATTAACTGCTCCATTCTTCTCTTCAATGTATTTACCCCGTTGTTTCTCTTTTTTTCCCGTTGCTTATTTTATATTGAACAATTTTTATTTTCTGGCTATAATGTGAATTATACACTACAAATGCAACAGACGCAACCTCTCGAAAGACTGCATCAGACAAGTTGCATGACACGTAAAAAAGAAAGGAGCATCTACGATATGCTGAAACATAAAGACCATTTTCATGGCAGTGATTTAGAAAAAATAGAGGATATTTACGGAATCAAAAAAGAGGATATTACCAGTTTTTCTGCCAATGTAAATCCACTTGGAATTTCCCCTCTTTTAAGGGATACTCTTTCCAGGCATGTAGACGCTATCACTTCTTATCCCGACCGCGACTATACAAAACTGAGAAAAAGTATCTGTGATTATACCGGTGCGCAGTTTGAAAATATTATTGTTGGAAACGGATCTACTGAATTGATTTCTTTATTTATTCAATCCACTCATCCAAAAAAAGCCCTGATTTTAGGACCGACTTATTCGGAATATGAGCGTGAAATCACCTTAGAGGGCGGACATACCTTATATTATCCATTAAAAGAAGAAAATGATTTCCAGATGAACGTCGATGATTTCTGCCACCAGCTAAATGATTCGATTGATTTACTTGTGCTGTGCAATCCGAACAATCCGACTGCTTCTGCCATTACCAAAAAAGAAATGAGAAAAATTTTGGACACTGCACTCCAATATGGAATGTTTGTCATGGTTGATGAAACCTATGAAGAATTTGCTCCGGACGCAGCGAATATGTCCTCCATTCCGCTGACTAACAATTATACCAATCTGATTGTGCTTCGCGGAATTTCCAAATTTTTTGCAGCTCCGGGGCTTCGCCTTGGCTATGCCGTAACCGGAAATCCGGATTTATTAAAACACATTAACACCAAAAAGAATCCATGGACTATCAACAGTCTGGCAGAAATTGCCGGCTGTATCATGTTCTCCGATAAAGAATACATCGAAAAAACAAAGAACCTGATTACAACAGAACGCGAGCGCATGACAAATGAATTATCCAAACTGGATACCGTCAAAGTCTATCCGTCCTGTACGAATTTTATTCTTGTAAAAATTTTAAAAGAAGAAGTCACTTCCGAAATGATGTTTGACCACTGCATCAAAAAGGGATTGATGATCCGTGACTGTTCCACTTTCCCGTTTTTAGATAACAGTTATATCCGGTTCTGTCTGATGAGTCCTGAAAAAAATACCGAATTATTAGAAGCGATGAAAGAATTGCTTGCTTAAACTAAGAGGGAGCTACGCACTAACTTGTGCGCAGCTCCCTCTATTATTATTTTTAGCTTTATTATTTTTAGATTTCAGCCTGTTTCAGCAGTTCCGGAACTTTAGATTCCCAGCCAAGTGCCATGATATGTACACCCTGACAGTATGGTTTACATTCTTTGATAATAC
>OGYU01002628.1_pt1 | contig 11442 bp, 10 predicted proteins | sample 1576581 | NCBI WGS metagenome assembly OGYU01 (sample SAMEA3541547, study PRJEB24748) | human gut metagenome | biome: human gut; feature: human-associated habitat; material: faeces | place: China | collected 2012 | reverse complement strand
TGGCTCGTGGGAATGGTGGCATGCGCATTGCGCGAAGACGAGATGAATCAGCTTGTGATTATCCTTTACAGCGAACAGGGCAAAGGAAAAAGCAGTTGGATTCGCCACCTGCTGCAGCCCGAATGGAAAGAATACTTCTACAACGGCATCATAGATCCTGCCAACAAAGACCATGAACGGTTATTGTCCACACGCATCATCATCAATATGGAAGAGTTTGAAGGCGTGAAACCGGGAGAACTCGCCGCCCTGAAAAGGATTATCGCGCAGGACAACATAACACAGCGTAAGGCTTATGACGTAGAAGCGTTTACGCTGGCGCGACACTCCTCGTTCATCGGCAAAAGATTGACTTCTACGATCTTGAAGTCCTGGCAAACAAAACAGACGGAGAAGGCGGCACATCCGGCGGCGGAGGAGTTGACGGAGGCGAAGAGGAAGACCCGCTGGACTGAGAATATTCCCCGTTCAACGAACGGATCTCGGAGCTAATGCCATGAATGTCCGTGGCCTGAAGGAACGCTACGAGGTGTTCCACGGCGTGAAGATCAACGACAGCGCCCTGATCGCCGCTGCCACCCTGTCGGACCGCTACATCACCGACCGTTTCCTGCCGGATAAGGCCATCGACCTGGTGGATGAGGCCTGCGCCATGATCAAGACCGAAATGGACAGCATGCCCAGCGAGATGGATGATCTGGCCCACCGCATCACCCAGCTGCAGATCGAGCAGGTGAGCCTGAAAAAGGAGACCGACGCTTTGAGCCAGAGCCGCCTGAAGGATCTGGAAAAAGAGCTGGCCGAACTGCAGGACAAGTTCCGCAGCATGAAGGCAAAGTGGGAAAACGAGAAGAACGCCATCGGCAAGGTGCAGACCCTGCGGGAGCAGATCGAGCAGACCAACGCCGACATCGAGAAGGCCCAGCGGGAGTACGACCTGAACAAGGCCGCCGAGCTGAAATATGGCAAACTGCCCCAGCTGCAGAAACAGCTGGAAGAGGAAGAAAAGATCGCCGCAGCCAAAAAAGAGGACAGCCTGCTGCGTGACCGCGTGACCGACGAGGAGATCGCCCGCATCGTGGCCCGCTGGACCGGCATCCCTGTGGAGAAGCTGGTGGAGGGCGAGCGCGAGAAGCTGCTGCATCTGGATGACGTGCTGCACAAGAGAGTCATCGGCCAGGACGAGGCCGTGACCAAGGTCAGCGAAGCCATCCTGCGCAGCCGCGCCGGCATTGCCAACCCCAACCGCCCCATCGGCAGCTTTTTGTTCCTGGGCCCCACCGGTGTCGGCAAGACCGAACTGGCCAAGGCGCTGGCACAGGCTCTGTTTGACGATGAGCGCAACATGGTGCGCATCGACATGACCGAATATATGGAGAAGTTCAGCGTCAGCCGTCTGATCGGTGCGCCTCCGGGATATGTCGGTTATGAAGAGGGCGGCCAGCTGACCGAGGCTGTGCGCCGCAAGCCCTACAGCGTGGTGCTGTTCGATGAGGTGGAAAAGGCCCACCCCGACGTGTTCAACATCCTGCTGCAGGTGCTGGACGACGGCCGCATCACCGACAGTCAGGGCCGCACCGTGGACTTCAAGAACACGGTCATCATCCTGACTTCCAACCTGGGCAGTGACATCATCCTGAACGATCTGGAGCAGCGCCGCGCACAGGGCTCCAATGAGCTGAGCGACGAGGCCCGCAAGCAGATCGACCTGCTGCTGAAGAGCAAGTTCCGCCCCGAGTTCCTGAACCGTCTGGACGAGATCGTGTACTACAAGAGCCTGACCAAGGACGAGATGCGCAAGATCGTGGATCTGCAGCTGAACGACCTGCGCAAGCGCATGGACGAGGGCAAGCACCTCAAGCTGGAGGTCACCACCGCCGCCAAGGACTTCATCATCGACTCTGCCTACGACAGCGTCTACGGTGCACGTCCCATCAAGCGGTTCATCCAGAGCCGTGTGGAGACCCTGATCGCCAAGGCCATCATTCAGGGCAGCTATGCCGAGGGCAACACCCTGACCGTGGACTACGACGGCAGTGCACTGGTGCTCCGTTAAAGGGATTTTACCAGGTTTTAACCCGGTGTGCAGGCCGGATGCTTGCACCACCGTAAGGAATATGGTATTATAAGAAATAACATTGATGTGCTTTTCATCGCAGAATGGCAACGATGGAAAGCACATTTTTGTATTCTTTCGTCAGGGCCTTGGCTCCCCCTTTGGGGGAGCTGCTGAGCGTAAGCGAAGCTGAGAGGGCGAGGGTGTTAAAGCAAGGCGCACTCGCTTGCTCTCTCCGTCATTGCTGGCGTAAGGCCCCCTTCTGTCACCTGTGGTGACAGCCAAATCTAAAAATAACAGAAAGTTGAGTGTGATTTTCCTCTTTATGGACGATGGCAGTATGACGCTCATTGTAGCGCTGGTGATCCTGGTGGCCTTTTCCGCCTTTTTCTCCGCCTCCGAGACCGCTTTTTCTTCCCTGAATCAGATCCGCCTGAAAAGCCGTGCCGAGGACGGTGACGGCTCTGCCGCCCGGGTGCTGGCCTTGTCGGAAAAATACGACAAGCTGCTTTCCACCATCCTCATCGGCAACAACATCGTGAACATTGGCGCCGCCTCTATCGGCACCATCCTTTTTACCCATTGGCTGGGCCAGGAGCGTGGTGCCACCATGTCCACCCTGGTGCTGACAGTGGTGGTGCTGATCTTTGGCGAGGTGACCCCCAAGAGCCTGGCCAAGGAGATGCCGGAGACCGTGGCCACCGCAGTGTCCCCGGTGCTGAGCCTGCTGATAGTGCTGTTCACCCCTTTGAACTGGCTGTTCACCCAGTGGAAAAAGCTGCTGGGCCATTTTGTCCACAGCAGTGAGGAGGACACCATCACCGAGGGCGAGCTGATGACCATGGTGAGTGAAGCCGAAAACGACGGTGAACTCACCGACCGGGAAAGCGAACTGATCCGCAGCGCCATCGAATTCGATGACGTGGAGGTGGAGGAGATCCTGACCCCCCGCGTGGACGTGGTGGCTGTGGAGGACAACACCTCGCTGGATGAGGTGGCACAGACCTTTGCCGAATCGGGCTATTCCCGCCTGCCGGTGTACCACGACACCATTGACAACATCATCGGCGTGGTGCACGAAAAGGACTTTTATCTGGCACGCCTGAAAAAGGAGACCTCGCTGGAAGAGCTGGTCAAGCCCACCCTGTACACCACCGGTTCTACCCAGATCTCCCAGCTGCTGCGCACTCTGCGGGAGCAGCACCATCATCTGGCCGTGGTGGTGGACGAGTACGGCGGTACCGAGGGCATCATCACGCTGGAGGATATTCTGGAAGAGCTGGTGGGCGAGATCTGGGACGAACACGACGAGGAGACCGAGGACTTTCACAAGCAGTCTGACGGCAGCTGGATCGTGCTGGGCAGCGCCAGCGTGGACGACCTGTACGAGATGCTGGGCCTGCCGGAGGACGAGGACATCGACTCCAACACGGTCAACGGCCTGGTGCAGGAAAAGACCTGCCACCTGCCCAAGGTGGGCGACCGCTTTACACTGGGCGGCTACGACGGCGTGGTCACCCGCACGGCCAAGCGCCGCGTGACCGAAGTGCGCCTGACCCCGGCCGAAAAACCGGAACCGGAAAAGGACGACGACGAAAAGAGCCACTACGGCCGCATGACTTCTAAATAACCACAAGAGCCGCTGCACACAGGGTGCAGCGGCTCTTGTTATTTGCTGGGCCTGCAAGGCCCTTTGCTTTTATCTACAGGCGGTCACAGCAGGGGGATACCGGCCTTGGCACAGGTTTCGCGGGTGGCTTCATCCCACACGCTGGCCTGCACTTCACCGATGTGCACACTGCCCAGCAGCAGCATGCACAGGCGGCTCTGGCCGATGCCGCCGCCGATGGAGTAGGGCAGCTCGCCGTTCAGCACGGCCTTGTGGAAGGGCAGGGCGCGGCGGTCGTCACAGCCGGCCATGGTCAGCTGCTTGTCCATGCTTTCCGGGCTCACGCGGATGCCCATGCTGCTCAGCTCATAGCTGCACTGCAGCGGATCGTTCCAGAACAGCAGGTCGCCGTTCAGATCCCAGTCGTCGTAGTCCGGAGCGCGGCCGTCGTGGGGCTTGCCGCTCTTCAGCGGGGCACCGATCTTCATCAGGAAGGTGGTGCCGTTCTCCTTCACGAAGGCATTCTCGCGCTCCTTCGGGGTCAGGTCCGGGTACTTGTCCTCCAGCTCCTGGGTAGTAATGAAGATCACGTTGGGGGTGTGCAGGGGCAGGTCCTGCAGCTGCGGGAACATGGCGTGCAGGTTCATCTCAGTGGCGCAGACGGCCGACACGATGGAGCGCACCACGCTCTTCAGGTAGGCCTCATTGCGGTCCTCCTCCCGGATGACCTTTTCCCAGTCCCACTGGTCCACATACACGGAGTGGAGGTTGTCCAGTTCCTCATCACGGCGGATGGCGTTCATGTCGCAGTACAGACCCTTGCCCACACGGAAGCCGTAGTCCTTCAGGGCCTTGCGCTTCCACTTGGCCAGCGACTGCACCACCTGTGCTTCGGTGCCGCTGTCCTTGATGTCAAAGGTGACCTTGCGCTCCACGCCGTTCAGGTCGTCGTTCAGGCCGGTGGAGGCCTCCAGGAACAGCGGCGCAGACACGCGGTACAGGTTCAGCGTGGCACACAGGGTGTCGGCAAACAGCCGCTTCACCGTGCCGATGGCGCGCTGGGTGTCGTACAGGTTCAGCGCGGGCGTGTAGTTTTCCGGGATGATGATCTTGCTCATAGATAGTACCCCTCTTTGTGTTGTCAGCTCACCTGCTTTCCCAACAGGCGGCGGTTCCAGAAACCAAAAAACACTGGTTAAATTATCGCACATTCTTTTACGAAAGTAAAGTGCATGCCCGAAAAAACAGGAGCCGCTGCACCTTGTTTTGTGCAGCGGCTCCCGCATCGCGTCGTGTCTTGAAAAAGGCTCAGCCGCCCAGGTACGCGCTGCGCACCCGCTCGTTGGTCAGCAGCTCGGCACCGGTGCCCTCCATGACCACGCGGCCGGTCTCCAGAACATAGGCGCGGTCGGCCACGGAAAGGGCCATCTGTGCGTTCTGCTCCACCAGCAGGATGGTCATGCCCTCCTTGTGGATGTTGCGGATGATGTCAAAGATCTCCTGCACCAGCAGGGGCGACAGGCCCATGGAGGGCTCGTCCAGCATCAGCATGGAAGCGTTGCTCATGAGCGCACGGCCCATGGCCAGCATCTGCTGTTCGCCGCCGGACATGGTGCCGGCCAGCTGCTTGCGGCGCTCCTTCAGGCGGGGGAACAGGGCAAACACCTTTTCCTTGTTGGCAGCAATGGTGGAGGCGGGCTGGGTGTAAGCGCCCATATCCAGGTTCTCCTCCACGGTCATGTGCAGGAACACATGGCGGCCTTCCGGCACCTGTGCCAGACCGGCTTCCACGATCTTGTGGGCGCGCACGCCCTTGATGCTTTTGCCCTTGTAAAGCACATCGCCGCTGCGGGGCTTCAAAAGGCCGGAAACGGTTTTCAGGGTGGTGGACTTACCGGCACCGTTGGCACCGATCAGGGTCACGATCTCGCCCTCGTTCACCGTAAAGGAAACGCCCTTTACGGCGTGGATATTGCCGTAATACACGTTGATGTTATCGACCTTCAGGATGGTATCTGCCATGGTTCAGCCCTCCTTCTTGCCCAGGTAGGCTTCGATGACCTGGGGGTTGTTGCGGATCTCGTCCGGGGTGCCCTTGGCAATGATGCGGCCGAAGTTCAGCACCGCGATGCCCTCGCAGATGCCCATGACCAGGCTCATGTCGTGCTCGATCAGCAGCACGGCAATGTTGAACTCGTCCCGGATGCGGCGGATGGTCTCGGTGAGCTCGGCGGTCTCCGAGGGGTTCATACCGGCGGCAGGCTCGTCCAGCAGCAGCAGCTTCGGGCTGGTAGCCAGTGCACGCATGATCTCCAGCCGACGCTGTGCACCGTAGGGCAGGCTGCCGGCAGGCACGTTGGCCAGGTCGGCCATGTGGAAGATGTCCAGCAGCTCAAAGGCACGCTCGGTGCACTTTTTCTCTTCCTTCCAGTAGTTGGGCAGCCGCACCAGGGAGGAGGCCAAATTGTACTTCATGGACTCGTGCAGGCCCACCTTGATGTTGTCGATGACGCTCAATTCCTTGAACAGACGGATGTTCTGGAAGGTACGGGCCACACCCATGCGGTTGACCTGATAGGTCTTTTTGCCCGCCGTAGGCATGCCGTCGATCAGGATGGAACCGCGGGTGGGCTGGTAAACGTTGGTGAGCAGGTTGAACACGGTGGTCTTACCGGCACCGTTGGGGCCGATCAGACCGGTGATCTCGTTGCGGCCGATCATCAGGTTGAAGCCGTCCACGGCGGTCAGGCCGCCGAAGTCGATGCCCAGTTCCCGCACGTCCAGAATGGGCTTTTTGTCCTTATCGCGGTCGGTCAGGAAGCCGCCGGAGGGCACACTGTTTAACTTGGTCTGGAACTCACTCATGGTCAGCACCCTCCTTTTCCTTGTTCTTCTTGAACAGTTCGCCGTTCATGATCTTTTCCACAACGCGGCTCAGGGAGAAGTCGTAGCTGCCCAGCAGTCCGCCCGGACGGAAGATCATCATCAGGATCAGCACCAGTGAGTAGATGACCATGCGGTAGCTGTCGAAGCTGCGGGTAGCCTCCGGCAGGATGGTCAGCACAGTCGCGGACAGGATGGAGCCCAGCATGGAGCCCATGCCGCCCAGGACCACCATGACCAGGATCTCAATGGACTTCATGAAGCCGAAGGTGGAGGGGTTCAGCACGCCGATGTAGCAGGCATACAGGCCGCCGGCCATGCCGGCAAAGGCTGCCGAGAAGGCAAAGGCCATGACCTTGTAGTAGGTGGTCTGGATGCCGCAGCTCTCGGCGGCGATCTCATTGTCGCGGATCGCCAGCACGGCGCGGCCGTGGCGGCTCTTCATCATGGCGTGGATGAGGAAGCAGGTGATGACCACGCACAGGAACACGTTGGTAAAGTTGGAGTATTTGGGAATGTTCTTCAGGCCCTTGGAGCCGTAGAACAGCTTAAAGCCCAGCACATCGTCGATATTGTTCAGGGTAATGCGGATGATCTCGCCAAAGCCCAGGGTCAGAATGGCCAGATAGTCACCGGTCAGCCGCAGGGCCGGGATACCGATGAGCACCCCGAACAGCCCGGCCACCACCCAGGCCAGCACCAGACCGATGGCAAAGGCCACGCCCTTGGGAAGACCGGAGGATTTGGTGAACAGAGCACAGGCGTAGGCACCCACCGCCATAAAACCGGCGTGGCCCAGCGGCAGCTGCCCCAGATAGCCGGTGGCAACGTTCAGCGAAACAGCCAGAATGATGTTGATGCCCACGGTCAGCAGCACCTTGTTCTGGTAGGTGGAAAGCATCCTGCCGGTCACATAGGAAAGCCCCACGAACAGCAGCCCCACCAGCACCAGATTCATCAGGTAGCGCACGGGCATTTTGATGGTCTTGCGGTTGGTTTTCATCGTTCTGCCCTCCTTACACCTTTTCCTGCACCTTGCGGCCGAGGAAGCCCGTGGGCTTGACCAGCAGCACGATGATCAGAATAGCAAACGTCACCGCGTCCTTCCAGGCGGAAAGACCGATGGCGGAAACAAAGCACTCGCACAGACCGATGGCGATGCCGCCGATCATGGCGCCCGGGATAGAGCCGATGCCGCCCAAAACAGCGGCGACAAAGGCTTTCAGACCCAGCATGGAGCCCATGGTGGGGGTAGCCTGGGGGTAGGAGCAGCAGTACAGCACGCTGCCGATGCCTGCCAGCGCCGAGCCCACAGCAAAGGTGAAGGAGATGGTGCTGTTGACGTTGATGCCCATCAGGCGGGCAGCATCCATATCCTCCGACACCGCCCGCATGGCCTTGCCCAGCTTGGTCTTTTGCACCAGAAAGGTAAGGCCCAGCATGGACAGCACCGTCACCGCCAGGGTGATGATGGAGGTAAGGCCCAGGGGCACCTTGCCCAGCCGGAAGGTCTGGTTGGTGTAGTAGGCCGGGATGACCTTGGCACCGGAGCCCAGGATCAGCTCTGCCGTGTACTCCAGAAAGAAGGAGACGCCAATGGCGGTGATCAGCAGCGAGATCCGGGGGGCGTTCCGCAGAGGGGTGTAGGCGACCTTTTCGATCACGACGCCCAGCAGCGTACAGGTAAGGATGGTGGCGCACACGGCGGTGACCGGGCCAAGACCCAGCTGGTTCATGACGAACCAGGACATATATGCGCCTACCATGATGACGTCGCCGTGGGCAAAGTTCAGCAGCAGGATGATGCCGTACACCATACTGTAGCCCAGAGCGATCAGTGCATAGATGCTGCCAAGGGACAAGCCGTTGATCAGCTGGCTGAAGAACACTGTCATGGTTGGATACTTCCTTTCTTTGCGGCGTTTACACTTTTTGATATAAAAAACGGAGAACGCCTGACCAGAAAAAAGCTGTTCCGGCGTTCTCCAAAAGATCATGGGGTTTGCTCTGTGCGGGCGGCTCCATCACCGGTGGATGGAACGGCACGGATCAGAACATTTCCTTCAGCTCGGGCTTGCCGTCCACATAGGTCAGGATAGCGGTGCTCTTGACGGGGTTGTGGTGCTCGTCGAAGGTAAAGGTGCCGGTGATGCCCTCAATGGTGCCGCCGGCAATGGCGTCGATGACAGCCTGCTTGTACTCGTCAGAGCCGGCCTCGAGGCCCTGCTCCTCGGCTGCCTTGATGCCGTACACCACGGTCATGGCAGCATCGTAACCCAGGGGAGCAAAGCCGTTGGGGTAAGCCTCGCCGTACTCAGCCTTATAGGCATCCTCAAATGCGGCGCTGGAGCCCTTGGCGTAGCAGGCGCAGAAGTAGGAATCCTTCAGCTGGTCGGCGGTGGCGTAGCCCTCCAGACCATCCCAGCCGTCGCCGCCCAGGAAGGGAACGGTCAGGCCGACGCTCTCGGCCTGTGCCAGGATCTGGCCCACTTCCTGATAGTAGTTGGGGCAGAAGACCACTTCGGGGTTTTTGCCCAGAATGCTGGTCAGCTGGGTCTTGAAGTCCACATCGCCCTCAGAGTAGCTTTCCTGATCCACGATGGTGCCGCCCTTTGCCTCAAACTCCTTGGCAAAGTTCTCAGCCAGACCCTCGTTGTAGTCCTTGCCCTTCAGGAAGATGACAGCGGCCTTTTTGTAGCCCAGCTTCTCGTAGGCGTAGTCTGCCATCTTCACGCCCTGGAAGGGGTCGGTAAAGCAGGCACGGAACACGTTCCCGTTCACGGTGTCGGTCTCAGCATCGTAGGTGACAGCCTCGGCGGTAGCGGAGGCGGTGACCATGGGCATATTGTAGTCGGCGCTCTCGGCGGCAACAGCCAGCGTGGGGGCGGTGGTCACATCGCCCACCAGAGCGGTGATGCCCTGATCCACCATCTTGGTAAAGCAGGTGACAGCCTGTGTCTCATCGCCCTGCTCGTCCATGGCGATGACCTCCAGCTGCTTGCCGTTGACACCGCCGTCTGCATTGACCTGCTTGATATACAGGCTGGCACCGTTGACAACAGCCTGACCGTAAACGGAAGCATCACCGGTCAGGGGGCCCATAACGCCCACCTTGATGGTGCTGCCGGAAGCGGCAGAACCGGCAGCGGAACCGGCTGCAGAACCTGCAGTGCTTGCGGAGGAACCGCCGCAGGCGGTCAGGACACCGGCGGCAGCTGCCACACCGGCAGCAGCCAGGAACTGACGACGAGAAATGAGCTTTTTCATAACGATCTCCTCCTTCGGAGTATTTGATCTATTGGAATAGCATTCAGGATAAAAACGGAAGCAAGGCCCTTCCCCTCTAAAAGCGGCCTTGCTTCTGTTCTTGTCTGTTATTATAGCTATCTGTGTTCAAATCCGCAATTCACAAACCGTCCATACTTTTGGGGGCATTTTCTCGTCTTTATTGACAATCTGGCTAATTTTTATAATGCGTTTTTGTGCACTATTTCAAATCGTTCATTTTCTTTGTTTTTGAAGTGAATACAATTCACAAGTTTCAAAAAGGTTACAGGGTCTCCATTTCAGCCTGGGCTGCAAACTCTGCCTGAGCCACCGGCTCTTCCTCCAGGCCCTGGGCCTCTGCCTGAGCCACCGGCTCTGCCAGGGCCTTGCGGATGGCCGTGACGTAGAACACCAGGGACAGGACCGTGCCGATGCACCAGCCACCCTTCGCTGCGAAAAAAACAGTGCAGATTTCTCTGCACCGTTTCCGTCTCTTGGTTTCTGTTTTGTGATGTCTATTCTTCTGATTCCGCTTCCTCTGGCTCAGATTCTTCTGCTTCTTCGGTTTCCAGTTCTGTTGGCTCTGCTTCCGCTGGCTCTTCGTTTTCTGGCTCTGTCGGCTCTTCATCTGCTTCAGCTTCGTCCGGTTCTGTCATTTCTCCGTCTGTTTCAGCTTCCAGTGCTTCTGTCTCAGGCTCTTCTGCTTCAGGTTCTACTGACTCTTCATCCGGTTCTGATTTCGCAGTCTCAGGATCTTCCATTTCTGTTTCTTCGGCTTCCTCTGACTCTGCTTTCCATTTGACTTCTTCTTTTTCGATTGCATCTTCGATAAGCCCGATTAAGAAGTCTTTCTGTTTCATGCCATTCCTGGCGAGGACTGCTTTCAGTCTGGAAAATAAATCCTCGGTTACCTGTACTGCTACTGTTCTTAAATCTGCCATGTTCGCCTTTTCTCCTTTTCTTGTCATGTGTTCTTCGATTACCATTTCAAGGTATTTTGGTATGCTGATTCCTAACTCTTCGACTTCCAGTTTTAGCTTTTCATGCAGCTCTACCGGGATTTTTCCGCATATGTTTTTCATCTCCATTGTGTTCGTTCTCCTTTCTTTTTTCTACATACAACATACCCTAAAACGTGACAGAAAGCTATTCACAATACCCAACGAATATGAGGCTCTCAAAAGCTCCCAAAGGATGCAGATCCAATAACATTCAATAGGCATCACCCCTTTCAAAAATCCGTGATTTATACTAATTTGACTGCTTGAAATTTGGCTATTTTATCACCAGGAAAGACTTGACTTTTTCAGAATGCATCCTCAAGCCCGGAGAGAAAATCCAGCATCTGGGACGGGATTTCTTCCTTTTTTGAAACACTCTCCCCGGAGCCAGAAATGGAAACACCTGCCAGTTCTTCCCGGATTGCCTGCCGGATGCTTTTCTCCAGCTGGTTGTTTTCCTGATCTTTTAAGATCACCTGAACCAGATAGCTGCTCTTCTGTCCATCTGGAACACTTTGCAGGATCTCCCATGCCTTTTTGTGATCTGGGTTATCAAGGTTCAGGCGGAACGAGAAAACGGGTCTCTTTACTTCGCGCACATCTGCCCCACAATCCGCTCATAGCCG
>OGYU01002605.1_pt1 | contig 11518 bp, 6 predicted proteins | sample 1576581 | NCBI WGS metagenome assembly OGYU01 (sample SAMEA3541547, study PRJEB24748) | human gut metagenome | biome: human gut; feature: human-associated habitat; material: faeces | place: China | collected 2012 | reverse complement strand
GCGCAGTTGAAGTATGTCATGCAATTGCATGACGCGCACCTCGCAACAAGAATGCTGGAGCATTCTTGAATATGATAGATTCTATTTTTATAAAGATTCTGTGAAGATGTGAGTGGTATTTTTTAGTAAAGATGGAACATCAATGGAAAATGAGAGAAATGTGATCGGAAGAAAGCTGAGGAGAGAATGAGAAAATACAGTCGGAGAATAAAATGTGTGATATTGGCAGCTGTGTTGTGCATCAGTCTGGTCTTTTGCGGATGCCAGGGCAGTTCACTGTCGTTTTTGAATCATAAAACAGAACCGGAGACGGCGGATACAGATGAGAAAATCAAACTGTCGGTATGGGCATTTTTTGATGAAAATACACCAGGCACGTATTATGTAGATCTGTGGCAGGAACTGGAAGATGATTTTGGCTATGACATTGAACTGAAGACCTATTCCACAGAGCAGATCAAGGATAAGTTAAAAATTGCACTGGTTTGTGATGAACTGCCGGATGTCTTTGTTGTCTGGGGTGGAAATTATCCGAATTTTCTGTTTGATGCCAATGCTTGTGTTCCGGTGGAACAGTATCTGGAAAAAGCAGATTATCAGTTTAAAGATTCCTATGTACAGCCGTATAAAGATGGGCATAATTATATTATCCCCTGTCTGGTAGAGGCATATGCGGTTACTTATTGCAATCAGAATCTGATGAAAGAGATTGGGCTTTCCATGCCGCAGACCTGGGATGAACTGCTGGAAATGGTGGAGAAGGTCAATGCTTATAATGAGGAACACGGAACTTCTTATGCAGCATTGGAACTTGGTGACAAAGATCTGTGGCTGGCAGAACTTTTGTACACGGTGATGGTCAACTGTGAGAATCCATACGCACAGGCTCGGCTTGCTGATGGAACGATAGATTTTTCAGATCCTGTGTTTGCAGATGCGGCGCAGAAGCTGATGCAGCTTGTGGATATGGGCGCTTTCCCGGAGAAGTTTCTGGAGACCGGAGAGGTGGAAGCGGTTCAGAATTTTGCCGAAGGACAGGCAGTGCTTTTCCCGCATCAGTCTACGATTGTATTCCATTTGATGGATGAAATGGGCAGTGATGCGATTTCTGTGGAGCAATTTCCGGGATATACACAGCGCAGTGATGACGATGGAAAATATATGGTAGATATTAATCATACGCTGACACCGGGACTTTCCATCAGTTCTGATTCGGAATATCAGGATGAGGCGGCAGAGCTTTGTCTGGAGTTCGCAAAGCGGGTAAATGAGCGGAATGTGGAGCAGTATGATTATCTGGATATGATTCAGCAGAGTGGTCTGACCGTACCGGAGGACAGTCCGCTGGCAGTGAAACAGTTCCATCAGATGATCGATGAATCCAGTGTGTATACACCATTATGGTATGCGGTCATGGATAAAGAAGATGGCGATAACTGGCGAAATCTGATTAAGAAGCTGTTTGGAAAAGCAATCACAGTGGATGAGTTTGTTCAGAGTGCGCCGCAGTATATGAATTTTACAAATTAGAAGCATGGGCAGAGTGTATATAAATGTAAAATTTACGTAAAAGAGGAAAGAAGGGGAGAATGGTCCCTGATCTGGCAAAAATATGCGTGAAATACAGAAATTGACAGCAAATCTTAACACAAACTTAAAGGATTTTTTTGAGGAAGTGTGCTATGATAGGTTGCGGGTATGAGAGCCCGGTTAATGCATATAGATAAAATGAGAGATTGAAGGACGTTGAAGATGAAGAAACTAAGGGAAATTTGGAATACAATATTTGATAACGAAAAGGATCGCAGACTGATGACTGCCGGTGTGATCGCACTGGTGGGAATCTGCCTGTTTATTCTGGCGATCAGTCCGGTGGTCGGAGGCAGTCCGATCATTACGCTGACCGGCGGAGATGAGATAGATGCGGAATGTGGTACTACATTTCAGGATCCGGGCGTGAAAGCGACGGTAAAAGATGAGGATATCAGCAATCTGATCGAGACAAGTGGCAGCGTCAATACGTCAAAGCTTGGTCAGTATGAGATTGAATACAAGGTAAAATACAAAAAGAGAAAAGTAACGAAAAGACGTGTTGTAAATGTGGTTGACCATACCGGTCCGGTCATTACCTTAAATGGAGATGCGAAAGTAGTGGTTCCAACATCCATTGACGAATACCAGGAGCCGGGAGCGACTGCTGTGGATGCCTGTGATGGAGACGTTTCTTCTGATATTAAAACCAAGATGGAGCAGGTCAACGATTATACATGGAAAGTGACCTATACGGTAAAAGACAGTCATGACAATGAATCTACTGCAGAGCGGGAGGTGTGTCTACAGGATACACAGGCACCGCAGATCACATTGAACGGGGATTCCGATATCACGATCAAGGAGCAGGAAAAATTTGAAGATCCTGGTGTGACCGCTGTGGATGACCGTGATGGTGATCTGACTGCGAATGTAACAAAAGACGGATATGTGGATATTTATCGTTCTGGAACATATACGATTACTTATACAGTGACCGATTCCAGTGGAAACACCGCACAGGCAACCAGAAATGTGACGGTGGAAAAGGTAGAGGTAAACACGGGAGATGCGATTTATTTGACTTTTGATGACGGACCAAGTTCTGATGTCACAGTCCGTATTCTGGATACGCTGAAAGCAAATGGAATCAAAGCAACATTCTTTATCTGTGATTATGATGAAGATAAGCTGCCGATCATTAAACGAATGATCGATGAAGGACATACGATCGGAATCCATGGATATTCCCATGATTATTCTCAGATTTATACATCTGTGGATGCATTTATGGAAAATATCAATAAGTTGAAAAATAAATTGAAAGAGGATACGGGATATGATGCATTTGTCATTCGTTTCCCGGGTGGAAGTTCAAATACTGTCAGCGAGAAATATTGCCAGGGCGTTATGACACAGCTGGCACAGCGTGTGACAGATGACGGACTGATGTATATGGACTGGAATGTTTCTTCCGGCGATGCAGAGGGCAATAACCGTCCGGTCAACCTGATTATAGGAAATGTAACAGGCGGATTTAAGCATGGACGGAATAATGTCGTACTTATGCATGATACTTCAGCAAAACAGACATCCGCAGATGCATTGCAGAGCATTATCACATATGGAAAAAATAATGGATATTCTTTCTATCCGATTTCAAAAGATACAATACCGGTACATCATGGAATCAATAACTGATGTTTTTTCAAAGAGTGAATGAGAAATCAGAATTGCCGGAGGGGAAATCAAAAAAGTAATGAAAAAATTATTGCGTTATTTAAAAGATTATAGAAAAGAGTCTGTGTTAGGACCGTTGTTTAAACTGCTGGAGGCAACACTGGAATTGTTTGTGCCTCTGGTAGTTGCGGCGATCATTGATACAGGTATCGGCAATCAGGATCGGAGCTACGTCGTAAAGATGTGCTTCGTTCTTGTTTTGCTTGGAATTATCGGACTGGCGTTTTCTATCACTGCCCAGTATTTTGCGGCAAAGGCGGCGGTTGGTTTTGTGACAAAGATACGTCACGTCCTGTTTGCGCATATTCAGAAGCTTTCTTATGCGGAGCTGGATACACAGGGAACATCGACACTGATCACCAGAATGACCAGTGATATGAATCAGGTGCAGAACGGAGTCAATCTGACGCTGCGCCTGTTGCTGCGTTCTCCGTTTGTAGTCATCGGTGCGATGATCATGGCATTTACCATTGATGTGAAGGCGGCATTGGTGTTTGCGGTGGGAATCCCGGCGCTGGCAGTGGTTGTATTTGGCATTATGCTTGCATGCATCCCACTTTACCGAAAGGTACAGAACCGCCTGGATAAAGTACTTGGACTGACCAGAGAAAATCTGATGGGTGTCCGTGTCCTTCGTGCATTCTGCAAGGAAAAGGAAGAAGAATCCGAATTTCAGAAACAGAATCAGGTGCTGACGGATACACAGAAGTTTGTAGGAAGAATTTCCGCATTGTTAAATCCGCTTACCTATGTCATTATCAATGTGGCAATTATCGCACTGATCTGGGTTGGCGCGATCCGTGTAGATATGGGTATCATTACACAGGGTGCAGTGGTTGCACTGTATAACTATATGTCTCAGATTCTGACAGAGCTGATCAAGCTGGCAAACCTGATCATTAATATTACAAAATCTGTGGCATGTGGAAACAGAATCCAGTCTGTGTTGGAGGTAGAACCTTCTATTACAGATGGCAATGCAGATGGTAAGACATCCGGAGCGATGGAAGAAAGAAAAGAATCTGCCAAGTTGGATGAAATGCAGGAAAAAAATTCTGATAATCAGAATGGTGCAGGAAATGCGTCAGAATACAGTGTTGTGTTTGAACATGCGGGAATCCGTTATCCGCAGGCAGCAGAAGAAGCAATCAGCGGCATTGATCTGAAGGTGAAAAAGGGACAGACTATCGGAATCATCGGAGGAACCGGTTCCGGTAAATCTTCTATGGTCAATCTGATTCCACGTTTTTATGATTGCAGTTCCGGTGCGGTTTACGTGGATGGAAAAGATGTCAAAGAATATGGTCTGGAGGATCTGCGTGAGCGGATTGGTGTTGTTCCACAGAAATCCGTATTGTTTGCAGGCACGATCCGTTCTAATATGCAGTGGGGCAAGCCGGACGCAACGGAAGAAGAAATATTTGAGGCCTTAGAGATCGCGCAGGCGAAAGAAGTTGTTTTAAAGAAAGAAGATGGTTTAGACACAGAAGTAGAGCAGGGAGGAAAGAATTTCTCCGGAGGTCAGAGACAGCGTCTGACTATTGCCCGTGCGCTGGTGAAAAAACCGGAAATCCTGATTTTGGACGACAGTTCTTCGGCACTTGATTTTGCGACAGATGCGGCACTTCGTATGGCGATTGGAGCGATGGAGGACAAGCCAACGTTATTTATTGTTTCACAGAGAACTTCGGCGATCCAGTATGCAGATCAGATTGTGGTATTGGATGATGGCAATGTGGTCGGACTTGGAACGCATGAGGAACTGATGGATTCCTGTGAAGTATATCGGGAGATTTATGAGTCTCAGTACAAAAAAAGTAAATAAGGTTTCGAGTGTAGAACTTATACAGATTGAACGCAGAATAAGCATTCCCCAGCTTCAAGTGCGTGGAGCACTAAGCGGTGGGTAAGGGGGGATGCTTATGTCAGTGGGAGTTAAAAGCTCCCACTGACAGGTCGCAAAGCGACTGCGTTCATGAGCAAGCAGCGAAAGCGGATTGCGAATGTCCGCTTTACTGGCTGTAAGGATGTTACAGAAAGCCACCTATTTACTTATAGACAGGAAGTAGCGTGAATTGCGAACAATAATAAAAAAGGAGGAATTACTTGTGAGTAAATCCGGATCACAGATGAAAACATTAAAAAAAGTGCTTCAATATATCGGAACTTACCGTTTCTGGATGCTGGCTTCTATCGTACTGGCAGCAGTGACTGTGGCACTGACCTTATATATTCCGATTCTGGTAGGACGTGCCATTGATTTTATCGTAGACTGGAAAAATGTCGATTTTGAAAATATTTTAAAGCTTTTAATTGAAATTGGAATTCTGGCAGCGGTGACTGCCGTTTTGCAGTGGTTGATGAATACGATCAATAACAAAGTAACGTATCAGGTAGTGCGTGATGTGCGAAATCAGGCATTTACACGGATTCAGAAACTGCCGTTAAAATATCTGGATGCACATTCTTATGGTGAGATCGTCAGCCGTGTTATTGCGGATGTAGATCAGTTTGCCGATGGACTTCTGATGGGATTTACCCAGTTGTTTACCGGTGTTGTTACGATTATCGGAACATTGATCTTTATGCTGACGATCCATCCGGGAATTACACTGGTGGTTGTCGGACTGACACCGATTTCCCTGTTTGTGGCAAGATTTATTGCAAAACGGACGTATGATATGTTCCGTCTGCAGTCGGAGACCAGAGCAGAACAGACGGCTCTGATCGATGAGATGGTAGGAAATCAGAAGATCGTACAGGCATTTTCCCATGAGGATGAAGCACTGGAGCAGTTTGACGAAATTAACGACCGGTTACAGAGCTGTTCTCTGCGTGCAACATTTTTCTCTTCTCTGACAAATCCGTGTACCAGATTCGTAAACAGTCTGGTGTATGCCGGCGTTGCATTGACGGGAGCTTTGAGTGTTATTTCAGGAGGCATGTCTGTCGGTGGACTTTCCTGCTTTTTAAGTTATGCAAACCAGTATACGAAGCCGTTTAATGAGATTTCAGGTGTTATTACTGAATTACAGAATGCGCTTGCCTGTGCGGCACGTATTTTTGAACTAATTGAAGAAGATGTGGAGATTCCGGATGATGCTGATGCAGTTATAGTGGATCAGGTGGAAGGAAAAGTAACACTGAAGGATGTTGATTTTTCTTATCTGCCGGAGCAGAAACTCATTGAGCATCTGAATCTGGATGTAAAACCGGGACAGACTATCGCAATCGTTGGTCCGACCGGATGTGGAAAAACGACGCTGATCAATCTGTTGATGCGGTTTTATGACGTCAATGCCGGAGCTGTCTGCGTGGAAGATCAGGATATCCGTCATGTGACCAGAGACAGTCTGAGACTGAATTATGGTATGGTATTGCAGGATACCTGGTTAAAAGCCGGTACAATTCGTGAAAATATCTGCATGGGAAAACCGGATGCGACAGAGGAAGAAATGATCGCAGCGGCAAAAGCCTGCCATGCGCATGGATTTATCAAACGTCTGTCCGACGGATACGATACCGTGATCGGAGAAGATGGCGGAAGTCTGTCTCAGGGACAGAAGCAGTTGATCTCCATTGCGCGTGTTATGCTCTGCCAGCCGCCGATGCTGATTCTGGATGAGGCGACATCTTCCATTGATACCAGAACGGAGATCAAAATTCAGGATGCATTTGCAAAATTGATGAAAGGGCGCACCAGTTTTATTGTGGCACATCGACTTTCTACGATTCAGAATGCGGATCGGATTCTGGTTATGAAAGATGGTACGATCATTGAGCAGGGAAATCATGAGGAATTGCTGGCACAGAAAGGGTTCTATTATAATTTGTATAATAGTCAATTTGCACATTAAAATTTAAGTTACGGTATAAAATTTAGGCGAGAAAAAAATCGTGAGATTTTTTATGTGATTGGGGGGAGTGTCCCCCCACTTCTTACTGTAATGCTTTTTCTGCGTATTCTGTGGTAACAACATCTTTGTAATCCGGGCGTTTTTCCAACTGTCCGGCGCTTTCCAGAATATCCAGTAACAGTTCGAAACTATCTTCGGAAAATACAAGGTCGGTTTTCCATGTATCCTGCTCCTGATATCGACGGATAATTGTGGTAATGGTGTCGGTATCTGTCTCAGAGAACTGTGGCTGAATGACGGAAGCAATTTCTTCCGGTGTATGCGTATTGACATATTCCATGCCTTTCTGTAATGCATCTGTAAATGCCTGGATCACATCTGGGTGTTTCTCCATATAACTTGTTTTTGCACTGAATGCGGTGTACGGTACGTAGCCGGAATCCACACCAAGGGATGCCACTACATAACCGGCATTTTCCTGTTCAAGTAAGGTTGCACCCGGTTCAAATTCTACCGTGTATTCACCCTGACCGCCGGTAAAAGCTGCTCCGGTAGAACCAAAATCAATGCTCTGGTCAATGTTTACTTCAGATGGGTCAATGCTATTCTGTTTTAGGATATATTCAAATACCATTTCCGGCATGCCACCGGCTCTGCCACCAAGCACATCTTTTCCAATCAGATCTGCCCATTCAAAATCGGTGATTTCTTCCCTGGCTACCAGAAAATTACCAGCTCTTTGTGTCAGCTGTGCAAAGTTTACTACTGGATCTTTGCTGCCTTCATTTGCTGTATAGACGGTAGTTTCCGGTCCCATAAAACCAATGTCTGCTTCACCGGAAAGCACAGCTGTCATAACTTTGTCGGCACCAAAGCCAGTCACCAGATCAAGATCAATACCCGCATCGTTAAAGTAACCTTGCTCTATTGCTACATACATTGGTGCATAAAAAATGGAATGTGCTACTTCGTTCAAGGTCACTTTCTGTGATGCAGGTGCTTCATCTTTTTTATCAGATGTATCAGTGTTTTCGGTATTTACAGAACTGGTGTCGGTTTCATCCGGAGTGGTGTTCTGACCGCAGCCTGCCAGCAGCATTGTTGCAGCCATAGCGGTGCAGGTGAATACGGCAATTCCTTTTTTAACAATTTTTTTCAAAATAACCTCCAAAATGTCGTTACATTCTTTTTTTTAGTGTATGTGTGAGAGGTGGTTTGGTTCCTCAGCACAAATCTACTTCATTTTTGTTGTAAGAAGAAAATGCAGGTGTTACAATAAACACATTCGCAACAAGTTTTTTTGCAGGAAGTGGAGGAGAGTATAAAAATGGGATTAAATAGTACACCAAGTGCCAATCGTGTACATATTGGCTTTTTTGGACGAAGAAATGCAGGCAAATCCAGTGTGGTAAACGCGGTAACGGGGCAGGAACTGGCAGTAGTATCAGATACAAAAGGAACGACTACCGATCCGGTTTATAAATCAATGGAGCTTCTGCCAATCGGACCTGTAATGATCATTGATACACCTGGCTTTGATGATGAAGGGGCATTGGGGGCGTTGCGTGTCAGAAAGACAAAACAAGTATTGAATAAAACAGATATTGCGGTGCTTGTGATAGATGCCACAGAGGGGAAAAAGCAGTGCGATGAAGAACTGATCCATATTTTTAAGGAAAAAGAGATTCCATATATTATTGTAAATAACAAAGCAGATTTACTGTCAGATAGTTTGGTAAAAAAATCAGAAGTCTGTCCAAAGAGAATAGAAGCAGATGAAACGAAAGAAAATGTATCTGATCAGGAAACATTAAAAACGGAAAAAGAAAACGCATCTGGGACATCGGATCAGACAGAGAAAAATGTATCTGATTCTGGGAAAGCAGAGAAAAATGCAGTTATTGTATCCGGGCAGAAATTGTATGTCAGTGCCCTCACCGGCTACGGCATCTATGAATTAAAAGAATGTATTGGAAAACTGACACCAAATGAAGACATGACTCTGAAAATCGTCGGAGATCTGCTGAATCCGGGAGATTTTGCAGTCCTTGTTGTTCCAATTGATTCCGCAGCACCGAAAGGACGTCTGATTCTGCCACAGCAGCAGACAATCCGTGATGTTCTGGAAGCAAATGCAGTAGCAATCGTGGTGAAAGAGACAGAATTAAAACAGACATTAGAGCAGCTTGGCAAACAACCGGCAATGGTAATCACGGACAGTCAGGCATTTGAGCAGGTATCCGCAGAAGTGCCACAGGAGATTCCGCTGACTTCTTTTTCTATATTAATGGCACGTTATAAAGGATATCTTGATACAGCGGTGAAAGGCGTGGGAGCTATTGAAAATCTGAAAGATGGAGATAAAATCCTGATTTCTGAAGGATGTACGCATCATCGCCAGTGTGACGACATCGGAACCGTGAAGATTCCGCGCTGGTTAAAGCAGCACACCGGAAAAGAGCTCATCATTGAGACAAGTTCCGGAACGGAATTCCCGGAGGATCTGACACCGTATGCGCTGGTGATCCATTGTGGTGGATGTATGCTCAACGAGCGTGAAGTGAAATACCGCATGAAGTGTGCGGTGGATCAGAATGTACCGTTTACGAATTATGGAATTGCGATCGCACAGATGAAAGGAATCTTGAAACGAAGCATAGAACTTTTCCCATATCTGACAGAAAAATAGGTATCGTATTAGTAACATGTTAGTAACAGATTTTTCAAGAAATGGCTTAGATACAGGGATTGCAAAAAGTTAAAAATTAAGGGTATCTTAATAGTATTAAAAAATACGGCATGATAAAATGGTTACAGAAAGGAAATCTGTAGCCATTTTTTTGTCTGCTTGAGTGAGTTTTCGTTTCCATTGCACGGTGCAGTCGGCAGTGGAAAGGATAATTATGAGACGATACGGATTTGCTGAATATAGGAGGAGCGCGATATGAGCAAAAAGAAAAAAATCATTTTGGCAGTTGTCATCGTTGCAGCTGTCGCAGCAGTAGCCGTTGGTTTTTTCCTGAAAGACCGGCTTGGAAACAGTAAGAGTGGTGGAGATGCAGCTTATGTTGAGTCGGTACAGTCCATGACAGGTGCAGTCAACGCCGGAAGCCAGAATCGGTATATGGGTGTGGTGGAATCACAGGATACCTGGAATATCACACTGAGTTCGGATCAGACCGTAAAACAGATTTTTGTAGCAGTCGGAGATGAAGTGCAGGAAGGAACCCCATTATTTGAGTACAAGACTGATGATCTGAGCCTGCAGATTGCACAGGCAAAACTGGAACTTGAAAGTATCGGAAATCAGATCACCGATTACAACAATCAGATCAAGACACTTACCGCAGAGAAAAATGCAGCATCCAAGGATGAACAGTTTAATTATACGGTACAGATCCAGAGCCTGCAGACATCCATCAAGCAGTCTGAATATGAGCAGCAGAGTAAAAAGTTAGAGATTCAGAAAATGGAAGATACCATGTCACAGTCTACCGTAACCAGCAAGATCAACGGTGTGGTAAAATCCATCAATGAAAATGGCGCTTCTGACCAGTATGGCAATACACAGCCGTTTATGTCAATTTTGACAACTGGTGATTATCGTGTAAAAGGTACCGTGAATGAGACAAATGTTCACAATCTGTCCGAAGGTCAAGCAGTGATTCTTCGTTCCAGAGTAGATGATACAAAAACATGGAGTGGAACGATTGAAAAAATTGATACAGAAAATAAGGAGTCAGATAACAATAATGGGGTCATGTCTTCTACTGGATCGAATTCTGATAATCAGTCTACCAAATATCCGTTTTATGTAAAACTGGATTCTGCAGATGGACTGATGTTAGGTCAGCATCTGTATGTGGAGCTGGATGAGGGACAGACAGAGACAAAGGATGGTATCTGGATTTACAGCGGCTATATTGTACAGGATGAAGATACCCCGTATGTATGGGCAGATAATGGAAAAGGCAAACTGGAGAAACGTACGGTAGAACTTGGTGAATATGACGAAGGTATGGATATGTATGAGATCAAATCCGGTTTGGCACTGGATGATATGATTGCATGGCCGGTATCCGGATTCCGTGAGGGATTAAAGACAACTACAAATGTAGATGAAGGAATGGTGGAAGAATACCCGGATGATGGAGACCTTTCCAGTGATACGGATGAAGGTTATCAGCAGGATTTGTCCGATGAAACCCCGGAAGACAGTAGTATGACAGATTCCTATAATATGGATGAAAATATTGACACAGGTATGGTAGATGAAAATGATATGAAACCGGTGGTAGACGGACCGGAAGATGGAGATTTAGGTGCTGACACAGGATGCAGATGCAGACAGAAAATACAGAGGCAGGAAACAAGGCACAAAATACACAGAA
>OGYU01002602.1_pt1 | contig 11520 bp, 14 predicted proteins | sample 1576581 | NCBI WGS metagenome assembly OGYU01 (sample SAMEA3541547, study PRJEB24748) | human gut metagenome | biome: human gut; feature: human-associated habitat; material: faeces | place: China | collected 2012 | reverse complement strand
ATGCAGTTCTTGTCAATGACAATGCGCCAGCCTGCAAAAGTTTGGACGGAGGCCGCCGTCACCAGCGCCACCGTCAGAAATAATCGTAGCTTTACCATAATGACATGACTTTTTGATGTTCGTTGACTTGTCGGGCAAACTCCAGGTACTTGGGGCTGCCCGCTTGATGACGGTCTGCTTCCATACGGGTGATGGCTTCCTGCATCGTTCCGTAGTGAGCCAGATAGAGTTTCAGGGCTTCCTTCTCCGTGCGTTCGGTGGTGTAGGCCCAGTAGCATTCCGGTGCTTCCTCCACACCGTACACATCCGAGTTCTGTCCCCGGCATATCCATACCTCCTTGAAGTAGCTGCGACCTTCCCGGTTGTTCAGGGCATTGATGGTGAATATCTGCTGCCGCTGGATGGGTGTCAGTCCCAGGATGGCAGCAATGTCCTCGTAGCGGTCCTTGAACTTGGTCTGGTCGAGCAGTATCTTCACATCGGAATTGTTGATGATGGCTTCCTTCACGATGGGCGAATCTATCACATCGTTCAACTCCTGGGTAACGACACCTGCAATACCGTGGAACTTTCTCACCGTTTTGTACAGATATTTTATATATTCTGCCATGGTGGGCGAAGCAATCGCCTTCCATGCTTCCTCAATAATCAGCGCCTTTCGTCCTTTCTTGATGCGCATCTTCTGCAGGAACACGTCCATAATGATGAGTACCACTATCGGAAAAAGCACGGGGTCATCTTTAATTTTGTCGATTTCAAAGACGATGAACTGCTCATCGAAGAGGTTCACATCCAAGTCGGAGTTCAGGGTCATCTCCAGTTCGCCGCCCCGGTAGAACTGCTTCAGGATAGCTGCGAAGTCGCGGATGTTGAACTGAATCTTCTCCTGTGCCACGATTTGCGGAATGCGTTCCAGTGCAAATTCGTAGTAGGAATTGAAGGACAGTTCCCGGACTTTCAGTCTGCGTTTCTGTTCCTCAATGTGGTCTATCTGCTTGTCTATCTTGATAAGCATGGAGTTGTTGTAGAGTTCCTTCTTGTAGTTCTCGATAATCAGCAGGGCACGTTCCTTTTCCCCTTTGCTGGCAGCTTCATCCTGGGCAAGAGCAAAGAGCGAACGGCACTGGCGGAGCAGCTTGAGTCGCCGGGCTTCTGCCGGAAGCATGAGTGCCCTGCTTTCTGCCTGCTTGTCCATTTCGGCCTCTCTGATTTGGGCATCAATGTCTTCCATGCTGTGGGAGAACTTGTCGTAGTCTTCTTCCATCTTGGAGGCAACCAACAGCTTTTGTCTCAACCCTTCACGTTCCTTTTCGGTGAACTTGGTGAAGGGATGGAAGTAGGCTTCGTAGTATTCCACGATGGTCTGGTTGATGAGCATATCCTCAATCTTGCTCGGAAACTCATTGCCTTTGAAGATGAGAAAGATGAGTGACTTGAGGAAGTTCTTCTTCTCCCCGAAGTTCAGGTCATACTCTTCCTTTGTCACCTTGAAAGGGTTCATAGAGATAGGCTTCTCCTTCGAGTAAGAAATATAGGTTCCCTTGTAGTAACCACAGATACCTTCATAGGAATCACCCGTATCAACCATAACCACATCCGTCTTTTGCTCCAGCAGCTGTCTGACCACACTGTTCATGTGGAAGCTCTTGCCACTGCCACTCGGTCCGATGCAGAAGAAGTTGGCATTGTCCGTCATTTTCACCTTGCCCTCTTTCCCCGTGATGTCGATACACACCGGCAGCCCCTGGCGATCGGTGTAGTAAGTAGTCAAGGGAGTATCTTCCGAACCTTTCAGGTGTTCCTTGAAGAAGAAGCACAAAGCGGCATCGGAGAGCGTCAAAAAGAGATCATAATCCGGATTGAAGGCATAGCCGTTGCCGGGGAAGCTGTCCGTAAACAACTCCAGCTGATTGTAGGCGGTACGGGACGGCATGATGCCGCACTCATACAACTTGGTTTCCAGATAGGAAGTGACCGGGGTGACCTTATCCACCGGGCAGCTCACCAGGATATTGAAATTGGTATAGACCAGCAGGGTGCTGTCCACAGCCAGCTGTTGCAACACTTCCTCGATGTCCGCCTTAGCAATCTTGTTGCTCGGGTCGGGCATGGAGCCGTGCCGTTTGGCTTTACCCTGGAGCTTGCGGAGCAGCTTGCGCTGTTCGGGTATCTGTACCACCTGGTTATACACCACACAATCCGCATGCGGAACCTGTGTCAGAAAGGAAAGCAGGTCGGTGGCGATGGCATAGCCGTTGATGGAAGTTTGCATGTAAGGCTTCACCAGGGACGGCAGGTTAATCTCGTCTATATCCACCAGCGGATAGGAGCGGACCACCCGGTTGCCGATTTTCAGAAACTCGTCCGATGCCTTGAAGTTGGTCATGGAGAACGGACCGTGACGGAACTGAAAAGCCATGAAGCGGTGGCAGTATTCGTTGACCTCCTCCTTGGACAGCATCCGGTGCCGGATATGCTTCTCGCTGAGAATGTCGGAAACCTTGTTGACCTTGGCGTGGAAGTCCAGCCACTTCTTCGGGTCGTACTGCACGAACTGGCTGCGCTGTGCCTCCTGCGTCAGGATAAGGAAAGTCCGTATCTCCGTAAATTCTCTTCCCTCAAAGTAGCGGAAGTAGCTTCGTGTCAGAAATTCCGCATCCTCCGGTACCTCGTGGTGATAGGACTGTTTGCCGAAGACATCCTGTTTCTGCAGGGCATATCCCTCGCCAAGAGTCTGTACGATGTTGGAGAGCACATCCTGAAAGCGCAGGTACTGCTCTGCATCCGTACAGAGCTGCTGCACGGGATTAGTCATTTCAAAGATTACGGAAGGTTCGCCTTTTGCAGCGAAAAGAACAACATGGTTGTTCACCTCTTCCAATTGGGCATAGAGCCCGTCAAATGCGCGTTTTTTGTTGGCAGCCATAGGATGAAGTTTGTTAGGATTTCTTTCTCAGGTTTCTGTACACGAAGATGCCTCTCGACCTCCGTTTGTTATGCAGTCCGCCCCGTTGTTTTACAAAGATGGTGACCAGACCCGCCAGTGCCATCACCAGCATGGCGATGAATCCGGCAAGCTTGCCCAAAACAATGGAGAAGCCGATAAAGCCGACAAACGACACACCGATTGCCCCAGCAGCCAGTGTCAGGAAACGCCCTCGGATGCCCATAAACTCCAACGGCTTCTGCAGTCCCTTGAATACAGGATAGCCTTCGTGATTCATCGTCATACGGTATATTTTTTTGAGTGGATTATTTGAAAAACAACGGCAATGCCTCGGACAGTGCGATAAAAGCAATACAGCCTCCAATGGTCAGCATGATAGTCTTTTTTACGTCCTGGTCGCCGTTTTGCATTTTAAAATAAACGTTAAAAGCTCCTACTAAAACGATAACGGCAGCAATGGCTTTCATCAGGTTGGAAACAGGTGTCTGATAGGAACTTACTTCCTGCGTGGCTTTGGTGAAGCCGGCGGCACCTTTACTGGCAGCCATGGCTTCTCCTGCGGAAATCGTGAGGGCAATGAGTGCCATAGTTGTTTTCTGAGCGAATCGGGAACAAAGGATGCGATTGAAAGCATCTTGTACTTTTTGTCTTGAAATTTGCATGATTGTAAACTTGTTTATAGGTTTTATCGCCAAAGAAACAGAGGTCGCTCAAGTATCAGATGTCATTCAAGTAAAAGCGGATTCAAACCGACGGTCCGGTCTGTTTCCGGTAGGGTGAAATGCTTTATCGTGCGGTTTCGCACTGATAGATAACGTTTCCTAAATCGCTGCAGCCGGTTTCTGCCAGCTTCTCGATTTGCTTAAACAGTTCCTCCACCAAAATGCCGTCCGTCATGATGGCTTCCCGGTAGCCCGGTCGGTGGAAAGGTTTTTCAGGTTCTGCAGTTTTTTCCTGGCGGTTTGCCGCTGGGACGGGGTCTGATGTGGATACAGGATTCTGCGGAGAATCTGCAGCGGCTGATTCCTTCTGGTCTTTCGGCTGCTCTTCCTTTTTCTCCTCCTCTCGTCCCACCTTTTTCGGTTGGAAACTCTGCGCTTCGTCCGAAATATCTATGTCCTCTTCCATGTGGTTCTCCTGTTCTGCCATCTGTGCTGCCTTTGCCTTCTGCAAGTCCGTTACAATCAGAAAGGCATAATAGCCGAGCAGGGCAACAAATAGAAGAGTTACTACTTGTCCGTATTCCATGGTGCGTGTTATATGGCATTGGGTAATAGAATCACTTCATCATCAGGAAAAGGCTGGAAGGTCAGTCCCAGTTTGGTCGCTTTGTTTTCCAGCTTTTCCTTCCGTTGGGTATGATCGGTGAAATACATCACGTTCTTATGTCCGCTGATGACGTAACCTTTGGATTTGAGTCTGGAACGCAGCCTTACCTTGGCTCGGTGCGAGATGACCTTTATCCGTGTGACCGGATCCAGTCCGAAAATCACCCTCCGCCTTTCCCTGCGGATCATTTCCATCCTGACACGGGAACTTACCTGATAGCTTTCCGGCTTGCTCCGTTTCAGTCCCAGCTTTCCGGCAATCCGGCTTACGCTGTGCCGGGTGATGCCCAGTTCCCGGGCAATCTCGGTAAACGAGCGTTCCTCGAAATGGCTGCGGATGTGTTCAGCCCGGTTCAGCCACTTGCTCTTCACCACTTTCACCAGTCCCAGCTCCCGGGCTTTCTCCTTGACAGCTGTTTCACCCACCTGCAGCACGGAAGCTGTAAAGGCATTGGTTTCCATAGGGTAGAGTTCGGCAAGGGTGCGAAGCATTTCTTCAGTCCATAGATTCTTTTTCATACGCAGATAGATTGTAGTGAATAAAGAGTGATTTCTTCTCCCGGCGGTATTGTGCCAGTTCGGGAAGATAGTTCTTGAAGAAGGCGCGGACAATGGCATTGACCAGATCCGAACGGCAACGGTTGCGGATGTTGCAGTCATCCAGCGAATCCGCCAGGTCGCGGTCCAGTTTGCAGACCAGCCGTTCCGTTTTGTCGGGATTGCTTTCATCGTTCTCCAGGTAGGTCATAAAGTCCTTCCAGCAGTTGTCCTTCTCTTCCGGCTGCAGGGATTCTGTTGCCGGTTCAAGCAAGTCCGTTTGGGTTTCTTCTTCGTGGGGTTCGTTGACTATACCCTCAGTGTGCAGTGTCTGTTCCTGCAGGATGAGTTCATCATCATTGATTCCTTTCATAAGGTCATCTATTTGAATATCCTTTTTCATTGTGCTATGAATGTTGATGGTTTATGTATCTTGGGATTGTTTTTCATCGGCATCCTGCTGGGCTTCCTCATTCTGATTCAGGTTGGCAGTCAACTGGATGCCCGACAGTGTGGGTTCCCGAATAGGCTGTAGGGTGTCGAAGATGCCGGAATAGATTTTGTCGAATACAGGAGAAACGATTCCTGCCTGTCTGTCCAATGCCGCCATGGTGCTGAAACGTTCCATATCTGCCCGCTTGGGAATCTTGGCGGTGACATAGCCGTAGTTGGAGAAGGCTTCCCTGGTATTCTCCCACAGCACAAGTTCGTGGCGTTTGCCCACTCTGCCGTCATTCAGGTTGGGAACCATGAAGAGCCGTGCCTTCATCTGTTCTCCCACCGCTTTTTTTAGTCGGTCAATGAAGAGCAGGAAGCTGGCGGTGGAAGGTACTGTCACCAAGTCATAGTGAAACGGCACCACGATGACATCCGTGTTGACGAACAGGGGTATCAGCCCGTCCACTTTCAGACTGCCGGGAGAATCCATGAGAACCACATCGATGCTCGGATCATTATGCAGTTTCTCCATGAGGGTTGTCATGGCTTGCTTGTCGTTGGCTTCATAAGCCAGCACGTCATAGGGAGTGACGGTTTCTCCGTATTTCTTGATATCTGACTTTCTGCACTTCAGGATGGAATGTTGGGAGTCACAGTCAATCACCACTACACGGGCTCCTTTCATCACCAGGTAATTGGCAAAGGTCACGCAGAGGGTCGTTTTGCCGACTCCTCCTTTCTGGTTGGCGAATGTCACGATAACGGGTGTCTGTACCATGTTGTTTTTCTACATATTTGATTCGGCAGCAAAAATAGGTTCCGGGTACGGCGGTAACAAAATGCACAACACTTTTATGCTTTCAGTAGGCATAACCCGGGTGCTTGGGTGAAACTGTCGGGGGTATTGCGGTATTATCCGACTAAAAAAGTGACAACAGGAAGTCCTCTTCCTGCTGCCACTTCATCGGAAAGGTATCAGTATCTACCTTTTCAGCGAACGTCCGTCATCTATATCCTCGTAGTGGGTCTTTTGTCCCACTTCCCATTCTCGGTTGGCGCCGTGGCTGCCGACACCTTCTTTCCGGAGTTTGCCCAGTCCTTGATGGGACTTCCGCTGCAGACTCTTGATTGGATTGAGTGTCTTCTTGGACTTCTTGAACGGAACCCCATTTCGTTGTTGCTTCTTGGATTTCTTCTTCACCCGTTCCACATCGAGGCCTTCTTCATTCAGGTTGATTAGGATATGTTCCTTGAAGTTGATGGCATAGTAGGTATCATCGACCTGACGGATAATGAAGCCTTCCTGATACATGGCGCTGCGAGGGGACTTTACTTCGGGATTCTGGAATATATCACGTAGTTTGCCCGCGGCATCGGCATACGTGGGAGGACGTTCCGTAGAAATGTCCACCAGGTCCGGACGGTCCACTTTGAAAATCTTGCAGAGCAGATCCCGTTCTGCCACTGTAGCGGGACGGAACATTTCGATGTAATGGATGCGGTTGTTCCGGTTGATGGCTTCTGCCATGAACGGTTTCAAGGGTCGGGACTTACCGTCAAAGTAAATCACGCCTTTCTTTATATATGCCCGTTGCTTGCGCAGCTTCTGGAAAATTTCTCCCTGTGTTATCTTGGGATTCAGGCTCAGCAGCTGGTCAATGTAGTTTTCGATGCGTTCAAACCGTTCTTCCGGTGTGGCGAAATCCAGCAGCTCATCCATCGCCAACACCCTGGCTCCATGGATGACCGTCTTGTTGGCATGGTCCACAATCAGGTAGCCGTAAGGGGCGTCTTTCTTGCCGAAGAACACCAGGTCTATTCCGAATTTGCTCTTCAGTTCTTTCTGCAAATCCTCCCGGTCTGCACTCACGTCCCGGTATTTTTTGAGGATGCTACGCAGTTGCTGGCAGCGTGCCCGTTCCCGGTAACTGTTCTTGTAGAGCGATTCAATTTCCGCCAGCGGAATCCGTTCCTGTACCTTTCCTCCCCGTTTGACAAACACCGTGCCGTCCTTCTGGTAGGCTTCATATCCCATGGAGGTCAGCACCGCTTTGAATTGGGCGAAGGACGAAAAAGTATATTGTTTGGCTGCGTTGATGTCCGCTGTCGTTTTCTTTTTCCGGTCCATGCCCAGCAACTTGTCTATCACTTCCTGAGAACGCCTGCGCTCATGGGCATGGGGTATCTTGCGCCCGTCGGGTGCGATTCTGGAAGTCACCGATCAGGCCGTCCAGAATGCGGATGGGAACATCCTTGCTTCCGTAAATGCCGCGGCCGAACCATTTTCCTTTCGGACGGATTGCTTCCTCCGGCTGCTGCGTCGTTTCCGACTGCGTGGTGACTTCTGCTGCCTTTTCTTCTGTATTCTCTGTTGTCACTTGTTCCTGATTCATAATTTTTCCTTTTCCTAATCTATCATAAGCAATTTCTATGTGCTGCGCACTCTCGAAATTGCAACCAATATTCGTATTCCGGACTGTCGTCCTTCATACTCATATTGTTTTACTCCCCACGTAGAAAACATCCTTTACCTGCAAGCAGTCACGGATGTTTTCTATGGGGTATCGTAGACAAGCTTGTAACCATGTATGGCTTTAGTGTTATGAAGGAACATATTACAGCTCTTGACCTCAACACTAATCCTGATACGCCTTATACATACTATGACCTTATCGATGAGGGTGGCTATTGTGAAAGTGATGGATATATGTACACCGATATTGACAGAATAAAGAAACATTTTTCAGGAGAAAAATCGCAGAAGATGTTACGCACTATCGGTCGATTTAATGCTAAGAAAGGATGAGATTCTTGTCAAATTATAGACAATTAAGGTTTGTCATTTCAAGAAATGGTGGCACGGCAAAAACTGTTCTCAAGACTTCATACGATATTGTAAGTTTACCATACTTGCTAACATATGTTATGGGGCAATTCTTTGAGGAATATGCGGACGAAGGCGTTGGTTTTAGCTCAAGCGAGCTTACTGATATGCTTTTGACTATGTATCCAAACGATTTTGCGGTATCAATGGACAATACGGATCTTGTTATTGATGATTTAGAAACATGGGAAAGAAATTGCAGTTCATATGATATCATAAGAACAATAGGAATTTTTAAGCCAAAGGAATTAAATCTTTCTGAAAAGCTATTTTGTAAATTAAAGAAACACTGTAAACAAAATGGGTTTCTTGCTGTGTACGCCGAAACAAACGAAGAAAGCCTGATTATTTTTTACAGACCCAAAAGTAATCAAAGAGTATTCGGAATACGAAGAAACTGTTATTCAAAAAATGGCAATAGTATAGAAATTGGTCTTTTAATAAATGAAAACACATTTTTGTGGTTTAAGACAGCAGCTATCGTTTCCTATAAAAATAATAATTTAAAATCGATATTCAATGATGTGATACAGGAAATAAATAAAATCACTATTGATGAAAAAGCATTGCCACAAGATAAATTTCGTAATCCTTATGTGGCGTGCTTGGAGTATCTAAGCAAATATGGGTATTCAATAAAAACTATAGAATGGGAGTAAAAGCAATGAAAAAACTCAAAAAATATTTCTTCTCAAAGCTTACAAAACTACATAAAAGGAATAGTGATAGACCACAGATGTATAACTTGAAGGGAATAACTTCTGACGGAAAAGTTGTGGATTTTCCGTATATTTCTGCTGATAAAGGTGGAGTTATCAATATAAAAGGACTTCCTGTTGGAACGTATAAGTTCACCGAAGTTATAAATGATACACAACATTAATAAGTGTAAACCTGAGCGTGTGAAGAATTTCATACGCTCTTTTTATCTCAATGATTATTAATTTCAAAGGAGTGAGAAAATGCAAAAAGAAATTGAAATAATTAAAGACGGTTTGTCATACAATGAGGAGCTTGAGTGCATTGCAAAACGTTTTGGTATGACGCAGGAGCAAACGCTTAAAGAGATAATTCATGAGATATACACAAGCTCAGTGACTTTTACAGGGCTACAAACAGCCATGGTATTGATAGGGGACTATGAGGAAAAAAGAAGTTTTGTTGAGTATGACGCTGACGGAAGAATTATATTTGATGATAACAGTTGCAGAGAGCTTGACTTATCTGATAGTGATACCGCTTTCTAAAATGCAGACAGAGGTATCTATGAAACAAAATCATGAATTTATTAATTTCAGACTATTAGTTTTTTGTTATGCATAAGTGTGTCACAGTGACACACAACTTAAAATTGCAAACACGAGCGTATGAACTTCTTCACACGCTCTTTTTTTATATAACCGAGAGGAGTAACCACAATGATTACTGAAACGCCAAAGAAATCTAAGTTTGATATCTTGGAAGAAATCATGATAGGATTTCAAGATGATTACGAAACAGACAATGCTCAGACCCATTGGGTGAAAACCTACAAAGGACGGCGAGAGCGATTAATTCAGCTGCAAGAGGAAGAATGTGAACTACAAGCGAATGTAATTGATGACGCTCACGATCTAGGATTTGTTGAGGGCGTAAGATATGCGCTCAACATCATGGATATGACAGATACAGGCAAGAATAAAGCGCTTTTGGAGCGGCTCTTAAATATTCTTGAAAAATAAAAGAGGGGAAACTTAAATGGATAAGCACGATAAGTATGAAGCTGTAAAACAAGCATGGTTTGAAATCAATGAGCAGCTGAGGAACAATAAGCAGGAATACATTGATTATCTCAAATTTTCTGCAAAGATGTATAAGCAGCCGTATTCAGACGCTGTGTTAGTATTCCAGCAGGATAGGAATGCAACAAAGATCGCTGAGTATAAGAAATGGGGACGTCTAGGGCGATATGTAAGACGTGGCTCTCACGGCGTTGCTGTTTTTGGCAAAAATCACACTTGCAGATATTTATATGACGTCACTCAGACAGGCGGCAAAGAGTTGCCTGAGATGTGGACACTTACTGACCGCAATACACCTGAGCTACTCAATACGCTTAATAACCGATACAATATAAGCGCAGGATCGATCAAAGAATGTATCGAAGCAATGACAGCAAACAGTCTTAATTCTGCGCCTATAGCTGAGTCAGTACAAAATGCAATATCTCAAATGGGACTTGACACAAAACAGGCTGAGATATACCGCCATTCACTGGATTCTGTGGTGCAGTTCGTTGTTTCTCAAAGATGTAATCTTTCAGGTAAAATAGATCTGCACGCCGATGTTGATGTAAGCGCTCTTGACCTTATCAAAAATGCAAGAGATATGATTCTTTTCAGCAGAGCTGTTCAGCACGCTGCCAAAGACACTCTGTTTGAAATTGAAAAAGAAGTTATCGCAATTGACCGCAAAAACGAAGCTCTTGACAATGCCAAAACCGCAAAGCAAGAAAGCACGTCTGATAGGGTTGACGATATACTCCAAGACCTTATAAAGCTTAAGTTTTCGCAAGAACAGGTACTTGCATTAAAACAGGCTGTGGTGGCAGCTGCACAAAATGGTGAACATAACATACGGCATTTGGTAAGCGTCCGATATTCGCCCGACGAACTGCGGCATATATCATCTTTATTATCTGATTACTATGCTCAGAGTGTCATTGAGCAAACACTCGATCCAAAGGGCATACTCAATGATTACTATACATATGTAAATGAGCTCAATGGTCGGCTGAAGCTGTCAGATATGTTCTCTCACCATGATTATAGTGATGAACAAAAAGCCATGCTGCAGCAGGGTTTTTCTGAGGGAATTTCTATTACTGTTCTTAACGAGGTCGATGAACGGCTAACGGTAGACGAGATAAAAACATTCTTTGAGATGTTTCATCAGGCAGTTGACGGACAGATAGATCCACATGATGTTCAGATATATCTTGATAAAGCTGTAATAGAGCATTCAAAGCAGAACGTTCAAGCGGTTGAAGTCCATGACAACTCTGCCGACACAATCTCAGCAGATGTTACTCAACAGGACAAAAAAATAGAACCATCAAGAATTATAGGTTTGGCTGAAAACCAGCTACGCCCTGCTGTTCCTAATAGCTCTACAAGCAGTATAACAGACTCCTCTGGAGTTGTCAAGAGTGAAAAAACATTTGCCGAGCAGGTTGATGAAGCTTTAAGCGGAAAATTACCATTCTACACGAGTCTAAAAGTTTGTGACACACCGCAGATCTTAATTGATGTCGGTTGTGAACAGCTGCCTATGCTGTATACACAAAAGCATTTGAAAAATGCAATTTTACCGCCTGATGAAAGAAATCATCGGCATGGTCTTGAAAT
>OGYU01002593.1_pt1 | contig 11541 bp, 9 predicted proteins | sample 1576581 | NCBI WGS metagenome assembly OGYU01 (sample SAMEA3541547, study PRJEB24748) | human gut metagenome | biome: human gut; feature: human-associated habitat; material: faeces | place: China | collected 2012 | reverse complement strand
AGTAGCCTTGAAACCTGTAATATGCTTATTATTATCTATAATTACATCAAATGCTTCTCTTTGTCCGCTCTGCGTAAATCTCGGCAAAATCGGCACCGCTTTCCAGTGCCGCTGCCAGTATATTTTCTACTGCCGCTTTTTTCAGCATGATTTCTCACTTCCTTGCTTTTCCGTTTCCTCCAGATACAGGCTGACCGCCTCCAGATAATGCAGGAGATTGCCCGTCTGCCGGATGCTGTATTTTTCCTCAAACGCCGCAAGAGGAATCGATTTGCGTCCGCCCCTTGCCGCATTTTCCCAATATATCTTCAGTGTTTCAAACGGCAAAAGATAATATGCATCTGCCGCAGAAAAATGCACGAGAAGAAAGGAAAGTCCCCGCTGGCGGCGAAATTCCCCCATAAAAGCCATCTGATGTGCATGGATATTCTGCAAAGGCAGGCTTTTTCCTGCCGTTTCCTTGGCATCAAAGGCAATGGGAATCCCCTGCGCCACGCCGATATAATCAACCGTATCCGACCGGAGATTATAGAACTGGCGAAAAAGAATCAGGAATACTGGATGGCTAAATACAGTCCGTTGATCGGTGATGTTCAAAACTGGATATACGACCTCTACCTGAAAGGAAACAAAATAGAAAGCGGAAGAAAAAACTATTCGGAAGTGATCGGGCTGTTGATTTCGTATCAAGTATGGAAAGCGAAAAACACGTCAGACCAATAAAAAGACTTTTATTAGCGTCCTTGCTTCTGTTTTCGTACCGATTAAGGCTATAAAAGACAAGGAAGCATTATCTTTGCAACATTATTTATAAAAAAATCAAAGGAATGATACATACAAGAGAAGTATTTTTGAAGAAGATTTGAAAAAGATCAAGGATGAGTAAATACTATTCTGCTATAGCTACTGTAGGGGCAGTAGCACTACTGTTGGGAGCTGCACTGCAAATCACCCAACTGGCATGGGCTCCATACTTATATCTGATAGGAGCCATTATGTTTGCCTATGTACAAGTAATGAGCGGTTACGAAGGGAAAAACATCATTATCCGCCGCCTGCGCCGCCAGCAAATAATCGGAGCAACTTTACTGGTTGTTGCCGGAGTAATGATGATTCTCTGGAAACGAAATGAATGGGTAGTATGTCTGACTATTGCTGCCGTACTGGAAATGTACACCGTATTCCGTATTCCTCAGGAAGAGGAAAAAGAAAAGAACAAATAATCCGGTTCAAGAGCATATACACAAAACAGAGTAAGTTTTTGATAGCACAGTAACCGGTTACTATTAAAATATAAAAGCCATATCAAACTCAGTATCGAGTAATGATATGGCTTTATTTTATCACCGTGATTTTATAAACATGAATCAACGGACAATGGTCAGTTCATCAATCAAATGCTTGGCTCCCGCATATTTATCGATGACAAACAACACATATCGAATGTCAACACAAGCAGCACGCTGCAACTGCGGATTGTAAGCAATATCTCCTGTCAGTCCTTCATAGTTACGGTCGAAACCTACTCCAATCAATTCACCTTTTGAGTTGAACACCGGAGAGCCAGAGTTACCACCCGTATTGTCAGTCGCTGTAACAAAACATACCGGCATACGTCCATCAGCCATAGCATATGGTCCGAAATCTTTCTTCTCGTACAACTCTTTCAGCTTAGGAGATACCACAAATTCAGGATTTTCCGGATCTTCTTTTTCCATTACTCCCTTCAATGTAGTATAGTACAGACATTCTTTGCCATCGGCTGGTTCATACGAACCAATCTTACCATAAGTCAATCGCAAAGTAGAGTTGGCATCCGGATAAATAGCCTTTCCTTCCTTTTGCTTCAAGGCAAGCATACCTGCCACCCATGTCTTATGTGCACGGTTGTAAGCATTGGTTTCTGCCTTCATAGCCTCATCCGTAGCCTTATACCCTTCTTTTACAGATTTAGCATATTGCACCATCAGATCTTTCTTCAGTTTGTCAGCGCTCGGATTCTGCAAGAACGCAGCCAAAGCTTTAGAACTTCTAAAGATAGAACGATCGAAGCAAGCATCAACAAAAGCATCTGTACTGCCAGCAAACTGTCCGTCTATTACTTTAAAAATACTGATACGTTGTCCGGCAGGAATCAGTTGCGCATATAAAGCAAGCAATTGTTTAGACACCTTACGGTCGACTATCGTACTGTAATCCTTGTTAAAGAATTTCCTTCCCTGTTCCTGCAAAGCAGTAATGGCAACCTTGATACCCTTCTTGTCATTCTTTTCCAAAGCTTCCAACAGCTTATCAGTATCAGGTATTTTAGAAAACTCTGTACCCAGCATCAAAGCTTCATAAATGGCCTGCTGATGATATACAGCGTCATGGCGTTTTGCAACAATCTGCTTGATACTTTCATAAGCCTGACGATAAGATTCATTTCCTGTTTCGTCGCCAAAAGCCAGAAGACGTTTCTGCTCATCTTTCTTACGATCGAGTACCTTGAGCGATACAAGTCCTTCGTTCATACCGATGGCATTCTTCCAGTAATTGGCAGAAGAAGCATACTTGGCTGCATACTGGATGCGTGTCTTGGCATCTTTTGCCATTTCCTCACCCAACACACGCAGACGAACTCCGCGCACGGTATCACGCATAAAGTTGGTAGTCTGCATACGTTCCTCCACTTCATCACTGATCATGTAACGCCAGTTACGTCCGGGGAATCCCATTACAAAAGTAAAATCACCTTCCTTAATGCCATTCATATTGATAGCAAGGTGCTTCTTGACTTTCAAAGGAACATTGTCTGCCGCATAATTGGCTGGTTTACCATCTTTCGATGCATAAATACGGAAGATAGAAAAGTCACCACAATGACGCGGCCACATCCAGTTATCCGTATCAGCTCCAAACTTTCCGATAGAAGAAGGAGGAGCACCTACCATACGAATATCCTTATATACTGTCTTTACAAACAGATAATATTTATTAGCTCCGTAGAACGGTTTCAGTTCGAGAACAGCAAAATCGTCTGTCTTTATATTCTCTTTCTTGGCAAAACGTTTAGCCACAGTCGACAAGTATGAAGGAGAAAGATAATTCAATCCTTCAGGATCCTCATCCTTTTTTAACTGCTCCTGTACATAGTCGGTCACATCGAGGATGCGGTCGATAAACGTAATGGTCAGTCCTTCACAGGGAAGTTCCTGTTCACGGCTCATCGCCCAAAAACCATCCGTCAGATAATCGTGTTCCACAGCACTGTGCTGCTGAATATACTGATATCCGCAGTGATGATTGGTAAGCACCAGTCCCTCTGCAGAGATTACTTCGCCGGTACATCCTCCCCCAAAGTGTACAACAGCATCCTTCAGACTGATGCTGTCGGGACAATATACCTTATCTATACTGATATCCAAACCCAAATCCTGCATCACGGCAGCGTTCTGCTTCTTCAGGTCTGTCAGCATCCACATGCCCTCGTCGGCATATCCGGCGAGAGAGCATGCGGCAAGCATAGAAAATAATATGGTTTTCTTCATTATTCTACGATAGTCATTTCGTCAATCAGGTTCTTGCAACCACCCAATTTTTCAACGATGAATAATACATAGCGAATATCTACAGCAATACAACGCTGGAGATTGTTGTCGAAATTAATATCACCCGAAAGTGATTCCCAGTTACCGTCGAATGCAGCACCAATCAGTTCACCATTACCATTCAACACCGGAGAACCAGAGTTACCACCGGTAATATCGTTGGTAGTAAGGAAACAAGTCGGCATTTCACCGTTAGGCAATGCATAGCGACCGAAGTTCTTTGTAGCATACAACTCTTTCAGCTTAGCAGGAACGACAAATTCCGGATTGCTCGGATCTTCTTTTTCCATTACACCCTTCAGCGTAGTGTAATATTTATAATGGATACCATCCTTCGGATCGTAAGATTTTACGTTACCGTAAGTCAGACGGATAGTAAAGTTTGCATCCGGAGCTTTCGGAGTTGGAGCATACATTTCACACAAGCCACGTACATATGTCTTATGCAACAAATCGATATTGCCGCTTACTGCATCATACTTTTCATTCAGTTTCTTCGACAATTCATTTTTGCTAGAAGAATATTGTACTGCAAGGTCGTTTTCGATAGCTTTAACGGTAGGGTTGCTGATGAAAGCATTGAAGTTTTTATCGTTAGAGAAAATGCTATTGTCATACAAAGCATCAATGTAAGCATCATAATTGCCTTTATACTTTGTCTGGATAGTCTGATAGAATGCAGGCAAAGCATCAGCTGGTACACTCTCTGCATACAGCGGAATCAAGACTTTAGCTACCTTACGGTCTACTTCATGATTATAATCCTTGTTGTGTACATCGGCATATGCTTCTTTCAGGCTGCTGATAGCTTTTTCAATATCTTTCTTTTTGTTCTTCTGCAAAGCAGTTTTCAAATCGTTGAACAAAACGTATGTAGCGCCAAACTCGATACCGCTTCTGAAAGTTTCACTGAAGTAAATCATCTGCTTGGTAATCGGAGTAGCCTTCTGAACATACTCGTCAATCTGGCTTACAACCTTAGCATAGTCGGCATTGTTCTGTTCTTTTGCAAACTGCGCAAACTTAGCTTCCTGTTCAGCCTTTGCTTCCAATACTTTATTGTCGACGATAGCCTTGTTCATACCGATAGAGTTTTTCCAGTAGTTGCTGGAAGAAGCGAACTTACTTGCATACTGGATACGTACCTTATCGCTGGCAGCCATTTCCTTACGCAATACGTTCTGACGTGCTTCACGAACTTCAATACGAGGAGTGTTTATTCCTTCCATACGCATTTTCACTTCACTTTCAGTCAGGTAACGGCTGGTGCTTCCCGGGAATCCCATAATCATAGCATAGTCGCCTTCCTGCAAACCTTTCAGCGAAATAGCAAGATGCTTCTTCACTTTCAAAGGTACATTGTCGGCACTATATTCAGCCGGGTTACCATCTTTATCGGCATAGATACGGAACATAGAGAAGTCACCTGTATGACGCGGCCACATCCAGTTGTCTGTTTCTCCACCGAATTTACCGATTGATGAAGGAGGAGCAGCTACCATACGCACATCGCTGTATGTCTTGATGAAGAACAGATAAAATCTGTTTCCTTCATAGAACGGAAGAGCTTCGGTAGAAATACCCGGTTTGTCCTTCAAATCACTATTCTTCAGTTCATCAGCAGCAAGCTTATCCAGATATTCTGCACCAAAAGAATTGATTTCAGTCACTTTTCCGTCTTTGATATCCTGGTTCACCTTGTCGGTTACATCTACAATTCGTTCTACAAACTTAAATGTCAACCCCGGAGTTGGAAGTTCTTCTGAACGGCTTTTTGCCCAAAATCCGTCAGTCAGGTAATCGTGTTCAACAGAACTATGCTGCTGGATAGCATCGTAACCACAGTGGTGATTAGTAAGAATCAGTCCGTCTGGAGAAATAATTTCACCGGTACATCCTCGTCCGAATATACCAACAGCATCTTTCAGTGTTACGCTGTTCGGATTGTAAATATCGGCAATATCCATTTTCAAACCTTGTGCTTTCATACGGTCGGCAAGGTTCTGCTCCTTCATCAGCTGAAGAAGCCACATTCCTTCGTCGGCTTTCACCGGTGAAAAGGCAGCACAAATCAGTGCCAATGCTAATACTTTAAGTTTTTTCATTGTTATGATATTTAAAAATAATAATTGATATTTTTTCGTTGTCAGCAAATAGCCAGCAAAGATAGCGAAAAATACGTTTTGAGTAGCTTAATTCAGTAATAATCCTCTATTTAGTTTAATTTTTGATAATTTATTTTCACGTCATTTCTAAACGTTATACCTTTGCCGCAGAAATTTCTAAAGGCTTATTGCATGTACAGATTTTACTTTTTTCTCTTTTGTGCCATTATTTGCGCTTCGTGCGGAAAGAAATATAAAATAGAAGGTATTTCTTCTGTATCGAAACTGGATGGAAAAATGCTTTTCATAAAAGTGCCGTCCGGAGATAAGTTGGTAAATATAGACTCGGCTGAAGTGGTACACGGAATATTCAAGATGAAAGGAAAAGTCGACTCTACCGTAATTGCTTCTTTGTATATGGACGACGACTGCATCATGCCGGTTGTCATAGAGGAAGGAAATATCAGTATCAATATCGACAAAGCAGGTTTTTCTGTAAAAGGAACTCCGTTGAACGACAGTTTCAATGAGTTTATCATAAAGAAAACTTCGCTGGAAGATCGTGCGTATGAAGTGGAAAGAATGGAAAGCCGTATGATTATGGACGGCAAAGATCCTAAATTTATCCAAGAAGAGATGGAAAAACAGCGCACCGCGTTAGGAAACGACATGGACGACCTTGCCAAGACATTTATCCAAGAAAATTACAACAATGTATTGGGAACAGGAGTCTTTCTGATGCTATGCAACGGATTTCCTTATCCGGTATTGACTCCGATTATGGAGGAAATAATAAACGATGCTCCCGATTCTTTTAAAAACAATCCGATGATAAAGGAATATGTATCGGTTGCACGCAGCAACATGGACAAGCTGCAAGCCGTACAATAAAACTCTTTTTCCTTTAGAAGTTCGCCATCTTAGAGAATCAAATAAAAAAAGAAGGTATAATTTTACGGAAAACATCAGCATGTTTTCCGCTTTTTTGTACAAATTTCACCCAACATTTCACGTTGTTTTTTCGCAGATATTAAATCACTCTGTTTCAAGCAATAACAAAGTTTACCCCTTTCATCTGACGCTATCATTCAACAACAAGAATAATCTTTTGTTTAAGCGAAAATGAAAGGGGTAAACTTTTTATTACTGATCGGGATTCTCCATCTTACCTTTATATTTCTGAGGTAAATCTTTTTCGATAGCCTTATACGATTCAGCCATCAACATTTGCAGATTCTCTTCTCCCTTTTTTCCTAACGGATAAATAGGTTCGTGTATCGTCAGAGTCATCGGATGCCAATGCAAAAGCTTACCTGTGCGGGGAAGAATATCAAACGATCCGTCTATGGTAAGTGGAATAACAGGAAGTTGCAACTGGTCGGCAAGCAGAAAAGCTCCCTTCTTAAAGTTTGCCATATGTCCTGTAAACGTACGTGCTCCCTCGGGGAATACAACCAATGAAGTTCCTCCCTGCAATACTTTTTCCGCACTCTTTATTGTTTCGTATACCTTACGAGGACTAGATTTGTCGACAAAAATAAAGCCGGCAGATTCGCACGCCTTACCAACGAACGGAAGTTTACGAAGGCTTTTCTTCATCATCCATTTGAAGTTACGCCCCAAAAATCCATAAACCAAAAAGATATCGAATGAACCTTGATGATTGGCAACGAATACATAGGATGTTTTCTTATCCAGGTGTTCATGCCCCTTGACTTTTACCGGAAGCAAAAACAAAAAACATGTAAGCTGTGACCACAATTTGCCCGGATAATATCCCCAGAAATGTCCGTTACCCAACCAACATCCCAACATGGTAGTCAAAGCAGTAAGTATAGTTGCCACCAGAAAAATCGGCACCCCGATACAGATTTGATAAATAATGTATAAGAATCTCATTGCTTGTTATAGTTTAGGAATTATTATTTTCTTCGTAAAGTAATGACTGTAATCTCTGGCCATGCTCCCAGCCTCATCGGAAAGAGTACATAACCTAGCCCGATATTGACATAAAGTCCCCGCTGACCTTCCAGATACAGACCTTTATGCTCGGGATAAATAAACTGTGAAAATGAAAAGCCGAATAAGTTGATCTGCATATCGTGAGTATGTCCGGCAAGCATCAGTTGAATATCGGTATCCGGAAGAACGCTTCTTCTCCAGTGAGTTGGATCATGACTCAGCAAAACCCTGAACATACTTTCCGTGCCTTTCTGTGCCCGAGGTAAATCCCCACAATCGGGAAAAGGAGGTTTACCACTGTTCTCTACTCCTATTAAAGCGATAGAATCATTTCCACGATGCAGTATCTGATGGTCATTCATAAGCATCTTCCAGCCCATCTGTTCCTGTCTTGCCAGAAGCGTATCAATATTAGCAAGACGGTCTGCTTCACTGTCCCACTGCACATACGTAGCATAATCGTGGTTTCCCAATACAGAAAATACCCCATCCTTTGCACGAAGTTTTGACAGAACAGGCATAAACTCCTTAATCTCATCGGCCCGACTATTTACCAGATCACCCGTAAACACGGCCAGATCAGGGTGCTGTGCGTTACAGATTTCAACAGTCCGACGGAGTGCTTCAGCATTACCTTTCCAGCTTCCGGCATGTATGTCGGACAATTGAAGAATACGATATCCGTCAAAAGACTCAGGTAAATCGGGTGAAGAAAAGACAACTTGCTTAACCTGGAAATATTCCTTTCCTTTAATTGCTCCGAAAAGCAGATAAGCAAGCGTGACAATTGCTACAACAGACGATACGGTTTTCCCAAACAACGGTATACGAAGAAACTTACGCAACACCTTCATCAGGATATCACATAATACAAAAACCAGTTTGGGAACAGCAACGCACAATGTAACAATAAGATAAATGCCAAAAGCATCGTGTAACGAATCATGTGCTACGATGAAAACAAGCAATACCATCAGCAACAAAACTGTGGGCAGCCAATATAATCTTTTTTGCCATTTATGCTGGATATACTTTATATATACCTTATATATATACCAGTCGGGCAACAGTAACAACACGATAAAAAACAACGAAACTCTCAGCAATATCATAATCCTATTATTGTTGCAGGTTAGCTACTAAGTATTTTCTGATTTCACTTACCTCACATCCTCGTCGGGCAGCATAATCGGCAAGCTGTTCTTCGTCTATCTTCCCCACAGAAAAATAACGAGATGCAGGATGGGCAAACATCAACCCACATACTGAAGCATGAGGCTGCATCATACCGTTTTCAGTGAGTTTGATACCGATACGCTTCATATCGAGCAGCTCATCCAATAAAAAACTGACCGATATATCAGGAAGAGACGGATATCCTACAGCAGGACGTATACCTTGATAATCCTCATTGAGCAATTGTTTCATGGTGAGATGTTCATCCTTGGCATACCCCCATACGCTTTTCCGGATAGTTTCATGCACCTTTTCGGCCGCAGCTTCTGCCAGACGCTCGCCCAAGGTTTTGACAAGCATCAATTTATAATCATCGCCCTCGAACGGTTGTTCCATATTCTCGTCGATGGTTGTAGCAAAAGCTCCTACTGTATCTGGTATCCCCGATGACAACGGACGCACGAAATCGCTCAAGCATAAAAACGGATCGTCCGGACGAACTCGCGTCTGCTGCCTCAATAGCGGAAAGCGAGTTCCTTCCAGCAGCAGGTTATCACCATCCGAATTGGCATTCATGAGCCGGTAAATGGCATATACCTTATATTTTCCGTCCACACTGTTCAGCATACGGTTTGCCTCCTTATGAAGCTGCATAGCCCCGGCAGCTTTAGCCCTATCTTCCACGGGAAAAGAGGCAAGCCAGCTCGCTCTGCAAGCATCGCACCCATGAATATCTGCAATAGCCGCAAAACGAGGCTGAAATCCCCATGCATGAAAAAAATAAATCCAGTTAATATACTCTGTCAAATCGTGTATATCGTAAACTACTGTCGTAATGTCTGTCTGCATTTCTTATCGGTTAAAAGCAAGCGGCTCTCCCCGGTGAAGAGTATCCACCTTGCCGTCGCTGTAAACTAATGTTCCGTTTACAAATGTCTTTTCTACTTTCGCACGGAAGCGTCTTCCTTCCATCGGACTCCATCCACACTTGCTCAAAACACAATCTGACGTTACTTCCCATTCGCTATCCGGGTTAACCAGAACCAGGTCAGCTTTATATCCCGGACGGATATATCCACGCTTTTCTATTTGGAATAACTCAGCAGGAGCATGACACATCTTCTGTACCAGCTGCTCTACGGTCAAAACGCCTTCATGTACAAGTTCCATAATGCTGACCAGAGAGAATTGCAGGCTCGGCATACCAGATACAGCCTTCAAAGCTCCTCCCTCTTTTTCTTTCAACAAATGAGGAGCATGGTCTGTACCAATGACATCAATGCGATTTGTTGTCAGAGCCCGGCGCAACATATCACGGTCGTTCTTTGTTTTAATACTTGGATTGCATTTAATGCGTGCTCCTAACGTTTTGTAGTCTTCATCGCAGAACATCAGATGTGAAACACATGCTTCCGAAGTTATCTTCTTTTCAGATATCGGTTTATCTTCGAAAAGTTCCAGCTCGCGTGCTGTACTGACATGGAGAATATGCAAGCGTGCTCCTGTTTCTTTAGCCAGCTGTACAGCCAACGAAGACGAACGCCAGCAAGCCTCTTCGCTTCGTATGCGAGGATGGAAGAGAATATCCACATCTTCTTCACCATACTTTGATTTTACAAGTTCCGTGTTCCATCGAATTATAGTCTGGTCTTCACAGTGAGCAGCAATCAGTATACCTGCTTCCGAAAAGATTTTCCGCAAGGATTCAATACGGTCAACAAGCATATTCCCTGTACTGGCTCCCATAAACAGTTTTACACCGCACACATGTTTCTTGTCCAGCTGCTGCAACAACTCCGTATTGTTATTGGTTGCTCCGAAATAAAACGAATAGTTTACGATACACTTGTTTGCAGCATCGGCAAACTTGTTTTCCAGAGCTTCCAGAGTTGTTGTCTGCGGATTACAGTTAGGCATATCCATAAACGAAGTTACTCCTCCTGCTGCCGCAGCCGCAGTTTCACTTGCCATGTCAGCCTTATGCGTCAATCCCGGATCACGAAAATGTACATGATCATCTATAACTCCAGGGATGAGGTAACAACCGCGGGCGTCGATTTCGGCATCGCAAGGTACAGAAGGGCGAACTTCTCCTTGTAGCACTTCACAGATAGTATCATCTTCAACGACAACAGAACCGGCAAATTTTAATCCTTCGTTTACAATCGTTGCGTTATAAATCCATGTACGTTTCATATTTACTTATTTTTTAGATAACTTTTAAACCAACTGTCCCATTTCAACCGTATCACTCCGAACACGGCCTCACCAAAAATACTGCTATTCATCTTAGAAGTTCCCAGTTCACGGTTGACGAAAATAACCGGAACTTCCACTACTTTAAAGCCACACTTATAAGCAGTAAACTTCATTTCTATCTGAAAAGCATATCCCTTAAACCGAATATTGTCTAAAGGTATCGTTTCTAAAACCCTACGTTTATAACACTTGAATCCTGCTGTTGTATCATGCACAGGAATACCTGTTATAAACCGTACATATTTCGATGCGAAATATGACATCAATACACGTCCCATAGGCCAGTTCACCACATTTACACCACTTATATATCGTGAACCGATAGCAACATCAGCTCCTTCATCGTGGCAAGCCTTATACAAACGAGGCAAATCATTCGGATTATGGCTGAAGTCCGCGTCCATCTCGAATATATAATCGTATTGATGTTGAATAGCCCATTTGAAACC
>OGYU01002590.1_pt1 | contig 11557 bp, 16 predicted proteins | sample 1576581 | NCBI WGS metagenome assembly OGYU01 (sample SAMEA3541547, study PRJEB24748) | human gut metagenome | biome: human gut; feature: human-associated habitat; material: faeces | place: China | collected 2012 | reverse complement strand
CATCCGACCTACAGCACGTTATAATATAGTTAATCTAATAAGAAAACCAAGTGATTATTGTTACGAAGCTGAATCGTAATGGTGGCCAACCGATTGGACTTGATGGAACGGAATGGTTATATTCTCCGGGTGCTCCGGGCACCAGACGGGTACCGAAAGGTGCTTTACAGAGATGAAAACAGGTCTGACGAAGTATCGCTCAGATTAGATTAAAAAATCTAGTCTGGGCGATTTTTTTCGTTCAGGGAAAAGGAGAAAATGTCATTGACAGAAAAGACGGATATCAGAGATTCGGATGAAAAAGTAGTTGAGTTTCTCCCTGATTGTAATAAATTTATTTGAATACATTCTTCGTTTTGCAGATCCTGACTATAATCAAAGAAACAAGGATCATAATTGCAGCTGTAATAACATTTGCCACTGAACTCCCCAAAGGATCATAACGAAATACTTCCGGCAGAGCATTGACGATACTATGACACAACATACAAAGCCATACGCTTCCGGTAACCTCCCTTATGCACGCAGGCATAAAGCTTGAGCCCAACACGAATAATCCGAATATGAAATAGTTTTTTTGGTATTGATGTACTCCGGGTATAAAAAACAGGGGAAGATGCCAAATCCACAAGATTGCCGTAGTTATTATGCCGGATATAACAAAGTTGAATTCCTTATTAAGCTTCGGAAAGGTAATAATGCTCCAGCCTGCTTCTTCCAGACCACCGCCTACTATCATGGCAGGAATCAGGGGGAGCTGCAATCATAATTATTGCAGCAATAGCAACACCAATTGCAAAGTCACAGCATATGCGTGAGATATGGTTTTATGTGATGTCCGGTGGAGTGATGCTAAAGATTGTAGTTATGGAGATTGCAAGAATTATACAGATGTTTTAGGAGTGTTTTCATGAGAGTAGAGACTGAAAGAATGGGAGGTGACATTACCGCAGAATATAAAGATGGGCAGTTATACATCATGGAACGAATAATAATGTAGAATGAAAGGAACAAAAAAGATATGAAGAATAAGTTATTTTTGATGATTATGGTAGTTATGGTATGTTCATTGACCGCATGTGGGCAGCAGGAAAACGGAAGTATGACTAATACCGGAAACAGTACAGAGCAGGTCGTTACGAGCGAAGATAATAGTGAGCTGGCAACAGCAGAAGATAATAATATGGAGCAAACAGAGACGAAGAAACAAAATCAATTACAGGATGTGAAGCCGTCATATAAAGAATTCAGAGGTGTATTAGATGAAATTGATTCGAATATTCAGCCGGGAACAGCCGGAAATGGAATGAATTCTATTAAAACTGCAACACATTTGCTTAACTGGGGAGTTGGAACCAGTATGACCACAGATGAGATTAAAAAAGAGACAGTATCATGGCTTTCTGATAAAGGAAACTCTGAACAGGTGGAATTTTCGAATAAGCTTGCATCTGTGTATGATGTATATCAGAAATTATTAGGTCCTAATGCAAAAGAATTACTTGAGCAGGCAGGCTGTGATGATGCGGCATATCCATGGAGCGATGCTCCGGTTGAAACAATTGAAGCAATTGTAGAGGTAGTACAGCTCCCGGATGAACCGTAAATGAAAAGTTTTGTTAATCCCCCATTTGAAATGGGGGCCGAGGCAAAGCCGTAGCGTTACCTAGAGTGCTAGAAAATAAAACCTCCCGTGTTATAATGATATTGGTTTCGCAGGCCATATCAAAACACAGGAGGTATCCAAATGGATAATTAAAGTATAACACACACACGCTGGAATTGCACATATCACATTGTTTTTATTCCAAAGTTTAGAAGAAAAATAATGTATGGTGAAACAAAGAGAGATTTAGTAGAAATAATCAAAAAATTGTGTGAGATGAAACAGGTAACACTAACAGATGGAAAAGTATGTATTGATCATGTACATATGTACATTGCAATTCCACCGAAACTATGTGTTTCAGAGTTTATGTCATATCTGAAGGGAAAAAGCACATTGATGTTGTTTGACCGACATCCGGAATATAGGAGCAAGTGGGGAGATAGACATTTTTGGGCGAGAGGATATTACGTATCGACAGTAGGAAATGTGAATGAAGAAACGGTAAGAAAATACATACAGGAACAGGAAGAAAACGATAAGTAAGAAGATGGAAGGAAGTAATGAGCTTCCTTTAGGAAGCAACAAGTAATTATGGTGTTGCGAAACCCCGCCTTTGGTGGAACCAGTATAATCCCCTGGAGGGGGCAAAATTAAACCCCCATTTGAAATAACTTTTTCCGCATTGAATATTAAGAGACTTGTTGGTGTACGTCTTTTGCTGTTTTATTATATTCTTTCAAAAAATGAAAGCTAATCTTTGAATAAATATTTTTTGAATTTAAGTGACGCTTGACACATTTTTCTCGTCTATTAGGGTGAAAGGCCTTAATACAAGGGGAAGGAGGAGAAGCTTATGGATGATAAGCAGATATTAGATTTATATTGGGAGCGCTCCGAAGCTGCTATATCCGAAACTTCAAAAAAATACGGAAAGTATTGCAGATATATAGCCTCTAATATTCTTCACAATGACGAAGATAGCGAGGAATGTGTAAATGATACTTATTTAAGAGCTTGGAACAGCATACCGCCTAACCGTCCATCTGTCCTAAAAACTTTTTTAGGGAAGATTACTCGCAACTTATCTTTGGACAGGTACGAACTGCTCAATGCAAAGAAACGTAATGGCGGGCAAATGTCATTGATTTTTGATGAAATACAAGAGTGCATACCATCGTTGGATAGTACAGAAAACATTGTTGAAGAAATTGCTCTAACGGATATTCTCAACCGCTTTCTTTCTTCCCTGTCATTAGAACAGCGAAAAATCTTTATGAGAAGATATTGGTATTTATCGCCCATTAAAGAAATTGCAACGGAATATGGTATGAGTGAGAGCAAAATCAAGATGTCATTATTTCGTTCAAGGAACGAACTTAAAAAATTGTTAGAGAAAGAAGGTATCTCTGTATGAAAGAAAAGAAACTTTTAAGGGCATTGGGAAATGTCGATAATCAGTATATTAAGGAGGCTGAACCTATGAAAAAAATAAGTAAAATTACTAATCGGCAAAAATGGGTGTCTGTTGCTGCTTGCTTCGTACTCGTTGTTGTGATTGGAGTGGGAGTTTTTCAAAGCAATCTGTTTGGTACAAAAAACGATATTGCCACGCTGGATGGTGGAGAAACAATTACTTTTGTTAAAAATGACTTATCACAATCTTCAATTAACTTAAATGTAACAACAAGACCTTTGAGCAATGCTGAGATTGAAATGCTTTTTGCAGACCTGCCTGTTATCGCAGATGCTTACTTTGATGCTGACAATCATAATATTCTGGGTTTTGAGGGAAAAATTAGTGATACAAGAATGGTAGTATCTAAACAGGGTGTAAATCTATTAGATACTATCATTGATGGAAATACAATCACTTCAAGTGTAGACGGCGTTGATATCGATGCAGGATATTTCGTAACAAAGTCAAATAGTCAAGGTATCAAAACCGTAATATATTATGCAACCTTTGATATGGGAGAGAACACTATTTACGTAGAGTATTCTGGCGTTGAAAATGAAAGTGAAACTGTAAAAAACAACTTGGTAGACACAATTTTGAAGTTGATTGAGAACGGTGCATTTGATTTGAGCCAAATCCAAGAATAATTTGCAAATTTCATATACTAAGAACTTGATGTAACGTCTATACCCTTAAAAATATTTGGCTTCGGTATGTCAATATCGCTATGTTATTATAATGTGTATGCAAATTTGTACGACAAGGCAAAGCTAACAGCATTGTATTATTCATTATCAGGAAGAGTGGCTATCAGGCTTGATGAACTGATTGGGGGCTAAGTTATGAACGACGACAATGAAAATGTGTTGATTATTGCATATAACTTGTTCTGCACCATACTAATACCAGCAGTAATAGTATTGATAGGAATTTGGTCTTTGGAGTCGGAGAGCGATTTCACACATGGACGAACAGGAGGATTGCCGATGGGGGCATTGACTGTATTCGTTCCAGAGGTTATATTTGGTTTGAAGTGGAAAATGAAAAGGGCGTTTACAATTTCATGCTGTATTGCGTGGTGTATCTTCCTTCTTAAGATGGCACATTATTTCTTTGCTGTGGTTACAAATGCATCAATTACATATTATGGAACGGTGTGCATTGTGCTATTTGGATTAATGTGGAGTATAGTCATGGAATTGAAGCAGGAATTAAAAGAATACATTTTGGAGTTTCCACAGGAATATTGGCTTGTTCCTTGTTCTAATAGTTCGAGATATAACAAGGTGTTTCGCTTTATATGGTTAGTAGGCGTCGTTTTAGGAACGATATTTTTATTAATGATTAAATGGGGGATGAGTCTTTGATAAAAGTTATATTTTATTTTTTGCTTGTAAGTATAGGAGCAAGTTTGGTGCAGATGAAAATACCGCTGTTTGGTCGTCATAGCAAGCGGTGGGAAGAACAAAATTATGCACAGCGGTTTGGCGGTATCTTTTTTCCGGCATTCATTGCGCTTGTAGTTATCTTTTTATTTAATGAGTATAAGACGGCTCAATTACCCACTTTGAATGAAGAAATGCTGATGAATGGAGCGGAGTATTGTTTGGTAACTGATCTGAATGAGATAGGAGATGCGGATTATGCTTATGAGATAAAAAGCGGAAGCTCACAAGAGGAGATTTGCGGAATTATATCAAGTATATGTATAGACTTAAAAGGGGAAGATGATTTGGTAAATGCCAGATATGAAAACGGAGAATATATTATCATCAGCAATGGCATAACAATAGGACGGGCCGTCATAAATGACAAAGCAACAATAGATTTATTGAAGATATACTTTTATAACCAATAAAATGAAACTGTTTGTAAATATGAAACGATATTAATCAATTCAGGAGGATTACATCATGGAACGAGTAGCTAAATTTTTAAAAGAAGCAGAGACATATTATTTGGCAACAGTAGAAGGCGACCAGCCAAGGGTAAGACCTTTTGGAACAGCACACATTTTTGAAGGAAAGTTGTATATTCAGACTGGCAAGGTAAAGGATGTTTCAAAGCATATTTTTTTGAATTATATAAAAATGTCCATACAGAAACAAATGAAATAGATGAAGTCATTGTATTTTCGAATAGAGGAAAACAAGCCATTTCCACGTTTAATTTGTCTAGACAGTTGATTCCAGTTAAGGAAGATATTTTTTTAGGGGAGTGCAAAAATTATAAAGGAAGTCTTGGAGTAACATATGTAGGTAAATTTTATAGCTTGATGAAAGCGACAGGAGTGAATTTTGGAATAATATTTACACAAAATGGGCTTACAGGTGAAGCATCGGGCTATAAAGATGCATATGGATTAACAAAAGTTTTGAGGTTGGTGGAAAAAAGTCAGAAAGAAGGTAATGATTTCTATATTATTACTTTCACAATGGAAGATTACGAAAAAATGTTGAATGGAACTACTTTTTTTAAATTAATTGAAGCAAAAAAAATGTCTATGGATATGGCGGCAGATTACAATGCTTTTATTAGGGATAATCAGCATGAGTAAACGCTCAATAGTGGGTATACCCACTTCAAATAGCCGCTCCTGAGAGCGGCTTACAGTTCATTTTATTTTCGACATTCGGCAGGCAACTTATCCGACCAAGGAAGAAGATCTTCACAAAAGTGATTGTCACGATCATCCATATGTTTCGGTATCTCTGTCAGAAGATATTCAAAATAGTTATAAGGTTTCAGATGATTCGCTTTTGCAGTTTCTGCTATGCTATAGATCATTGCACTAGACTCTGCTCCGGCTATCGTATCAATCATAACCCAGTTCTTCTTTCCTATGCAGAATGGTCGGATCGATTGTTCTGCTGCATTATTATCCATTGGCACTTCTCCATCTTCCAGAAACGTCCTTAAATAAGTTTCCTGATTGATCGAGTAGGTAAGTCCATTTGCAGTTTTGCTTTTCGCTGCGACCACAAGTACATTCTTCTTTACCCATGTAAAATAAGCATTTACCAATGGCTTTACTGTTAGTTGCCGGTTTTTTAAACGATCTTGCGCGCTCATCCCTTCAAGCTTGTTTTCCTCGCGATAAATCGCTTGGATTTGCTTGAGTGCAAAATACGCAATCGTATCTTTCTGTTGTTCTTTTGGTAATGCTTTCAGCGCTTCATCAAAGCGCCGTCTTGCATGTGCCCAGCAGCCGGCAATCCGTAAGTCTTCCCTTTCTTTTTCCAATGTATGGTAAACCTGGTATCCGTCTGTCACACAGATTCCCTGAAAGTCCTTTAGGAATACTCTTGGATGATCTGCATTTCGAGAGGGTTGATATTCATACAGTACGATTGGTTTGTCCTGATACATCTTACCGGTACGATATACCCACATGTAATGCCTGCTTCCCGATGTTCGATTTTCTTTTGAGACGAGCACCGGAGTCTCATCTGCCTGAAGCACATGATAGTCATACATCTTCTCATGTAAGTAATCATAAAAAACAGACAGATATCGTTCCGCACACAAAATCGTCCAATGCGCCATTTCACCACGGTCAATGGAGACTCCCATTCTTTGGAATTCCTGTTCCTGACGGTATAGCGGAACTGCATTTACATACTTTGCATTCCAGATGCCTGACAATAACGTAGGCGACACTAAACTGTTTCTTAAGAGATACGCCGGATGCTCTGCCTTCTTGAAATGATTGTCTTTCTTGGATTTGTAGACACCTACATGGTGTTCTTCAATTTCAATCTTCATCGGGGTGAAGCGGTATCGACGATAGATTTCATCTTCCAGTTGATACCAACCATCCTCTCCAAACTCCGTAATCAGTTCACTTTCCGTCATCTTATGATCGACATGAATAACCGGAAGGTCTTTGATGTCAGCTGTTCGTTTGCCCTTTGTCTTTGCATTCTTTGGCTTAGTAGACTTTTCTTCATCTTCCGGCACGAGGGCATTTACTGCTTCTGCCTCATTAAAGAAAACGATGTCGCCATCGACTTCCATGAAGCAGACCTGATTCTCAATCCCTAGTTTTTCTGATTTCTTACCAAAACGATTGTTTTTCAGTACAGCGGCTTGCTCTAACAGAAGCTGTAGCTTTTTATCGATTTCCTGAAGCTGTGACTGTTGCATCAGCAAAAGCTGAATCAATGTCGCTTTATCAAACGTATTCAGTTGTTCTTCTGTATAAGTCTTCGCCATAATAAACCTCCTCTTCATGGACTCATTATATCATAAATGGGCGATTTTTGCGAATCCCGTTTCGTTTTGAGTTCGTCATAATGCCTATGGTTTTAAGAGGATACAAGGCTGAATTCCATCTAAAGAATGCATGGCTTTTGAAATGACAAAAATGAAATGCAGCTTTATAGAAGGAACCTTGTATGCTTTTCACGCTCGTTTTTTGTGGTAGAAGAAATGGAAACTTGCTAAGTTTCTGATCGGAAATGAACTACAAAAATTTCTACGTATTGCACAAGAACTATGCCGGATACTGTGGCGGTGTAATCTCTTGCACAGTATGTTTAGGGGTAATGGTCAGACCCTCCATTAGCCACCGGAACTGTTGCTCAGTAAGTGATTGCACCTCAGATTCGTTTCTCGGCCATTGAAATCGCCCTTTCTCTAATCGTTTGTACAGGAGTAAAAATCCGTCTCGCTCCCAGGTCAATCCTTTAATGCGATCTGTTTTGCGACCGCAAAAAAGGTAAAGAGTATCCGGTACGAAAGGATTGTCTCCTGTTTTCGAAGTAATGAGGGCAGCCAGACGATCAATTCCGGATCGAAGATCGGTATAGCCGGTCACAATGAATATCTGTTTAAAGCAGATGGCATTATTCAACATGGGCAAGTACCCCAAGCACTTTCGCCAAGAGTGCATCAGATGTCTGATCGGTAACTCGAAGAGTTGCGCCATGAAAATCGAATTCCAAAGAAGAACCTTTAACGGACTCTGGTAATAACTTCTTTATACAGGATTCTTCTGCCGGAGCAACTAAGTTCATTGGAAGCGGAACAACTTCTTGGTTCACCGCTTCATCTGACAGTGAATCCAAACAGGCCTTTCGTACCTGAGTCATGCGATAATAGTAGTTGGCTGTGGTAATGGAATTTTCCCGACACCATTCATTTACTGACATTCCAATCGGACGGTTATTACAGGAATGAACCATTTGGCTCCATTCCTGTAAGCGACAGTTGCGAGCCGCTAAAGATGTTTGAGATTTCATAGATAGCCTCCAATTGTTCTAAAAAGTTTAGCCTAAACTTTTTAGACTGAACTTTTTAGAGCATTATCATTTGTCGAGGCTATTATCTCAAAAAATGAGGTCACTGTCTACGCATCCACTATTGAGCGTTTACGATATCCTGGAATATGATACTCGAAATCGGCACTGAATATTTTGGATAACAGATATTCCTTACCGGTAATTTTGTTGCTCATGGTACTCATGACAATTCTCCCGTTTTTTTAATTATTTTTTCTCTATTTATCTAAAAATCATATCAAGCTTTCTTTCAAACGTATATATGCCTCATACGTAGGCGTCGTTCCCTCAAGGAAACCACTTTGATAAGCATAACTTCTTTTAATATCATTACGAGTCAAAATATAACTTAAATTTTCTACCGTAATTCCACTACAATTCCTTACAATGTATATTCCGTCATTTCGGTCATACTCATCTAACAGCTCTGGATAATGTGTTGTAAAAATCAAGATCCCCCCATTTTGGTTAAAGCGGCTGTCCATAAAGAAACGAACCAAAGTCGTCACTATTTCTTTATTGAAATGATTTTCAATCTCATCCACCAGAAGATATCCACCTGATTGAAGTACTTCTTTTACCATTGAAAATGTAATAATACCCTTAATTGTACCAGAGGACAAATATTGTTCAAGATCCACTGCAGTATTTAAAACAATTTCTTCTTCATTTTTAAACTTCAAATGAATGAAAATTTTTCCCTCTACTTGCTCAAAACATAGTTTCTCAATTGTAGTCTCAGTAATGAAAATATCAACGTGTTTTACGCTTTTATTTTAGTCTTGATCAATTTTCATGTTCTATCAATGATCTCTATATTTGCAATCTTTCAGATGATCATTTACCATCCCTATGGATTGTAAGAATGAATAGGTAATCACAGGGCCTACAAAAGCAATTCCTTTTTTCTTCATGTCAAGAGCCATCTTACGAGACACATCTGAAACTGTCGGTATCTGCTCTACCGTCTTCCAATGACCATCTATGACATTATTCTCAGTAAAATGCCACAAGTATGCGTCAAATGATCCGTATTGAGCTTGAATTTTTTTTACTGCCTGTGCATTCTTGCGCACACTGAATATCTTACTGCGATTGCGTATGATTCCTGAATCCAGCATAAGATTCTCAAGTTCCTCATCTGTCATTTCACTGCATGCATCGATTTGAAAATCATGGAATGCAGCACGATAATTTGCTCTCTTATGCAAAATTGTTTTCCACGACAAACCTACACTTGCTCCTTCAAGACAAAGCATCTCAAATTGAAAGTTATCATCATGATTCACTTTGCACCACTCATTGTCGTGATATTCCTCCAATATCGGATCGCCCTCATACCACGCGCGACATTTATTTATTTCTCTTTCCATATACACTACTATCTGTCCTCACTCATTATTTGCTATCATAAAACAGCTACTATATAGACTCTTATCAAAGCATCAACCTGATTTTCTCTATCAATGCCTGATCCGCTGGAAGCCAATCCACACTATCAAGAGATTCCTTCGTCAGCCACCTTGCCGCTTCGTGCTCTTTTAACTCAAGTTTGCCGCTTACGATTTCACACCAAAAGCAATCCATTGACAAATGGAAATTCGGATAATCGTATTCAATCGTGTCAATGCGTTCTTTCACTGATATCTCAGTATCAAGTTCTTCCTGTATTTCTCTTTTTATCGCTGCCTCTGGTGTTTCCCCGGTTTCTATCTTTCCACCTGGAAATTCCCATCCATCTTTCCATTCACCGTAGCCGCGCTGCGTGGCAAATATTTTTTCATTCTGACGAATGACAGCCGCTACTACTCGTATTGTTTTCATATTTCATCCATATCTCCTCTTCTTAATTTTTTTATTTGCTTGTTGTCTTATTATCCCACTACAATCCATTTTTCTCCATAATAGTTATGTAAATGCTTTTTCAAGGCTATTCACAAACTCATTAGTCGCCTAAAAAAATTCTTTTCTCAATGAATTCTAGACCTTATGGTGCATTCCTAATCAAATTTAGATTATTCATCTCTACTTCAGTATTAAGTAAATCCGTTTTTTTTACTTTTAACCTTAACAGATATAATAATGCATATGCGCGATTATACATATATTCAATAAATTGCAGATCATCTAAAACTTCTCTCTTTTCTTTTGCTTTATTTAAATACTCATTATGTCTAATATCAAAATATTCATTAGATATTTTCATTATTTCACTAATTTCCGATTTTACAACCGCATATATCTTAGAATCTTGATTTGGACATACACTCTTAGATGCAGCTGTATACTTCTTATCTATACCATCTGGCTTTTGAACAGAAATAAAATATTGCAATGCATCAACTATATAATCAAGCGCACATTTTTTATCTAATAGTTCATTACTCATAATCATTTCTTCTGAATACGCAATTTTTCTTTCAAACATTCTATAATCAAGAATTTCTGTAACTATTTCTGTAGTCTTATAATTTCTCTCTATTACAATCCCAGCAGATAGTTTATACGGCAATTGAAACTTATCAAATCGTTTATTTGTCTCAACAGTAAATAAATAATGCATTTCTGTTTTTATCCACCGTTCATACATTATTTCAATAAAATTTTTTACATCATATATATTCATGACAGAATTTTCCATTATAAATTCTGGACAAGATTCGCCATATTGAATTTTATATTCTTGATCAAAATCAATATTTAAATTATATGTTCCTCCATTCCATCCACTATCATACTCTATGTATTTATCTTGAAAATATTTTTCAATAATTTCTTGCTGATGTATCCAAGCATAAATACTTATCCAAAATTTATTTAAATTATCTTGCATATCTCCATTGAAATTCTCTAGTATCATTTTAGTCACACTATACACCTTCTTACCTCAATATGAATTTTTCTATTCTAAGCGTTGCAGAATATCTGTTAAATTTTCTATAAACCATTGATACTGTAACTTTTGAATTTTATCCAGTTCATCTTCAGATTGTTTCTTAATTTCTTGTAAAAGTTCATCTATCGCTGAATAATCATCCATAACAAATTGTTTTATATTTGAAACTCGATATAGCACTATAAAAGTCCTCCGAATATCATCTTTTTGTTCTGGCGAACTTTTTGCAAACATACTGGCAAGCCGCGGAATATCTAATTTTTTCGCAAAGCAGCCTTGTTTATAGAATAAATCCACATTTTTAGAAACATATG
>OGYU01002581.1_pt1 | contig 11592 bp, 16 predicted proteins | sample 1576581 | NCBI WGS metagenome assembly OGYU01 (sample SAMEA3541547, study PRJEB24748) | human gut metagenome | biome: human gut; feature: human-associated habitat; material: faeces | place: China | collected 2012 | reverse complement strand
TCTAAATTCTTTAAACCACGTTGGAACATGAGCAAACGCTTCTTTTTCAAGATATTTATTGACGAAAACCCATTTTATTCTTATACTGTTAAAAGGTGTGCTCTTCTGTAAAAAAGACTTTTGTCCCATACTTTTCCACAGAATTCATACATAGAAAAAAGGAAGGAAATCAACATGAAAGAACGTGAAAAGTTTTCATCCCGGCTTGGATTTATTCTCATTTCAGCCGGCTGCGCCATTGGAATCGGCAATGTATGGCGCTTCCCTTATATAACAGGTCAGTACGGCGGTGCTGCTTTTGTACTGATTTATCTTCTGTTCCTTGTAATTCTTGGACTGCCTATTATGGTTATGGAATTTGCTGTCGGACGCGCAAGCCGCAAGTCCGCTGCCAGAAGCTTCCATCTCCTTGAGCCAATGCTTGTATTTGTAAACCGCATCATTTCCGTGCGGATATCGCGGCCGATTATGAAACTGGATCACTCGGTGCGTGAATATCAGGAAGGGAAAGAAGAAAAGATTGCAATCGGAGGCTCAACAGAGATCCGGCATCTGGGACAATCCATTCAGGAATCCTACCGGCAGAATTCCGAACTGATGAAAAAAGTCATATGGGAACAGAATGAAAGAAGAAAAAGCGAATTTGATGTGCTGCAAAGCCAGATCAACCCGCATTTTTTATACAATACATTAGACTCCATCACCTGGATGATAGAAAGCGGTAAAAATGAGGAAGCTGCCTTTATGATCACACAGCTGGCAAAGCTTTTCCGGATCAGCCTTTCAAAAGGACATACGGTTATCCGCATAAGGGATGAACTGCAGCACGCACAAAGTTATGTTAATATACAAAAAGTGCGGTATAAAAACAAGTTTGAGGTTGTATTTGATATCCGTCCGGATATTCTGGATGATTGTATCGTGAAACTTGTGCTGCAGCCGATCCTTGAAAATGCGATTAATTACGGTGTAAGGGAGATGGATGACTGCGGAAAAATTCTCATTCGCGGATGGAAAGAACAAGAAAATATCTTTATGCAGGTATCGGATAACGGAATGGGGATTCCGGAAGAGGAGATTGACCTGCTATTGAAGGATACAAACCGTGTACATAAAAAAGGCTCCGGAGTCGGGCTTGTGAATGTAAATAACCGGCTTCGGTTATTGTTTGGAGAACCATATGGACTTCAGATAGAAAGTGAACTGGATGAGGGAACGACAGTGACAGTTATCATCCCAGAGATTGTTTACAGTGAGGAAAATCGCAGGAAATTTGAGGAACACCATATGCCGGAGGATTCTTAAAATGAAACATGGGAAAAAAACATTTGTGATAATAGAGGCAGTTCTGGGAATTCTCGTGATTCTGGTTCTCGGCTTTATCATCTATAAGCAAAACGGCCATGATCCGGAAACAATTGCGGTGATCATACCGGATGTGGATGAGAGCGAGTGGTCAGCGTTTAAATACGGACTGAAAATGGCAGCACGGGAATATGATGCAGATGTTGTGATCATCAGTAAGGACAATATGGAAACCGCCAATGATGAGATTGAGATTATGAATCAGGAAATTGCAAAAGGAGCAGATGCGGTGATCGTAAAACCGATTGCAAACCGGGATGGGCAGCAAAAGCTAAAACAGCTGGAAAAAAGTGTTCCTATAATGGCCGTGGGAGATACATTTACCGAAGAACCGTCCGGATTGCATACAATAGAACCTGATCATTACCATATGGGTGCGGATCTTGCCCAAAAGCTTCTGGAAAATTACCGTGGAAATCTGATCGGGAAGAAGATTGGGATCTATTCGCAGCATGCCACTTCAGAAGCAGTGATAAAAAGAAAGAAGGGGATTTGCGATACATTAAAGGGGAGTGGCGCAGAAATTTTATGGTCTGTATCAAAAGAAAATGATTCGAAAGAGAAAATCAATTTACAGACACAAAGAAAGGTGGATATCGTGATGGCTTTGGATAATGCAAGCTTTGTGGAAGCCGGGGAGGCGGCAAAGGATAATGACCTGTATGGGGCGGTACTCTATGGAATTGGAAATTCAACGGAGGCAGTTTATTATCTGGATGCAGGATGGGCACAATGTCTGGTTGCTCCGGATGAGTTTGACGCAGGTTATGAAAGTGTTGCAGAACTTATTAAAAAACGACATAATTTTTTCTATAAAATGAAAGACCGGCAGATTACATATACCGTTCTCACACGGGAAAATCTTTTTTCGGAGGAGAACCGGAATCTGCTGTTTACAATCAGCCGGTAAAATCAGGGGTTATCATGGATAAAAGAAAAATAAAAAACGCTATGGCATTAATTGGTCTGATGGGATTTCTTTTGTATGGTGCATGTGGAAGCGAAAAAAAGGAAATACCGAAACAGATTTATATTGGGGTCGCATGTTATGACCAGAGAGATACCTTTCTGGGGGAACTTCTGGAGAATTTTAAAAGGGAATGCAGGACACTGGAAAAAAGGGGATATGATATCAGCCTGACCATTATGGATGCTGCAAATTCGCAAAGAACGCAGGACGATCAGGTGCAGGAAATGATCGGCAATGGCTGTGATATTCTGTGCGTCAACCTGGCAGACCGGACGGATCCGTCACAGATCATTACAGCCGCGCAGGAACACGATATTCCCATTATATTTTTTAACAGGGAACCGGTGGAAGAAGACCTGATGCAGTGGGATCAGTTATATTATGTCGGAGCAGAAGCAAAACAATCCGGACAGATGCAGGGACAGCTTGCAGCGGATTATATCAAAGAACATCCGGATGTGGACCGCAATCATGATGGGAAAATCCAGTATGTGATACTTGAGGGGGAAATGGGGCATCAGGATGCCATTATAAGAACCGAAAGTGTTGTGGAGAGTCTGAAAGAACAGGGAATTGAACTGGAAAAGCTGAGCTATCAGATTGCAAACTGGAACCGTGCACAGGCACAGAACCGTATGATGCAGCTGATCGGACAATATAACAACCGGATGGAAGTTGTTCTTGCCAATAATGATGCAATGGCACTCGGTGCTATGGATGCTTATGAAAAGCTCGGGTATACGGAAACAAACCGGCCGGTATTTTTTGGAATAGATGGAACAAAAGAAGGGCTTGAAGCGGTAAAAGACGGAACACTTGCAGCAACCGTATATAATGATAAAGAAGGGCAGGCAGCAGCAATGGCAAATCTTGCATTTTCGATTGCCACAGAGGATGAAAATAATCCAAATCCGTTTAAAAATTATAAATATATATATCGCGCATATCAGAAGGTTACAAAAGAAAATGTGCAGACATTTCTGGAGAAAGAAGAATAAGGTACGCGATCAGAAAAAAGGAGAAACAGACATGAATAACTGGGAAAGGATGAAAGCCGGCAGACTCTACAATGCCGACAGCAAAGATCTGGAAAAATACCATTCGTTTGGGATGGAAACCTGAGATAAATTCAACCGCACACCGCTGTGGATGAAGAAAAGAAAGCAGCGTCTGCTGGAAAAAATGATTCCATCCGCAAAGGATGGCGGGGCAGCAATTTTTGCACCGTTTTACTGTGAATACGGTGTCAATATCCACTTTGGAAAAGGCTGTTTTGTCAACTATAAATGCACGTTTCTGGACTGTGCACCGATTACGCTGGAAGACGGTGTGTGGGTAGGCGCAAACGTGACGATTGCGACACCGTGCCATCCGTTCCTCTCCGATGAGCGTCTGCCGCAGCAGTATCCGGACGGTTTCCATGATCTTGAGTATGCAAAGCCGATCCACATCGGAAGCGGAAGCTGGATCTGTTCGAGTGCAACAATCTGTGGCGGAGTGACCATCGGGAAAAACTGTATCGTTGCGGCTGGAGCGGTCGTAAACCGTGATGTGCCGGATGACTGCATCGTGGCGGGGGTTCCGGCAAAGGTACTGCGGAAACTGGATGAGCAGGACCGGATACATGTGTGGGATACTTACATGAAAAACGAAGTGCCGTTGTCGGAGCGGGAAAGCGGGAGAAGTAGATCATGAATTCGTGGATGGATCTTGCAATGCGCGTACAGAGTATTGCGCAGGCAGGGATTGATGACCACACCTAATTCTCAGTGTGCATTAAATGCTCTTGCCATTGACAACCCTATTGAGTATGCCAGGTTGGCTTTGACGGGTGAGATGCAAGATTGGGTGAATGCGGAAGATAATCTAGAAGTGTGGTAATTTTATGGGTGGATTGCTATGTATGGCAGTCCACCCATAAAATCTTTAGAAAAACATAAGTGGAATATAAGAATTGTGCGTGCTAAAATAAATAGTGAGAAAATTGAATTGGAGACCAGCTATGAGAAATCTAATGAAATTTAATAGATTCGTGATGCCCTTACTACTAATTATATTTTCTGCTTTGCTACATGGATGCACTTTGAATGAAAATGTTTCTTATAAAAGTGCTTATGCAGATAATAATTTAAGTGTAAAGAATGAGAACATTAACGGTGCCATTGTGAAAGTAAATGATAAATACATTTATCACGATGAAATTTTTCTGCAACAGTTTGGAAAAGTAGGTGTATCATATTCGGATATTGTTGAAAATAGCATAGATGAAATAGTGGCAACATCATATGCAGAAAAATTAGGAGTTTTTGTTTCTGAATCCGAAATTGATAATGCTATTTGCGAGTATGAAGCCATTAACAAAGAAGTCTATGATAAAGCTCTTAAAATCTATGGGGAAACGACTCTGAAACAAAAATTAAAAGATAGATTGTTGTTTGTAAGTACAAAAAACAAAGTGTTAGAACAAGAAGTGAAAATAGACGCCAATCTTATCGAATCTTTTAAAAGCCAGAAAGAGCTTCATGGAGAATTAGACAAATATTCAGACTCTGAGCTAATGAAACGGATGAACAAAGAGATAAAAGATTATGCATTTGGGTTATGGGTCAAGGAAAAGAGAAAGGAATCGAAAATTGAATACTTAAAGCTATATGATAAGTATAAAAAAGATTGTTTAGTATTTAATGATAATCAAATGTCGATGCCTAAAATAGATGCTAAAGAAGTAGCATTAGATGGAGATGAAGGGAAAGAAATTTTGGCATCCTTGTCAATATTTGAAAAATATAATCCAGTTTCTGTGTATGAAATTTTAGTAAAACCAAATAATAAAGACGATTATACAGAGCGTGCATATATAAAAGTCCATTTAGTAAATGAAGATAATAACGATAAGATTCTTGATGTTATTATCGCTGACAAGAACGAAACCGGCATTGATTATGGGTTAAAGGATTTAAAAATGTCAACATTATGTGGTGTTAATGTGAAATTATCTAAGTCTGAAAATTTAAATGTTGATGACAAGATAATAACAAGAGCTGTTTTTAAGCTTAACAAACATACTTATGTAATGGATGGCATCAATATTGAGCCTTTTGAATTTACAGAAATGGTTTCAGAATTACTCTCTAAATTAACTAATAAATAAATAGAATATATAACTGAAAATTGAAATGAAAAGGCTATTTATCTGAAAAGGTATTTAGCCTTTTTCTTTGCCCAAAATATGAAAGGAGATGATTTTTATGAACAATAAAACAGAATTAGAAAAGGTAAAAGCAGAGATTGAAAGCAAGAAAGAAGAAAAAGAAAAATATGAAAAGCAATTATCTCAGCTTAAAAATCAAGAGAAGAAATTAAAGAAAATGGCAAGCCTTGAAGAAAGAAAAAAGCGAACCCACAGACTGATAGAACGAGGAGCAATATTAGAAAGTTTTATCGAGGGGGGGTTATCCACACATATGCAGGGATGGAACTTCGCCTGAAAATGTATGAAATTATGAAAAAGCAGGGACATGAAGAAGAAACCGGAAAGGCAAAGATTACGTCCGGTTATAATCTTCCGGCAAAATATATTCTTCATACCGTAGGACCGATCATACAGTGGGAGGTTACAGGAAAAGAGGAAGAATTGCTGGCAAGCTGCTACAGAGAATGTCTCAAACTGGCGGCGGACACGGGAGCAGAGTCCGTAGCTTTTTGTTGTCTGTCAACGGGGGTGTTTCGTTTTCCACAGCAAAGGGCGGCAGAAATCGCTACCGAGACGGTAAAGAATTATATCAATGAGGACAGCAGAATAAAAAAAGTCATATTTAACGTATTCAAGGACGATGATCTGAGAATCTATCATGCACTAATTGGATAAATCGTGTTAGAATAAAATTGTTACGTAAGACAGAAAGGAAATTATTCTATGGAAAAGAAAACCGGTTACGATGCAGTTGTATTTGATATGGACGGTGTGATTTTTGATTCTGAGCGGGCTGTGATGCAGTGCTGGAAGGAGCTTGCAGATAAATACCAGATTCCAGATATTGAGAAAGCGGTGCTTTCCTGTACGGGGACGACGATGAAACGGACGCGGGAGATTATGCTGGAAATTTATGGGGAGGATTTTCCGTATGATATTTATGCGAAAGAGTCCTCTGCTATCTATCACAGCAGATACGATGGCGGCAGGCTTCCGATGAAGCCGGGGGTTGTGGAACTGCTCACCTTTTTAAAAGAAGATGGAAAGAAAATTGCGCTGGCATCTTCGACACGCAGACAGACCGTGACAAACCAGTTAAAGGATGCTGGGATTTTGAATTTTTTTGACAATGTGATCTGCGGGGATATGGTGGAGCACAGCAAACCGGCACCGGACATTTTCTTAAAGGCCTGTGCAGAACTTGGGGTTGCACCGGAGCGCGCGTATGCGATTGAGGATTCCTACAATGGGATTCGTGCGGCACATGCAGGACATTTGCTTCCGATCATGGTTCCGGATCTGCTGCCTGCAAATGAAGAAATGCAGGAAAAAGCAGCGGTGGTGTTACCGGATCTATTCGAAGTGATTGCCTATTTGAAGGGAGAGGGAGCATGTTAACCGAGCAGTTTGATACATTTTTTTAGCCAGTCAATCATCATTTCCTCGCGCATAATAGCACCTAAGAGAACCAGATAGTCACCAAACTTCAGTTTCCTATATTGCAAAAGTTTGTTATACTAAAGGAAATAAAAAAGAGGGAGATAAACATGAATAACTGGGAACGAATGAAAGCCGGCAGACTTTACAATGCCGACAGCAAAGATCTGGAACAATATCATAAATTTGGCATGGAAACCTGTGATAAATTCAACCGCACTCCGCTGTGGATGAAAAAAAGAAAACAGCGTTTGTTAGAAAAACTGATTCCATCTGCAAAGGATGGAGGAGCAGCCATTTTTGCCCCATTTTACTGTGAATATGGTGTCAATATCCATTTTGGAAAAGGCTGTTTTGTCAACTATAAATGTACATTTCTGGACTGTGCGCCGATTACGCTGGAGGATGGTGTGTGGGTAGGCGCAAACGTGACGATTGCAACCCCGTGTCATCCGTTTCTTTCCGATGAGCGGCTGCCGCAGCAGTATCCGGATGGTTTTCATGACCTGGAGTATGCAAAGCCCATCCATATCGGAAGCGGAAGCTGGATTTGTTCGAGTGCAACGATCTGTGGCGGAGTGACCATCGGAAAGAACTGTATTGTGGCAGCAGGGGCAGTCGTAACCCGCGATGTTCCGGATAACTGTATTGTGGCAGGTGTTCCGGCAAAAGTTTTGCGCAAACTGGATGAGCAGGATCGGATGCAGGTGTGGGATACTTACATGAAAAATGAAGTCCCGATGTCGGAGAGGGAAAGAGGGAGAAAGTAATTGCAAGTGTGCATAAAGAATGCTACACTGATATCTATGAGGTGATGAAGGTATGGATATCGCAACAACAATGGCAGCTGTCAATAATTTAAATATGGTAAATACCCTCAATATGCTGGCAGTTCAGGATGAGAATTCGTTTATTGTGACAGAGAATGGAAAGGAATGTGAAATTATGAGTGGTTCAATTTTAGATGCTTATATAGGAAAAGATTGTGCGGTAAGTTTATTTAATGATGTGGGTGGTATCAAAGGAAAACTGATGGACGTGGATGCGCAGTGGGTGAAGATCGAGACACCGAAAAAGGGAACACAGTTTATCAACCGTAACATGATCCGCAGTGTTAATTTTGAAAATAAGTAGTAGTATTTCAGAAGCCATTTTCGCAGGAGAGAATGGCTTCTTTTTCAAAGGCAAGGAGGAGCTGGGATGAAGATAACGGCAAAAGCGTATTATCACCTTCCGGGCTTGTTTGAATTTTATGAACTATACCGCGTGTTTCTTCCGTTATATCGGGAGCACAGGGACTGGTTTTATGACTGGTGTGAAATCGGTTCGATCTATGGAGCTCCGGCAGATTGTATCTGGGGCGGCGGACGTGCCGGTTTTGGAGAGAATGATCCGAAAGAAGTTCTGGCACTGATGCAGGAGTATGGAATATCCGCGCGGCTGACCTTCAGCAACTCTCTTTTAAAAGAGAAGCATCTTTCTGACCGGAAATGCAATGCGCTCTGTGCTTTACTGGAAGAAAATAAAGATGTGCAAAACGGTGTGATTGTCCATTCGGATCTGCTGTTGGAATATCTGAAAAAACATTATCCGCACCTTTATTTTGTTTCGTCCACCACAAAAGTAATCACGGATTTTAAGCAGCTGGTAGAGGAAATACGACGTGAAGATTTCCGGTATGTTGTTCCTGATTTTCGCTTAAATAAAGCCTATGACCGATGGAAGACACTGTCTTGGCCAGAAAAAGACAAGGTGGAGTTTTTGTGCAATGAATGCTGCTGGTTTGGCTGTAAGGACAGGAAAGCCTGTTATGAAGCGGTCAGCCGCAAGAATCTTGGCGAAAATAGGGAACATCACTGTACGGCACCGGAATCTGAGCAGGGATATCGCTTTTCCAAAGCCATGCAAAATCCGGGATTTATTGGAATAGAGGCAATCCAAAATGTTTACTTTCCAATGGGATTTTCTAATTTTAAGATCGAGGGACGGGGACTTGGAAGTGCACTGATTTTAGAGTTTCTGCTATATTACATGACAAAGCCACAATATCAGCTGCATGTCCGGGAAGAAATTTATCTGGATAACATGCTGGATTTGTTTTGAAAAATGTGCTAAAATTACTTGTTATCTGGAACAAAGGAGAGATACAGGAGAATGAAAGTATTATTTACGATTCTAGTAACATTTTTTGCAGGTATGGGAGCCGGACTTGGAACCGGTTTTGCCGGGATGAGTGCGGCAGCGGTTATCAGCCCCATGCTCATCACATTCCTTGGAATGGAACCATATATGGCGGTGGGGATTGCTTTGTCTTCGGATGTGCTTGCCAGTGCAGTGTCCGCGTATACATATGGCAAAAACAAAAATCTGGACATCCGGAATGGATTGATTATGATGGTGAGTGTTCTTGCATTTACGGTGGTAGGAAGTTATGTTTCAAGTCTGGTACCATCTGCCACCATGGGAAATTTTTCCGTCTTTATGACGTTTCTGCTAGGCATTAAATTTATTGTCCGTCCCGTCATGACAACCAAAGAAGCAATGCAGGGGGTGTCGGCAAAAAAACGCGCCATACAGTCTGTGATCAGTGGCATCTGTATCGGATTTATCTGTGGATTTATCGGTGCCGGCGGAGGCATGATGATGCTTCTTATACTTACCACAGTGCTTGGATATGAACTAAAAATGGCTGTGGGAACCAGCGTATTTATTATGGCATTTACTGCATTTACAGGTGCAGTTTCACATTTTGCCATAGGTGGACAGCCGGACTGGATGGTATTTATTTTATGTGTGGTATTTACCCTGATCTGGGCGAGAATTGCTGCGGTATTTGCAAATAAAGCCACACCGAAAACGCTGAACCGTGTGACGGGTGTGATTCTTGTTATTCTTGGAATCGTAGTATTTTTATTTTCACTTTGGGGATAGAAGAAATGCCTGGATCAAAAAATGATGCAGGCATTTTTTTATTAAAAAATCAGTCCACCAAGGTAAGCAATGATGCAGCAGGCGATCGCAACCGGGAAAAGTCCGAGTCCCTTCCATGCCATAAAGATGCCGACAATTAGAGCAAGCGCTCCGGCAAGCGGTGTGGCGGTGGCATCGATGATTGCCGGAAAGGGACCGTAATAGCATTTTCTGATACTTCAATCACTCCGTAAGTTCCCTGCTTAAAAACATATTTATATACATAAGTTGCCTCAAACATTTTATCTGTTCTTTTTTCTGTTTTTATATACAGATCAGCTTCGGATTCTTGCATGATTAAGTCGTAAGTAGTTTCTGTCTTCACAGTGTAATCACCAGCTTCTATAGGCTCTCCTTTTCCTACTTCCACTTTTTCAAACTCAACATTATGCAATATGACATCAGAAAAAGAATCTTCCGGAGTAATAGCATCTATAGCCTCCATACTCAAAAATACACCCGAATAGCGTTCAGCGCCTTTCTCGTCATCTTCACTGCAAGCACATAACAGTAAAGAAGTAATAAGACATATTATTCCAACTATATATCTCATTTTTTTCCCTCTACTAACTTTTCATAAACCTTAATCAACCTCTCCTTTTCAGCCAACAATTCTTCCAAATGCTTCACTCGTTCTACAAGAATAGCATCTGTGCCTACAGACACGTTGCCCATCATCGAAGCAGGACTAAAATCGCCGTTTGTTTCAACTGTATTATTTGATAGTCTTGATACTTCATCATCAAAAAAAATTCGTATGTCAGCTTTTAATAGAAAAGCAATCTTCTCTAAGTCTGCCGCTTGAATCTTATTGTTTCTAATGCATCTATGTAGATTTTGTTCGCTCATTCCAACATCAGCAGCAAGTTTCTTTAATCCACCACCTCTGTTTTCGCTCAATTTTCTAACAATTTCTAAATTCATGATTTACAGGAACTTGAATTAGTCGACTAATATTTAATTTCGCATACACTAAATTTTATGACGAAAATATTTGTTCGCCACGAATAAATATATTAGTTTTGCACTATAAAGTTAAACAATAACCCATAAAAAACAAATAAAATGGCAGAAAATCAAGTAAAAGTACGTCCAACTTTAACGGATTTGGAAGTAGGTAAAACGGTTACTTTCCCCATTGAAAAGACTAAGAGCGTCCGTGCTCAGGCTTCCGATCTCGGACTTATCCTGAATCGTAAGTACCAGACAGAAACGGACCGAGAAAAGCGTATCATAACAGTAATCAGAATATCGTAATTTGTAATCATCATGAACAAATTTGTAAATATTTCACAACTGATACTATCCTGCATCATGCTTTTTGCGGTGGTTGTCAGCATTGTGGCACATATCATACTTGGAAACATCGCATCGTTCATTGGCTATCTTGTATCAGCTGTATTCATCTTTCTCACATGGAAACTGGTACGTATATCATGGATGGAGTTTCAAAATGAAAACAAATAACCTCTTAACTTACAATATCATGTCTATCAATTTCAAAAAATTAAATTCTCAAATCAAGCCTCTTAAACCGGAAGCAAGACACGTGGGCTACATCTTTATTGCTACAGACAAGCAAAAGAGAGAAAGTCTGGTTGACTCTATTGCCAAGCCCGGTTCTAAACGTTCCCTAATAAAAGTGCTTACATATTTC
>OGYU01002579.1_pt1 | contig 11615 bp, 9 predicted proteins | sample 1576581 | NCBI WGS metagenome assembly OGYU01 (sample SAMEA3541547, study PRJEB24748) | human gut metagenome | biome: human gut; feature: human-associated habitat; material: faeces | place: China | collected 2012 | reverse complement strand
GCATCCGCATCTGGGGCGGCGGTTATTATCCGGCGGATGTTTTCTATGATTACTGTGATGAACATGGTCTGATCGTATGGCAGGATTTTATGTATGCCTGCAATGTCTATGAGCTGACGGAGAAACTGCGGGAGAGCATTATAGAAGAAACGAAGGATAATGCGGGAAGGTTGAGACATCATGCAAGTCTTGGACTCTGGTGCGGTAACAATGAGATGGAATCAGCATGGGACCACTGGGGCGGTTTTAATGATCATTCGGATACGTTAAAACAGGATTACCTGACCATGTTTGAAAAATTGATCCCGGAAGCCTTAAAGAGCGAGGATGATGTGACGTTTTACTGGCCGTCGTCTCCATCATCCGGCGGTAATTTTAAAGACCCGGACAGTGATGATGTCGGGGATCGTCATTACTGGGATGTATGGCATGGAGAAAAGCCGTTTTCCGACTATGAAAATTACTATTTCAGATTCTGTTCGGAATTTGGATTCCAGTCGTTTCCATGCAAAAAGACGATCGACACATTTACCCTGCCTAAGGATCGCAATATCTTTTCAGAAGTTATGGAAAGTCATCAGAAAAACGGTTCTGCAAATGCGAAGATCCTGCATTACATTGCGGAGAACTTTTTATATCCAAAAGATTTTGAGAGTCTGATCTATATCAGCCAGGTGCTGCAGGCGATCGCAATCAAGAGCGGTGTGGAGCACTGGCGCAGAAACAGGGGACGCTGCATGGGTGCAATTTACTGGCAGTTGAACGATAACTGGCCGGTCGCATCCTGGGCAAGTATCGATTACTTTGGAAGATGGAAAGCGCTGCAGTATTTTTCGAGACATTTTTATGCGGATGTGCTCGGCAGTTTAAAGGTATCTGCGGATGCTGTTTATACGCCTTATCTGCAAAATGAGACGATGCAGGAGGTGTCGTCTGATGTCACGGTTTTTGTGAAAAATATGCGTGGGGAAGTGCTGTTTGAAACTTCACAGCGCACAGAGTGTGCACCATTGTCCGTGGAAGCCATGGAACCGGTATCTTTGAAAGAAGTGATAGAGGGCAGAGAAAGCGAGGTCTTTGTGGAGGCGGTATTTACACATTCTGATGGAACTGTGAGCCGCCAGGTGGAAATGCCAAAACCGTATAAACATATGCAGATCGAAAAAGCAGAGATCACGTTCGATGCAAAAAGAGAGGGAAATCTGTTGACACTGCAGTTAAAATCAGATGTTCCGGCATTTTTTGTCTCGGTGGAGAGCGATGTGGATCTGGTCTGGTCGGATAATTTTATGCATCTGACCGGAAAGGAACCTTATGAGATTACGGCTATTCTGCCGGAGTGCGTGGAAGGCATGCCTAAGATCTGGGTACGGTCACTGTGCGATTCGTGGGTTACGGATTATTCGCAAGCTTGACACCTGTTGTCAGGCTGTGAGCCAGAAACTAAAGTATGTGAGGTTACAGAAGAATCACTCCAAAACAGAATGACTTTACACCACCCGATACAAGTGCTATCATAAAAATAGTTAGAAGTAACTAACAAATGAGAAGCATTTTAAAGAAGATGGAATCCTATGAAAGTATATTGTTTTGGTGAGAAAGAAAAACCGGTTATTTTTCTTTTCCCTGGAACCTGTTGTCACTGGAAGGGCAATTTTGGAAAAGTAATAGAGCCGTTGGAAGAATATTTTAGGGTGGCATGCGTTTCCTATGACGGGTTTGATGAGACGGAACAGACAGAGTTTCCGACGATGACGGAGGAAACGGAAAAAATTGAACAGTATATAAAGAAAGAATTTGGCGGACATATCTGTGCCGCATATGGCTGTTCACTGGGCGGTTCTTTTGTCGGACTGCTTGCAGCACGCGGAAATATCCACATGGAGTATGGTATTTTAGGTGGTTCCGATTTAGACCAGTCGGGAAAGTTTTTGGCAAAGCTGATGACGAAACTGATGATGCCGGTTTTTTATCCGTTTATCGCGAATGGTGAGATGAAAATTCCTTTCATGAAAAAGAAAATGGACAAGATGCTGGCGGAGGAGAATGGCTATATCAGAGCGTTTATGGATATGATAAAGACGCCGGATGTCGATATGAGCCATATTACAAAAAGAAGCGTCGAAAATCAGTTTTACTCGGACCTCATCACACCGCTGCCGGATCAGATCGACCCGTCCGGAACGCAGATACATATTTTATATGCCCTTAAAATGGGTGAAAAATATCGTGCGCGTTACAAAAAACATTTTGCAGGGCCGATCCTGCATGAACTGGATCTGCAGCACGAAGAACTGCTTGCGGTTTATCCGGATGATTGGGTAAAAGTGATCGCGGAGATCTGTAACAGAAAACAGGGAGATTGTGCGGCAAGATTTAAAATTAAGGGAAGCTGATGAAGTGGGGAAAGTTGAATCATCAGAGAAAACAAGAAGAGAAAGTGAGAAAGAGTCTCAATTTTTCTTCTTGTTTTTTTAATTGATGTTCGGTATACTGAACGATAGTTAGACAAAACTAATAATAGTGTAAATCATGCAGACTCCGGAACCGGAAAGTTGCTACCTTTCCTGCTCCGGTGGGATTGTCTGCAAACGAAGAAAAAGGAGACAGCGGGAATGAATTATTTAGAGATTGAAAAAGTAATTGGAAGGGAGATTTTAGACTCCAGAGGTAATCCTACCGTGGAAGCTGAAGTATATTTAGTGGACGGTACCATTGGAAGGGGAATGGCACCAAGCGGTGCGTCGACCGGAGAATTTGAGGCATTAGAGCTTCGCGACGGCGATAAGTCAAGATATCTTGGCAAAGGTGTTACCAAGGCAGTTGAAAATATTAATACAATGATCAACGATGCGATCGTCGGAATGGATGCCAGCGACATTTATGCAGTGGATGCAGCGATGATCGCAGCGGACGGAACAAAGGATAAATCAAAACTGGGAGCAAATGCGATCTTAGCAGTGTCGATTGCAGCGGCACGCGCAGCTTCCATCTCACTGGATATTCCACTTTACCGTTTCTTAGGCGGCATCTTGGGCAACCGTCTGCCGGTTCCGATGATGAATATTTTAAATGGTGGTGCTCATGCGGCAAACACAGTAGATGTGCAGGAGTTCATGATCATGCCGGTCGGTGCACCGAGTTTTAAAGAGGCACTCCGCTGGTGTGCAGAGGTGTTCCATGCGCTTGCAGCTCTGTTAAAGAGCAAGGGACTTGCAACCTCTGTTGGTGATGAGGGTGGTTTTGCACCGGATCTTGCATCCGATGAAGAAGCAATCCGGTACATATTAGATGCTGTGAAAAACGCAGGATATGAGCCGGGCAGAGATTTCCGGATCGCCATGGATGCAGCTTCCTCTGAGTGGAAGAGCGAAAAAGGAAAAGGATTCTACAAACTTCCGAAGGCAGGCACCGAGTTTACTTCCGCAGAGCTGATCGAACACTGGAAGAAACTGGTTGAAAAATACCCGATCATTTCCATCGAGGATGCACTTGACGAGGAAGACTGGGAAGGCTGGAAACTTCTGACCAAAGAACTTGGTGATAAGGTACAGCTTGTCGGAGACGATTTGTTTGTAACCAATACGGAGCGCCTGAAAAAAGGTATCGACAACGGCTGCGGCAATGCCATTTTGATCAAGTTAAATCAGATTGGTTCCGTATCCGAGACTTTAGAGGCAATCAAGATGGCTCACAAAGCAGGTTATACGGCAATTTCTTCCCACCGTTCCGGCGAGACGGAAGACACCACGATTGCAGATCTTGCAGTGGCATTAAATACCTGCCAGATCAAGACCGGTGCACCGAGCAGAACTGAGCGTGTTGCAAAATACAACCAGCTTCTCCGCATAGAGGAAGAACTTGGAAATGCAGCAGTGTATCCGGGAATGGGTGCATTTAATGTAAAATAAGGAATTTACGCACATTATAGTTTATTTTCTCCTCTATCTCATGGAAAGAACGCGAAAGGTCAGGGATGGCTTTTGGCGTTCTTTTTATGCAGGCAGGGCTGACCGAGGACATTGTGCAAAAAATCTCGGACGAAAAGGATGATCCGGTGTGGATGCGTGAGTTCCGGATGAAATCACTGCAGATTTACAGACAGATGCAGATCCCGGACTGGGGACCGCCGATCGACGGGCTGGACTCCATGATCGTCAGCGGATTTGCGGATGATGTATCGAAGGAACTGCCGGATTTTTTAGAAACATTTTATTTGCAAAATAATCCCTGACGGTCTACACTTGCTATAGCAACAATACACAATACCGAACAACAAAGATGCAGAAACGGTAAAGTTCCGCAGGCAGGCCCGCCAACAAAACCTTATCGTTTCTACACCCCACCAGAGAGGACACCACCAATGCCATCATTCGTAACATTTTCCAACGTCGGCAAAATCTACCACACCGGCGAACTCGACATCACCGCCCTCCATGATGTCAATTTTGAGATCGAAAAAGGAGAATTCTGCGTCATCGTCGGTGCATCCGGTGCCGGCAAAACGACGATTTTAAATATATTAGGAGGAATGGATACCTTAACCAGCGGACAGGTATTCTTAGACGGACAGGAAATCTCAAACTATGACAAAAAACAGCTCACCTCATACCGGCGTTTCGACATCGGATTTGTGTTCCAGTTTTACAACCTCGTGCAGAACCTGACAGCACTTGAAAATGTAGAGCTTGCGGCGCAGATCTGTAAAGATCCGCTTCCGGCGCCGACAGTGCTTGAGGAAGTCGGGTTGAAAGACCGTCTGTTAAATTTCCCGGCACAGCTTTCCGGTGGAGAACAGCAGCGTGTCGCGATCGCGCGTGCGCTTGCAAAAAACCCGAAACTTCTGCTCTGCGATGAGCCGACCGGAGCTCTCGATTATAATACCGGAAAAGCGGTTTTAAAATTATTGCAGGACACCTGCCGCGAAAATGGAAAAACAGTCGTGGTCATCACGCATAACCAGGCACTTACAGCGATGGCGGACCGCATCATCACGGTAAAGAGCGGCACAGTCGTTTCCATGGAAAAAAATGAACACATTGTAGACATTGCAGATATAGAGTGGTAGACGGTTATGAGATCAATGATTTGGAAATCAACATTCAGGGAAATAAAGGAAAGTCTCGGCCGTTTTCTCGCTATCCTGGCGATCGTTGCATTGGGTGTCGGATTTTTTGCAGGACTGAAGGTCACACAGCCTGCCATGTTAAAAACGGCGCAGCGTTATTTTGATAAGACAGCTCTTTACGACTACCGCCTGATCTCCACGGTCGGTTTTTCTGAGGATGAAGTAGAGACCATAAAAAAACAAAAAGATGTAAAAGCGGCAGAGGGAGCAGTCACGTTTGACATTATCTGTGAGAGCGGCGGCAAAGAGCGCGTGCTAAAAATGCACAGCATCACAGAGGATGTTAACCGGCTGGTGCTTGTGAACGGCGAATTGCCGGAAAATGCAGGGGAGTGCGTGGTGGACTCTAATCTTTACGGCGCATCCATGATTGGAAAAACGATCAAATTGTCCGACGGCAATGACGAGGACGATCTGGAACATTTTTCAAACCGCGAGTATAAGATCACCGGAATCGTGCAGTCTCCTCTGTATTCGCAGTTTGAGCGCGGAAGTACGTCGCTTGGCAACGGCAGGGTGAGCGGATTTGTCTATCTTTTGCCGGAAGGATTTGCAGACGATTATTATACGGAAGTTTATGTGAAATTTGCCTGCGATTTTCCTTTGTACAGTGAAGAATATGATGCTTACATAGAACAAAAACAGGATGCGTGGGAAGCACTGACGGAGGATCTTGCAGCAGAGCGTTATCAGACAGTGCGTTCGGAGGCAGAGACAAAACTTGCAGATGGAAAAAAACAGCTTGCAGAGAAAAAAGAGGAGACAAAGAGCCAGCTTGATGATGCAAAAAAACAATTAGAAGATGCAAAAAGCCAGATCGAAGACGGCGAAAAGCAGCTTGCAGATGCAAAGAAAAAATTGGAATATGCCCCGGATGAATTAGAAAAAAAAGAGGCAGAACTGACGGAAGCAGAAAAGGCGATTCAGGAGAAAGAGACACAGTTAGATCAGGCGGAAGTTGCACTTGGAATCGGTTATGCGCAGGGAGTCGGACAGATCCAGAAAGCATTGAACGGAATTTCTGAGGGGCTTTTTCCCGAAAATGGAGATCAGGGAAATGGTGCGGCAGGCAGTTTTTCTTCGGGAGATGCATTAGCGGATGCAGGATCACAGATTGCAGATGCAAATGCACAGATTGCAGACGGAAGAGCGCAGATCGCGGAAGCCCAAAAGCAGATCGAGAGCGGAAAGAGCGCCATTGCAAAGGCGAAAAAACAGTTGGAAGAGTCCAAAACACAGATAGCAGAAAAGGAAGCAGAATTATCCGATGCGAAAACGCAGTATGAAGATGGGAAAAAGGAATATGAGGACGGACTTTCAACTTACAATGAGGAAATAGAAAAAGCGGAGAAAAAGATCAGTGATGGCGAGAAAACTTTAAAGGAATTAAAAGATCCTGATACCTATGTGCTCGGACGCGATACCAATGTTGGGTATGTCTGCTTTGAGAGCGATTCCGGTATCGTGGACGGAGTTGCCGATGTATTTCCGATCTTCTTCTTTCTGGTAGCGGCACTTGTGTGTGTGACGACGATGAACCGTATGGTGGAGGAACAGCGGACACAGATCGGTGTGTTAAAGGCACTCGGCTACAGTGAACATACCATTATGGCAAAATATATGTTTTATTCCGGCTCCGCGGCGCTGACCGGATGTGTGGCTGGATTTGCACTTGGGACATTTTTATTCCCGAAAGTGATCTGGTATGCATACGGCATGCTCTATAAGATGGATTCCCTGGTTTATGTGTTTGACTGGAAATTAGCAGTCATTTCCGTGACCGTATCACTGCTTTGTTCTATCGGTACAACCTTTGTGTCTGTCCGCCGCGAACTGACGGAGGTTGCGGCAGAGCTGATGCGTCCGAAAACACCGAAAGCCGGGAAACGTGTATTCCTTGAATATATACCGTTTGTATGGAAGAGGCTTAAATTTTTGCAGAAGGTTTCCATGCGGAATATTTTCCGGTATAAAAAGCGGTTTTTCATGATGGTCGCAGGCATCAGCGGATGCAGCGCACTTTTGGTGACCGGATTTGGGGTGAGGGATTCTGTGACGGGAATTGTGACGCAGCAGTATACGCAGATCCAGACCTATGATATCGGTGTGACTTATTCATCGTCCGTCACACCGGAGCAAAAAAGTGAACTGGAAAGCAAAGAACAGGACGGTGTGGAAAAATCTGTGTTTGTGGCAGAAAAGAGCATGGATTTAGTTGGCAGTGAAAAGACAAAATCCGTCAGCCTTATCATTGCAGATCCGGATTCGGATATGACGCCGTTTGTCAATTTGCATACGGAAAAAGGAGTACCGATCACATTCCCGAAAAAGGGAGAGGCGGTTATTTCCGCAAAAGTGGCAGATGAACTTGGGATAAAGACCGGAGATACCGTGACGCTGCAGGATTCCGACATGAAAACCATATCCGTGACGGTAAGCGGGCTGTGTGAAAATTTTGTATATAATTATGTCTATTTGTCTGCGGATACCTATGAAGAACAGATGAAAACGGAACCGGAATACAAAAACGCATTTGTGTGTGTTTCTGAGGGCACAGATGCACATCTGCTTGGAACATCCCTGATGGCAATGTCGGATGTGGCAGCGGTCAATATTTCACAGGATGACATGGAACGTTTTTCAAGCATGATGGGCAGTATGGATCTGATCGTTGTGGTCATTATTTTGTGTGCAGCGGGACTTGCTTTTATCGTTTTATATAACCTGACAAATATTAATATTACGGAGCGTGTGTGCGAGATCGCAACGATCGAGGTGCTCGGGTTTTACGAAAATGAGACAGCCGCATATGTGTTCCGGGAAAATACGATTCTGACATTTCTCGGCGCACTTGCAGGGCTTGTGCTCGGTGTATTTTTGCACCGGTTTGTCATGAGCCAGATTGTCGTGGATATGGTGGCCTTTGATGTACATGTAAAACCGGTCAGCTTTGTATATAGTGTGGTGCTGACTCTGGTGTTTACCTGGTTTGTGGACCGGCTGATGCGAAAGAAGATCGATGCGATCAGCATGACGGAATCATTAAAAAGTGTTGATTAGAAAATAGAATTGGACGTTAACGCGGGAAAGTGTTATAGTTTATTTATAGAAAACGATGAATCAGGAGATGATACATATGGGAAAAATTATAACAATCGGACGTGAATTTGGCAGTGGCGGACGAGAGGTTGGAAAGAGACTTTCCGATGAACTTGGAATTGCCTATTATGATAACGAGATTATAACAGAGATTGCAAAGAGAACCGAACTTGCAGAAGGTTATGTGCAGCATGTAATGGAAAATGGTCCGACTGCCCTGATGCCGATCACAATCGGGAGAACTTTTTATATGGGCGCGGATCCTGTGATGGAACAGAACAATGCGATTTACAGAGAACAGAGCCTGTTAGTACAGGAACTCGCGGAGAAATCAGACTGTGTGATCGTCGGAAGAAGTGCAGATTATATCCTGCGCGACAAAAAGCCGCTGCGCCTGTTTATTTATGCAGATATGGAATCGCGCATGGAGCGATGCAGAAAGCGTGCACCGGAGCAGGAACATTTTACAGACAAAGAGCTGAGACGTCATATTCAGGATGTGGATAAGAGACGTTCCAAATATTATCAGTTCTTTACCGGACAGACCTGGGGCGAGAAGTTAAATTATGACCTGTGCATCAATACTTCCGGTGCCAATATCGAGGATCTGGTGAAAGTGATCGCAAAATTGGTAAAATAAAATATGCAGGAATATTATCTAAACAGTGAAAAGAAAATCTGTCTGATGGAATTGTCTGAGTTTAAGGAATTAGAGGGTGCGTATCCACATAAACGGAATTTGTTCCGCAGCATGAATCCGGTACAGTACTGCAAGGCAGAAAGTTACGGGGACTGCCTGTTTGGGACGATGAAGATACCGCGTGCCCTAAAGGGCAGAGTGACGTATATCGTATTTGGATTTTATCTGAGAGGCGAAGAACTGCTGTTGATCGAGGATGGCAGTTTCCTAAAGACGTGTCTTGGAAGGCTGAAAAAAATTATACCCACAGAGTGCAGCATGCATCAGTTCCTCGTTATGATTTTTGAGATGCTGATCGAGGATGATGTGATCTATCTGCAGCAGCAGGAGGAAAAATTAGCCTCCATTGAGGAAGAGCTTTTAAAAAAGATCCCGGAGCATTTCTATGAGATCATTCTGCAGTACAGGAAACGTTTTTCGGCATATCATGCATATTATGAGCAGCTTGTCAATCTGGCAGATGCCATGCAGAGTGATTTCGGACAGATACTGACAGACAAGGAGCGATCGCTCTGGCAGCTTTATGCGAACCGTGTGGAACGCCTGCATGATCATGTGGAACTCTTGCGGGAATATTTAGTACAGATCCGTGAGTTATACCAGTCACTGATCGATGTACAGCAGAATAAGGTCATGAGTATCTTAACGGTAGTAACGACGATATTTCTCCCACTGACCCTGATTGCCGGATGGTATGGCATGAACTTTCCAAATATGCCGGAGTTCGGATGGAAATATGCGTATCCGGTCGTTATTGTAGTCAGCATCTGCATCATTGCGGGAGAGATCATTTATTTTAAGAAAAAGAAAATGCTGTAAGCAGGCGAGATTCTGCGCGTAAAATAAAATATGTTTGACAGAAATCCGGAAATGGAGAGAAATCTTTGTTTCCGGATTTTCTTGTTTTCAGAACGATATGTCAAAGTGTACCAGACTGGAATATATTAGAATAAGAATAGATTAAAGAAGCTGTCAGTATGGCTTATGATATAAAAAGACTGCCGAGCGAAGCGAGTGTAGATCACGATCATGAAGCATCGCTTCATGATATAAAAATTTCGGGCATTACAAAAAGTTTTTATAATAATGGAGAGATGCGTCAGGTTCTCCGTCCGGTCAATATTTTGATACCGCATGGAAAATTTGTGTCGATCATTGGGCCGAGCGGGTGTGGGAAGTCGACGTTATTTAATATTGTGGCGGGACTTCTGCCGCCGACATCGGGAGATATTACGATTGGAGAGAAAAGCATTTTAGGGGAAAAAGGTTACGTTGGATATATGCTGCAAAAAGATATGCTTCTCCCGTGGCGTACGATCATCGACAATATTATTTTGGGACTTGAGATAAAGGGCGTGCCGAAGCGGGAAGCGAGAAAACAGGCACTGCCACTGATGGAAAAGTACGGACTTTCGGGATTTGAGAAAAATTATCCGTGCGAGCTGTCCGGTGGAATGAGGCAGAGAGCGGCGCTCCTTCGCACACTTTTGTATGACAGGGAAATTATCCTGTTAGATGAACCGTTTGGTGCATTGGATGCGCAGACGAGACAGTCTATGCAGAACTGGCTGTTAGAGATCTGGGAAGATTTTCATAAGACGGTTTTATTTGTGACACATGATATGGATGAGGCAATTTATCTGTCAGATATCATCTATGTATTTTCCGGTCGTCCGGGGTATGTGAAAGAAAAAATTACCGTTCATTTGAAACGGCCAAGAAAACAGGAAGATATGCTGGAGACGGATTTCTGGGATCTGAAACAGCACTTGATGGGAGGGATGAGTGATGAAAAAAGAAGCGTATGAGGTGGAGTATTATGAACCTAAATCCGTTTTGGCGATGCAGGCAGACAGGCGGGAAGAAAAACACCGGAGAAAACAGAAAAAAGGGATAAGGGCAGGACGTATCCTGCTTGGGGTCGCCATCCTGCTGTTTTGGGAGGTAAGTGCACGTCTGGGGTGGATCGATGACTATTACTGGAGCTCACCGTCCCTGATCGCACAGACTGCGATCGTACAGTGGAAAGAGAAAAATCTTGCATATGATATCTACTTTACCTCGATGTCCACGATCGGCGGTTTTTTAGCGGGAACATTGGGCGGCGCAGTTTTAGGATTGTCCTTCTGGTGGTCAAAGACGTTTGCAAAGATTTTTGAGCCGTATCTTGTGATGTTTAATGCAATTCCGAAACTGGCACTTGCACCAATTTTAATTGTACTGTTTGGAATCGGTTTTTCATCTAAAGTGATGCTGGCATTTTTAATGACGGTAATATCCTGTGCGCTTGCAACGGTCAGCGGGGTGGAGAATGTGGATGAGTCGATGGAAACCTTACTTTATTCTCTGGGGGCTGCCAGATGGCAGGTGTTTGGAAAAGTCGTGGTTCCGGCAGTGCTTCCGTGGATGCTTGGAAGCCTCCGGATCAATATTTCACTGGCGCTTGCGGGAGCAATCGTCGGCGAATTTATCGCATCGGGGCACGGACTTGGCAGAATGGTCATTTATGCGGGAACTATTCTGGATACCACGTTAGTGTGGGTTGGTGTGATCGTTCTGTCGCTGCTTGCGATGGTGATGTATTTTGCGGTGGTGGAACTGGAAAAATGGATGACGGAACATCTGGCGATTTATCGTAAGGCGTGAGGACACGTTCTATATACCATTACCCAAGCACATATAACCGCT
>OGYU01002575.1_pt1 | contig 11633 bp, 10 predicted proteins | sample 1576581 | NCBI WGS metagenome assembly OGYU01 (sample SAMEA3541547, study PRJEB24748) | human gut metagenome | biome: human gut; feature: human-associated habitat; material: faeces | place: China | collected 2012 | reverse complement strand
CGTCTACCCTAACGACTGCCTTCGCGGGTACTTGCGCTATTCGCCTTTACGAATTTGGAACTCCTTTCACTAATATGTGGCAGAACTAGTACAATTGTAATCATACTAAATTATATTATACTAAATCGATGTAATGAATGTAAAGAATCTAGACCTTATGAAAGCATTAAACACGAGATATAACGCTTATTTTCATAGGGGTACATAAAGCCAAACGATTTCATAGATTACTCATACACCATCATTATACTACTTATTATAAAAATTTTATACAATCATATTTTTCAAAACTTACATGATGCATATTTATTGTCTAATAGGAGAGATTACAATGAATACACAAAATAATAAAATACATAAAAAGACAACATCTCTAAACCATAAACACTCATATAGAAAATTACGCCGTTGGGTACTTCCTGCCGTATTAGGTGCCGCCCTTTCTACATTGGCATTCCTTCCAACCTTTGCAGAAGACATACCAAGTGCTCTACCAGCTGGAAATCCACCTATGAGTGCACCTAATGGGCCAGTTCCAAAAGCTGAAGCTAATCCTAATACTTTCACAGGTACTACGGTAGTAACCGAAAATAAAGCCATTGCACATGAATTGATATCTAATACAACATCAGATCAAAATGCGTTCATCGGCAAAGATAAAGCAGTCGTAACCATCGAAAACAGCGTATTCGATAAAACAGGTAACACAACCAGCGATGACAATAGTAATTTCCGTGGTCAAAATGCAGTAATACTCGGTACCGACGGTAGTCAAATCAATATCAAAGGCAGTAATATTACATCCAATTCCAATGGCTCGAATGCAGTATTTGCCACTGGTGAAGGTTCTGTCATCAATGTAGAAAATACTAACATTCACACAAAGAGCGATTCCTCCCGCGGTTTAGATGCCACTTATAAAGGCACTGTAAACGGCAAAAATCTTACTATTACAACCGAAGGTGCTCACTCTGCTACATTAGCTACAGACCGTGGCGAAGGTACCATTACAGCAGAGGCTGCCAAATTAACAACATCTGGTGAAGGTAGCCCTATTATCTACTCTACTGGTAATATCACAGCTGACTATATTACGGGCGAAGCTAAAAACAGTGAAATTGGTGTCGTAGAAGGCAAAAATTCCATCACACTTACCAACTCTAATGTAACAGGCTACAAAGACAATGGTTTTATGCTATACCAAAGCTTTTCTGGTGATGCTGAAAGTGGTATTGCCCGTCTCAAAGCAGAAAACAACTCACTCACCACCCATGCTACAGGCGCTTTCATCTATGTAAACAACACCACTGCAGAGGTAGACCTTACTGGCAATGCTATCTCTACTCCCAATACTACAACACTAGTGAAAGCAGCGGCCGACGCCCGTTGGGGCAAAACCGGTGAAAATGGTGGTCACCTTACACTTCGCGCCTCCAACCAAGCCTTAAACGGCAATATTGTAGCCGATGCAATTAGCACCATTGCGCTAGACATGACAAATGGATCTAGTTTAGTTGGCGCTATAAACACTGACAATACAGCAAAAGAAATTACACTGAAACTCAGCAAAGACTCTAGCTGGACACTTACAGGCGACAGCTATGTAAAATCTTTAACTAACGAAGACACAACTGGTGAAAACATTCACTTGAATGGATATAAACTCGTTGTAGCTGATAAATAATGACAAAAGCACTACTCTGAATAATTACAATTCAAAGTAGTGCTTTTTTATCAAAATTATATAGCTATTCAGCCAATCCTTGTTCTCTACCGATGATATCAGCGATTTCTTGGCATAAGGCTTGTAGTGCTTCTTGGTCTGGACCTTCAGCCATTACGCGGATGAGTGGTTCTGTACCAGATGCACGTACCAGTACGCGACCTTCGTCACCAAGTTCACCTTCAGCTGTTACGATAGCAGCTTTGATGATATCGTTTTCTTCCCAACCAGTTTTTGTAGCAACGCGTACGTTTATAAGAACTTGTGGGTATTTTGTCATGATGCCAGCCAATTCAGAAAGTGGTTGGCCTTTTTCTTTTACAAGAGCCGCCACTTGAACAGCAGTCAACATGCCATCACCAGTTGTGTTATGATCGAGGAAAATGACGTGACCAGATTGTTCACCGCCAATGGAAAGGTCGTGTTCACGCATATATTCCAATACATAGCGGTCACCAACAGCAGTAGAAACGGTTTTCATACCAAGTTCTTCAGCTGCTTTGTGGAAGCCGATATTACTCATAACGGTACCAACTACGGTATCGCCTTTGAGCTTACCTTCTTCTTTCAATTTAAGAGCGCATAATAGCATGATTTGGTCGCCATCGAGGACTCGACCTTTTTCGTCTACTAACAAGCAACGGTCTGCATCACCATCATTGGCAATGCCTAAATCAGCATGGTGTTGTTGAACAGCTACTTGCAAGCCTTCGATATGGGTAGAACCGCAATGATGATTGATGTTCAAACCATCTGGATTGACATTGATATTGATAACCTTTGCACCAAGACCAGACAAAATTTCAGGACCTACGCTAGAAGCGGCACCATTCGCACCATCATAGACAATCGTTAAACCTTCAAGGGATGTATCGATTGTATGACGAACAAAGTGAGCATAGTGATGTGCAAGATTTGCATTATACTCTACACGACCAATGCCAGCACCTGTAGGACGAGGTAATTCGTTATCTGCACTTTGACGTACATATACTTCTAATTGATCTTCTACTTCATCTGGTAATTTAAAACCACTACCATCAAAGAATTTAATACCATTGTCTGGGAATGGGTTATGAGATGCAGAAATAACAGCGCCCGCATCAAAACCTTGTTGCTTTACAAGGTAAGCTACAGCAGGTGTAGGAATAACTCCCGCCATAACTACATTACCGCCTACAGAACAGATGCCAGATGCCAATGCGCATTCCAACATGGAACCAGAGATACGCGTATCTCTACCAATTAAAAATGTAGGATGTTCTTTTTCTTTACCAAAATGTGTTGCCGCTGCACGTCCCAAATGGTATGCCAATTCAGGTGTTAAAAATTCATTAACAACGCCACGTACACCATCAGTACCAAATAATCGAGCCATATTCTCCTCCGTCTACAAACGAATGTATTTCAATCTATGTTGTGTGTATTATATCACACGAGTTTGTACAATTTATAAAATCCAGGTTGAGCTTTCACCATAGCACGTAAATGTATAAATCTATTTGTGAAAGTATCATTCATTAGGTTTTGCATACATGCTCATGCACGCAATCGCCGTTTCTGCACCATCCAAGGCGGCACTCATGATGCCACCCGCATAGCCTGCACCTTCCCCCATCGGATAAAAACCAGCGACTGTAGTGGATACGCGATTATCATCACGTCCCATACGAAGCGGTGAAGATGTACGCGTTTCAACGCCGGTCATACAGATTTCAGGATTATCAAAACCTTTGATACGGCGTCCCCAATACGGTAAGGCCCGTTCTAAAACAGACGATACATAATCAGGTAAACACTGGTGTAAATCGCAATCTACGATATGAGGTTCATAACTATGTATACTGCTTTCAACAGACGGCGCATCAGCCTGGCCTAAAAAAGAACCTACCGTTTGAGCCGGTGCATTAAAGTTCGAACCACCCAATTTATAAGCCTTGCGTTCCCATTCTCGTTGAAATGCTACGCCATCTAAAGGATGGGTACCAAAATCATCAGGGCCTACGTTTACGACAATAGCACTATTTGCAACGCCACTGTCACGGGCATACAAGCTCATACCATTGGTTACAACACCGCCCAGTTCGGACGCAGATGCGACCACTTGCCCACCAGGACACATACAGAAGCTATAGGCCGTACGCCCCGATTCCTTATCATGATATACCAAGGAATACTCAGCAGCACCTAAACCTAGACTTCTTGGATCCACACCATACTGAGATTGATCGATGACATCTTGAGGATGTTCAATGCGAACACCGATAGCAAATGGTTTAGCTATCATATCGATACCGCGTTTAAATAACATTTCATACGTATCTCGCGCGCTATGACCTACACCAGATAAAACTAGAGTCGTATCAATACGTTCCGCACCATTCACCTCGATACCGACCACATGGTCCTGATCAACAAATACATCGGTTACCTTAGCACCAAAGCGGACTTCACCGCCCCATTCGATAATGCGCTCACGCATGGCTTTTACCATATGACGTAATTTATCTGTTCCTACGTGAGGCTTATGCTTGTACAAGATTTCTTCTGGTGCCCCAAATTCTACAAAGTATTTTGAAATTTCATGCAACCGCGGATGTGTGACGCGCGTAGTCAGTTTACCATCAGAAAATGTACCAGCCCCACCTTCACCGAATTGAACATTCGATTCAGGTTTAAATGTTCCCGTTTTCCAAAATGTTTCTACATCCTTTGCACGAGTATCTACATCCTGTCCCCGTTCTAACACGATAGGGCGATAGCCTTCACGGGCTAAGTAAAAGGCCGCCATCATACCTGCGGGACCAAAGCCCATCACAACAGGTCTATGTGCTAAAGGTCTGTCGCCAATTGCAATCGGTTCTGGATCCTCAGGTGTAAATAAGGTAACATCCTTTTGCTTACCTAGTTTCTTAATGATTTTTTCTTCATGTTGAGCCTCTACAAAAAGGGTGTACACAAATACAATATTAGGTTTCTTACGAGCATCGACGGCACGTCTCACCACATGAATTTTCTGTATATGCCCCTTTAGTTGAGGATATTTCTTTTCTACTATTTCCTCAATCGTAGCCTTTACGGTAACGGCTACGCGAAGATTTATTATTCTTATCATATCTATGCTTTTCTTTGTATATCCACTGTTACATGAACCGTAGTCATCTTACTAGTAAGGCCATCAGGAATTACTATATTATAGGTACCATCAATAGGTGCCGTAGCATTACTTATATCAATAGATTCCGTCTTAAGATCCGAAACAGAATCCACCATTTCTTCACGGCCTGTAATTGTTACTTGTACAGGCTTAATCGTAATACCTTTGACTTCATAACCATCCGCTACTTGACCTACGGTTATTGCCGAAATAGGTACGGCTTTATCTTTTCTAAGTAAATTTAATTCATACTGTGCTTGGCCTTGTGTTGGGCTAATATTTACATTGAGCACATTGCCCGCATTATCCCAAGCTTCCAAATCAGCAACAGCGCTAAAGTTTTTAGTTTGACCGGCCACATTAACCTTCATGACAACCCGTGTGGCAGCCATTACTTGTTGTTTACGACCGGATACAGTGACTTCCTTCGGAATCACAGTAACTGATTTCATGGCCACATTATCCGGAATTTGTCCGATTGGCACAATTTCAACAGGTAATTTCTTCGATGCATATTCATCAACATTAATCGTTACCGTATCAGGTTTGATTTCAACTATGTTCATCCCCGATGGAGGATTGAAATGGATAGTCACATTATTTTGACCCGTTGAAACCCCTGATGCATCTATATAGGCCTTAAGGTTATCAGACTTTAAGTTAATAATCGTATCGCGAGGCCCACTAAGCGTAACGCGTACATATTGAGGTGCATCCTCTATGATGTAATTAGCTGCCAAATTTTGCACCTGTACAGGCACCGTATAGGAAACCTCCATCACAGGATTTTGGTCGCGCATAATAAAAAACCACATGACGATGGCTGCCAACAATGAAAGTATTTTTGCAGGCCAGTTGCGTTTCAAATGAATCATCATTTCTTGCCACCCCATTTCCACATGCTCGTAATATTTTGACGAGGTCTTTCCATAAATGTACGAAGGGCCTCTTTAATTTGATCTTCTGGTAAGTGACGATAAATATGTCCACCATAGGTATAAGAAATGACACCCGTTTCTTCGCTGACAACAACGACAACCGCATCTGTTTGTTCAGACAGACCGATAGCCGCGCGATGACGTGTACCAAGTTCGGTACTCAATGTGCGGTCCTCGGTAAGCGGCAATAGACAACCTGCAGCCTGAATGCGGCCATTACGGATAATCATAGCCCCATCATGAAGTGGTGTACTAGGAACGAAAATGTTTTTAATCAATTCCCGACTGAGTACGGCGTCTACGATAATACCTGTATCAATAAAGTCGTTTAAGCCTACCTCGCGTTCAAATACGATGAGGGCCCCTGTATGTTCACGAGACATAACGCGTGCAGCAGCCATCACTTCATTGATAGCCATGTCCATTTCTTCTTCGTTTACATTCTGTGCTTTACTAAAAATACGGCCACGCCCAAGTTGCTCTAGGGCACGACGTAATTCCGGTTGGAACACGACAGGTAACGCAAAGAGGATAACGGTCATCCCTTGTTGGAGAATCCAGTTAATAACATACAGATTCATTACATGGCTTAAAACATTCAAAATAGCCAAAAATAATAACCCTTTCAACAAGGCTACAGCGCGTGTATCCTTTAAGAGTTTATACATATAATAAATACCGATAGCAACCGTCAAGATATCGATGAGATCAAGGATTCTAAAGGTATGTATGAGGGCTTCAAAATGCATATGTGCAACTCCTTATACAAAATAATAAGGTACAGCCATTACATTAGCTGTACCTTATATTTTATCGCATTTTATGAGCACTGTAAATTTAAAACGAAGTCATACATTCTGCGTTTTAATCCATACATCCATGCAACCGCCACAGACCATGCCTTCTTTTACGGCTATATCATCATTTAATTTTACTTCAATACGTCGATGTTGCTCCTTCTTCTTCATGGAATCAATAGCACTGAGGCGTATTTCATTTTCTGCGCGGCCACCGCCAATAGTGCCAAAAATAGATCCATCAGGGAATACAACCATCGAGGTACCTGCTTTACGAGGCGTAGAACCAGCCGTATGAAGAATTGTTGCTACTGCTAGTATTTCATCTGTGCGTTGACTCAAATATTCTACAAACTCACGATTCATGACTTACAACTCTCTTTCTGCGTAAAAACTGACCTTGTTTACCTCGTACAACAGCAAGGTACTCACTGACGATAGATAAAGCAATTTCCTCTGGTGTTTGAGCACCTAAATCTAGACCAATAGGAGCATAGATCATATCGAGTTCCTCTTGCGTCCAACCTTTGGCTTTCAAATTTTCTAATGCATAATGAATGCGTTGTTGACTGCCCATAACACCCATATAAGTAGGCAGTTGATCTCTCAATTGTTCAAGGCATGTGTTATCGAATTCATGGGCTCTCGTAACGATAATAAATCCATTATATTCATCAAGAGGTAACTTATCTCTAAAATCATCCAAAGGCAAACATTTTCTTATTACACGCTCATCAAAGAATTCAGGCACCACATATTCAGGTCGATCATCAACAACAGTAGCACGACATCCGATAAATAATAATAAATCCGTAATGGCACGGCTTACATGGCCTGCCCCAAGGACAAGTACAGATAGATCCTTTTCAACAGGTTCAACAAAACATTCAGTGCTACCAAATACACATAAAGCATTCGGCTTGACTCTATTTAGTGTAAAGCCTTCTATAGCGTCACCATATAATATATCCCCATCCTGATTATAGATAGTTCTATCCCCTTGACGAGGCCCCGATAGGATGGTCACCAAAAATGTTGGCTCCGTCACCTGTAATCGGTCTTTCATAATATCATAAATGCTTTCCATCTTTATTCCTTTCATAGTCCCATGCAGTAACGGCCTCTAAGACACCGCCGCCAACAGCGAGGGATTTGTCAGAAATACTATAACAATGCGATTCCTCACAACGAGCATCCACATCAGCCAATTTAAAATGATCAGATACGATAAGTCCCGTTTTTAAAATGCCCCGTAATGTACCGGTAATCTTAGCCCGCACTGGTTCTTCATCGACATAACCAATCACTTCGTTAGCTTGCACCTCGTCACCAATATGACGTTTAGCTGTAAATACTCCTGCCTTTGGCGAATGAATCACCCGTTCATGGGTATAACCACCCACATTGCCAGGAATACCTGTATTCGGTTGCGCTTCACCATCATAAATACAGCGTCCTAAATTATGGCCACGCATAGTTTCGATGACTACATTCACATCGCGGCCAGCGCTAAATCCAGGACCTACACCAATAACAAAGGGTGCATCGAGTCTAGTAGTTCCTACATTCTTTTTAGCCAAAATGGCATCTACAACAACATCCGGATGCAGTTGATCTAATAGCTCTTCATAGGACGATGTTACAACAGGAATCACACCTTGTGATAACGTATCCTGAATTTCACCGATACACACATGACGTGCAACCAACCGTTCAAGAATCATTTCACCGCAATGAACAGCATTACCATAACTCACCTCTCTACGAATCATAGTAGGTATAGCAATTTCATTAACTACTACAGGGTACCCTGCACGTCTCAATCTATAAATTGCACCGGAAGCGATATCGCCGCCTCCGCGCACAAGTATTAAAGGCTTCATACACCCTCACTTTCACGATGTTGCAAATCGTTATAATCCTCTGGCGTATCTATATCAAATCCCCATTCAGGAATAATACTTACATATTCTACAAAATTATGCCCCACACCACGAATGATCGTTCGTCCACCTTGGTCACCCTCGATGTGTTGCAAGTCCTCAAACCAATGGGCACCAAACAAAACGGGATTGCCAGGGTGTTGAGTTGTTCCATATTTAGGTACTACGATTGTTCTATTTGTTTCATCCCTATGCTGTTGAAAGCTAGTAATGAGTTGTTCAACAACCATTGGATTCAGTAACGGTTGATCAGACACCGAGCAAATAATACCATCTAAAGTGCGTGTGCCAAATTTATTCATCAAGTATTTCACGCCTAATGCGATGGATGTACCTTGACCTAAATCAGAACATTCATTATGAATAATGGAAAATCCATACCTACTAGCAATATGGTCAATATCATGGTCCCCACCTGTAACGGCAACCATTGGATAGGTTTTTAAATTCCATGAAGGATTAGTTTGTTCCCAGCCAATTTGTAATGCATGACATACCGCGTCAAGAATCGTCTTTCCGCGCCACGGAAGTAATTGCTTATTTGTTCCCATTCGTCGAGACTGACCTGCTGCTAACAAAACAATGCCAATACGAGGTGTTTCTCGTGAAAGGGCGCCCCCTAAGGGAGCGCTTTCACCTGTCTTATATTCCATTTTGCTACCTAGCGACATTGAATAATGCGACGAATTTCACAACTAGCCTTATACCCATCAGCCAACACAATGGCCGTGATATCACTATCTACCACATGACTTATGAAATCATCAATAATACGATGTTGTACCGTGTCATAACCAGTGCAGAACAAGATTTTCTTGCCCTTACTATATTGGAATAGCCCTTGTTTATGAAGCACGATTTGAGCAAGCATATGAGGTGTTACAATGGCACCTTCTTCGCGATGTACAATGGATTGCACTAATTCTAAATTATGTACATGATCTTCATCAAGGGATGCGCCCAACATTTGAAGGTTCACCACCCCTATAGTCGTCTTTGTTTGACTTGGGATAACAGGTTCCGTATGTTTTGGTGCCTTAAGCCATTTCTCTTTGGCTCCATCCGCTTCAACAACGATTTGCCAGTTTGGATGTAACGCACTAAGGCCATCTATGCTTTCACAATCTACAGCATCAACCTTAGTTCGTGTAATACCATTAAACCAGGCACCACAATAACCTTGTTGAATACGTTTTGTACAATATTCATCAACATCGTTGATATCCTTTGTATAAATAGGTTCATATTGAGCCACTTGTGATTCATACAACTGTGTTGTAGTCGTCACTACGATAGGTTGTCCTTGCAACCGACCATACTCGACTAGCTTAGATAAGACCGTTGTTTTGCCGCCAGCCCCAACCAATGCGACAATGCCAGGTTGGATAAGACGATTCCAGTACTGCGTTTGTGATGTCATAGCACGAGGCCCCCTTTAGGAATGTAGAAATGGTTATACTTTATATTTCTCGTCCATCCCCATAAATACCTTCTCTGGTGTCATAGGTAATGTACGAATATCCGCACCAACTGCATTTTTTACAGCATGTTGTATTGCGGGACAAGCTGTATTAATAACAATTTCACCGATGGATTTAACACCATATGCACCACTTTCCTCATATGATTCAACAAAGGCTGTATGTAATTCACCAATATCTTGACGTGTAGGAATTTTATAGGTCATAAAATTATTAGTTTCTAAACGACCATTACTAGAGTATCTAACGTCTTCATACAAAGCCATACCAATAGCTTGTACTGCGCCGCCTTCAACCTGTACACGCGCTAGTTTAGGATTCACAACGGTACCACAGTCTACACAATTATACATATGTAACGGTATAATTTGTCCCGTTTGTTTATCTACCTTAACTTCAGCGATAGAAGCCATGAATGGTGGTGGAGATGTATGACTGCCCCATGTTGCGAATCCCGTTAATTGTTCGGATGTAGTTCCGACTAATAGCTTAGGCGCTAATTCTTGAACGGACATTTTCTTTGTACCGTCCTTAGTCGTACCTACTAAGCCATCAAAATCAATATCTTCTGGTTTAACATCCATAAATTGCGCTAATTTATGGATTATCTTTTCTCGCAATTCTTCAGCCGCCATTTTCGCCGCAGTACCCGTTACATAGGTCGTGCTCGATGCGTATGAACCTGGATCAAATGGTACGATATCCGTATCAGATTCGACAACCGTCATAGATTCCATAGGGCAACCAAGGGCTTCACAAGCCATTTGTGTAAGAATTGTATTAGCCCCCATCCCCATATCGGAAGAGCCCGTATACAATGTGTAGTTACCATCATCGCCAAGACGAATTTCTACGGATGCTACATCTATATTAGCAACACCGGACCCTTGTAAAGCAAGAGCCATCCCCAAACCGCCGCGATAGCGCTCGTCAATGTCCCAACTATGAGGACGCTCATCCCAACGAGCCATTTCCTTAACCTTATTTACGGTTTCCTGGAATAGTCCAGAATCCATAATTTCATCAGGATCATATACTAAGCTGCGTTCACCAGCAGCAATTAGATTCTTTTGACGAAGTTCAGCTGGGTCGATTTCCATTTCATCAGCTAATCGGTTAATAGCACACTCCAACGGCCACAAAGCTTCTGTAGCACCATAGCCACGAAAGGCACCGCCCGGCGTATGATTCATGTAAACCCCTTCCGTGCCGTAATGCACCGCTTTTGCCTTGTTATACAATGGCACGGATTTATGTTCCCCCGCTGTGGTTGTCGTAAAGCAGTGGGTTGCATGAGCACCTGCATCGGTAATGGAGTCCATGTCAATAACTTGGATAATGCCATCCTTTGTAGCACCTACGCGAATATACCATTCACGAGCATGACGTGTAGTAGAACAAGTTTGTGCTTCAGTTCTATCATATAGCAAATAACATGGCTTTTGTAATTTCCATGTTACAAATGCTGTCATCAATTCAGTACAAGCCGTTTGTTTCGATCCAAAACCACCGCCAATGCGAGGTTTAATAACGCGGATTTTAGATGCAGGAATTCCTAGTGCTCGTGCAATATGACGGCGCACATGGAACACGA
>OGYU01002574.1_pt1 | contig 11635 bp, 6 predicted proteins | sample 1576581 | NCBI WGS metagenome assembly OGYU01 (sample SAMEA3541547, study PRJEB24748) | human gut metagenome | biome: human gut; feature: human-associated habitat; material: faeces | place: China | collected 2012 | reverse complement strand
TGTTCGCGAGCATATTCGGCCAGTGCGATAAGCAGCAGGGTCACCGAGGTGAGGCGCTGCTGGCCGTCGATGAGCAGACACCGGCTGACACCATCCGGGCCGATGCCGCCTTCCTGCATCCATACGATCGATCCGGTGAAGTGCATTCTCTCAGGATGTCTGCCGGCTGTTACAATATCAGTCCACAATTGCCGGCACTGCACTTCGCCCCATGAGTATCTGCGCTGATACACCGGAACCACGAACCGAAGCGAACCGGTCAATAAGTCCAGCAGGATTTTCTTTCCAGCGTCCATGGTGCTTTCCCCTCTCTTAAATGATTACTTGCTCGAAAAGAGTTTTACTGGACTTTTTATTGGCCACAGTTGCCATCATCACACTATAAAGCTTTGGATACTTCAATTAGTTGTATCTGTCCAATATAGATGCACTTCTCTCCAAAGCAAGAAGCCTGACTTGATGTCCGTAGAAGCATGCTACAAAGCAGCTTCCGACTCGGCGCACTACCATGCAATAAACCGACTAACCCTCTTACCAATTTCATCAGAAGAGACACGTTCCTTCAACGTATTCCCGTCAGCACCTAATTGCAGACCTACCCACATTCGCGCAATGACCAATGATTGCATTGTCACGTCATACATTGTTTGGAAATCTACGCCTTCCGCATCGCCATGCTTATTTCCGACGAATGCCTTTCTCATATTCCTTCTCCAATCTTCTGGATCAGTAAATGGAAAGACATCTCCTAATTCCTCTTGTACAGCCTCAAGCATTTGGTAAAAACCGGCCGAACGTATTTCACCGGTTAATGTTAAGGCGTCGCTACTGCCCCTTGGCCCCTCCTCCACTAGAATAGGCGCTGTGACTCAGGGCTTTATTGATAACAGGACCTCGCTGGTCAAGGATGACCTTGTCCGTACGATACGCGAAGGCGACAGGATATCCATCGCGGCGGCATCGTTCTCGATGTACGCGTATAGGGAGTTGCGCGAGCAATTGGAGAGCGCAGGCTCATTCCGTTTCATTTACACGTCGAAGACGTTCACTGAGGATGCCACCCCGAAGGAGCAACGCGAGTTCTACATCCCTCGCCTGGAACGCGAACAGAACCTATACGGCACTCCGTTGGAAATTCGCCTACGCAACGAGCTCACGCAGAAGGCCATCGCCACGGAATGCGCCGATTGGATCCGCCGTAAGAAGGCACGGTTCATGTCGTTCGATGAGGGGGCGGACATCACTCCATCCCTCATCGTGGAACATGACGATGAGAAAACCGCGTACATGCCGTTCAACGAGTTCACGACCACGCAGCTGGGCGTGAGCCGACACGCCGCCTCATACCAAGGCGTCGCCAAGATGGAAGACTTCATGGCGGAGGGATTTCTGGACAAAATCAATGAGGCATGGAACAGCGGAGACTTGCATGACGTGACCGACAAGGTCATCGACGGCATCGAGCGCATGTACCAAGAAAACCCGCCCGAACTCGTCTACTACATGGCCCTGTACCGTATCTTTAGCGAGTTCCTTGATGACATCTCCGAGGATGTGCTGCCCAAGGAGGGCACCGGTTTCCATGAAAGCCTGATCTGGAACAAGCTGTACGACTTCCAGAAGGACGCGGCCCTTGCGATCATCAACAAGCTCGAAACATACAACGGCTGCATCTTGGCCGATTCGGTCGGTTTGGGCAAGACGTTCACCGCACTGGCCGTGGTCAAGTACTTCGAGGCCCGCAACCGCAACGTACTTGTTCTGTGCCCGAAGAAGCTCAAGGACAACTGGGTCACGTACCGGTCGAACGCAACGAACAATCCAATCGCCGGCGACCATCTGCGTTACGATGTGCTGTTCCATACGGATCTGAGCCGCACGCGGGGCGATACGATTATGAACATCCCAATTGAACGGATCAACTGGGGCAACTATGATCTCGTCGTCATCGATGAGTCGCACAACTTCCGCAATGGCGCAGACAGCGCCGCCAAGGCCGACGACAAAGAAAACCGATACCAGAAGCTCCTCAACAAGGTCATCCATTCCGGCGTGCCTACAAAGGTGCTTATGCTCTCCGCCACCCCGGTGAACAATCGTTTCCGCGATCTGCAGAACCAGCTCGAACTGGCCTACGGCGACAAAGGCGATGAATGGTCCAGGAAGCTCGGGCTTTCCACCAATATCGATATGGTGTTCCGCAACGCACAGAAGGCCTACGGCGTCTGGTCGAAGCTCGACCCAGAAGAACGCAACACCAAACGTCTGATGGACATGCTCGACTTCGATTTCTTCCGTATCCTCGATCAGGTCACCGTCGCGCGCAGCCGCCGCCATATCCGTAACCATTACGATATGGATGCGATCGGCGGCTTCCCTGAACGTCTCCGCCCGCAGACCATCCGCCCGGCGCTGTCCACGGAAAGCGACTGCGTGTCTTACGACGAGATCTATGACGAGTTGGAAAGGCTCACCCTCGCGTTGTACACCCCGTCCGAGTTCGTGCTCGAATCGCGCATGAGCAAGTACTTCGACGATGACAAAATCGAAGGCCTGACCATCCGGGGCCGAGAAACGGGTGTGCGTAAGCTCATGGCCACGAACCTGCTCAAACGTTTCGAGAGCAGCGTCCACTCGTTCCGCATGACGTTGGATCGTGTGTTCGGCTACATGTCGGATACGGTCGGCACGATCGACTCGTATGAGGAATACCGTGCCAAGCATTACGACACCGGCGTGCTTGAGCAAATTGATATTGATCGTTTCGACGACGGATTCGACCTAGACCAGGATGATACGGAGAGTATGGATCCGGACGAGTTCGCTACCAAAGGCAAGACCAGATTCCTGCTGTCCGACGTGGATTGGCGCACCTGGCGCGATTGCATTCTTCGCGACATGGATGTTATCCACCGCCTGCTGGACATGGTTGCCGGCATCGACGCAGCACACGACGCGAAGCTACAGCGTCTGTACCGGACCATCAGCGACAAGCAGAACCAGCCCATCAACCCCGGCAACCACAAGATTCTTATCTTCACCGCATTCGCAGACACCGCCGACTACCTGTACGAGCACATCAGCAAATACGCCGGCATGCTGGGATTGAATACCGCGGAAGTGACCGGCACGAATCCGGGACGATGCACGGTTAAGAAGGTAGGCGGTCGCATGTCCGACGTCCTGGCATGCTTCTCCCCTATTTCAAAGGAACGCGATATAACTGTGCCCCGGTTGAAAGACACAGACATCGACATTCTGATCGCCACGGACTGTATCTCCGAAGGGCAGAATCTGCAGGACTGCGACATGATGGTCAACTACGACATCCATTGGAATCCTGTGCGTATCATCCAGCGTTTTGGCCGCATCGACCGTATCGGCTCGACGAACAAACGTATTCAACTGGTCAACTACTGGCCCGACGTGGATCTCGACAAATATCTCAAGCTCAAAGACAGAGTCGAGGCACGCATGAAGGTCGCTGTGATGGCTTCCACCGGCGACGATGACTACATCAATCCCGACGAGAAGGGAGATTTGGAGTACAGGGAACGTCAGCTCAGGCAGATGCAGGACGAGATACTTGATCTTGAAGATGTGGACGGCGGCGTCAGCATCACCGACCTCGGTCTCAATGAGTTCCGCATGGATCTGGTCGGCTATCATCGCGACAACCCCGACATCGAGCGCACACCTACGGGCATCAACGCTGTGGTCGAGGGCAACGAGCCTGGCATCCTGTTCGTGCTGCGCAACACGAGCAAGGACGTGAAGGCCGTGGGCCGCAACCCGATCCACCCCTATTATCTCGTGCATGTCGGCGACGACGGAAGGATCCTGCACGGGCATCTGAATGCCAAGGACTGTCTCGACGTGATGCGAAAGCTGTGCAAAGGCAAGGATACATATGATCCGCGCCTATGCCGCGCATACAATCGGTTCACCCATGACGGCAGAGACATGCACCACGCTTCCGACTTGCTACGCGATGCGGTCAGAAGCATCCTGGATCAGGATGATGCGACTGCGGCCGACAGTTTCTTCACCAGATCCATGGGGAGTTTCCTTGACGAGAATGTGAAGGGACTCGACGATTTCGAACTAGTTTGTTTCCTCGTCATCCGCCCCGCGACGGAAGGTAAGTCATGAGCGGCATCGAATCATGCGGACCTGTGACCGCACTCACGTTGGGACTGCCCAGCACCACCGCGGTCATGCATCCGAGGGGACGGCTCGCCAAAGAACGCTTCTATACGAACACCAAAGTAGGCAAACGCTTACGGCAGCATTTCATCGAGGACATCGACTCAATCACCATACTCGCCGTAATCCGCGAACGGGAGACCGGCATACCGGCAGGACCGTTCACCAACGAAATCAACGTGATTGGCCTAGAGCAATCCACAGAACATCCGCCGCTGGAGGTCATGGAGCACATCGCCCGCACCCGTGATGAACTGACCCATCACAGGTCGCGTATCCTGTTCGTCTGCGTGAATGGCAGCATGACAAGATTCGCGGTGTTTCGCAACGCGAACGTGGCCGAGGGGCTCATGGAGGGCTCGGTCCATGTGGGAGAACCGGTGGAATGCGAATCCGCACTCATTCGTCTGAGCGGAACCAATCTGGACACCGTATGGGAGTCGTTGTGCGCGGAGACCATCCTCAGCTCGTCGGATCCGACGCGCGTCGACCGACGCATCGTGTCCCGCACGCGCATAATGAGACTTATCAAAGAAATAGACCAGCTGGAACGACGCCACGCCAGGACCGTCCAGATAGGCCAGCGGAACAGGCTATGGGACGAGCTGCAGGCCAAGCGGCACGAGCTCGAACAGGAACAACAACAAGGAGAAACACTGTGAGTGACATCGAGAAGATCCACGGCATCACACCGGATTTGACCAAGGAGAACGTGGACAGGCTGCTCGCCCTGTTCCCAGACGTGGCCACCGAGATCACTGACCCGAAGACCGGCAGAACCGAACGCGCGGTGGATTTCGACGCGTTGCGCGAACGCCTCGGCGACGTGACGGAAGGCAATCGCGAGCGCTACCAGTTCACGTGGCCGGGCAAACGCGAGGCGAAACGCCTCGCACGCGAACCTATTGCCAAAACGCTGCGCCCGGTCAAGGAACGCAGCAAGGACTGGGACACCACCCAGAACCTGTACATCGAGGGAGACAACCTCGACGCGTTGAAGCTCCTACGCGAAAACTACGCCGGCAAGATCAAGCTCATCTACATCGACCCACCGTACAACACGGGACACGACTTCGTCTACGACGACGATTTCTCCCAAACCCAGGATGAATTCAATGCCGAAAGCGGCGAATACAACGAGAACGGCGGACGTCTGGTAGCCAACACCGAAAGCAACGGACGCTTCCATTCCGACTGGTGCTCGATGATCTATCCCCGCCTCCTGCTCGCACGCGATCTGCTCACCCAGGATGGCGCCATCTTCATCAGTATTGATGACAATGAAAATAAAAACCTCAGAAACATATGCGATAGTATTTTTGGCGTACAAAACTTTTGCGCCCAAATAGTATGGCAAAAAAGGACATCTCCAGACGCCAGAATCAATCTAGGTGCTGCACATGATTACATCGTGGTTTACGCTAAAAATTTACTCTTTTTCAAAGGAAAGATGCATAAGCTAACGTTGTCTGATGACCGAAAATCCCAGTATAAAAACCCAGATAATGATCCAAGGGGACCATGGGCTTCTGTTGATATAACCGGACAAGTTGGTCATGCAACTTCTTCACAATTTTACAAAATCAAGACCCCTAGTGGAGCCATTCTGAATCCCCCACAAGGTCGATGCTGGGCTTTGTCGGAATCCACATTCCAAGATCTTGTTAAAGACAAGCGCATTTGGTTCGGTTCTAACGGATCTTCTCGACCGCGACAAAAAAAATTTTTAAGTGAGACAGAAGGCGGAAATACTTGGACTTGGTGGACTAATTCAGAAGTCGGGCATAATCAAGAAGCATTTAAAGAATTAAAGACACTCTTCCCTGAAGGGGTACCTTTTGATACACCTAAACCGACACGACTAATGAAGCGTATCCTTGACATTGCTTCTGATAGAGATTCCGTTATCTTAGATTTCTTCTCTGGCTCGGCGACTATGGCCGATGCCGTTATCCAGAAAAACAACGAAGATAATGGACATCGTAGATTCATTCTCATCCAAGTTCCGGAAAAGGCAACCGGACGGTATTCAACTCTTACGGAAATCGGCGAGGAGCGCATCCGTCGTGCCGGCAAGAAGATCAAGTCCGATATCGAAGCTGAGAACGCGCAACTGACGCTTGACGGCACTCCCAAGAAGGTGCCGGACATCGGCTTCCGTGTGCTCCGCGTGGATGATTCGAATTACGAGGACAGGCGCAAGCTTGTCGACGAGTATTCCCAGAAGGACATCGACGACGACGTGGACATCACGAAAATGGACCGTTCCGATCTGGATCTGCTGTTCGAGGCGCTGCCGAAGTTCCAGTTGCCATACAGCTCGAAGATCGACGTCCTGTCGGGAGGCGAGTTCGACGGCCACACCGTGTACAGCGTAAACGACGGCCAGTTGCTCGCATGCTTCGAGGACAGTATCCCCGAATCGCTGGTCCGCGCGATGGCGGCGTTCAGGCCGCGTCCGTCCTATGTGCTGGTCTCTGAGAACGGTTTCCTGAACAGTGCTGCGCGTACGAACTTCACCGAGATCTTCAAGCAGTCCGCCGACGAGAAGACCGGCGCCACGCAGATCCGCATCATCTGAGGTCACCGATATGCAATTCAAATTCTCGCAATACCAGTACCAGACCGATGCTGCGGACGCGGTATGCGACGTGTTCGACGGCCAGCCGCTGCAGGATGGCGTCTCCTATATCCGCGACACCGGTATCCGTAAGCCCGCATCCCAAGTGCTCAATCCCGCTCAGGACACTTTCGATATCCCCGAGTTGAGGCCGGTGCAGGAGATGCTCGGCCATTTCGACGCGGATGACGACACGGGCTACCGCAACGCGGACCTGCTGCTGGACGGCGAAAGGCTGCTCGCCAACATCAAAAACGTGCAACGCCGACAGAACCTGACGGAATCCCCGAAGCTGTACACGGATCCGGCCGGTGCCGTCGAACTGGACGTGGAGATGGAGACCGGCACGGGCAAGACGTTCGTGTACACGAAGACCATGTTCGAATTGAACCGCAGGTATGGCTGGTCGAAGTTCATCGTCGTGGTCCCGTCCATCGCCATCCGCGAGGGCGTCGCCAAATCGTTGGACATGACAGGCGACTATTTCTACATGTCCGGCCGCGACGGCAACGAAGGCTATGGGAAGAAACTGCACTCCTTCATCTACGACTCGTCGAATCTGAACCGGCTGGACGAGTTCGCCCAGTCCTCGGACATCCAGGTGATGGTCATCAACATGCAGGCGTTCAACACGTCCATGAAGGAGAACGGGCGCAGCAAGGACGCGAGAATCATCTTCTCAGAACGTGACGATTTCGGTTCGCGCCGCCCGATCGACGTGATCAGTGCGAGCCATCCGATCATGATCCTGGACGAGCCACAGAAGATGGGCGGCAAGGCCACGCAGGCGGGCATACGCCTGTTCAAACCATTGTTCACGCTGAACTATTCCGCCACGCACAAGATAAAGCACGACCTCGTGTATGCGCTGGACGCGCTGGACGCGTACAACCAGCGTCTGGTCAAGCGCATCGAGGTCAAGGGCTTCGAGCTGAACAACATGCGCGGCACCGACGGCTACCTGTATCTGCAGGACGTCATCGTCAGCAAAAACAGGGCGCCGCAGGCCCGTATCGAATACAAGAAGCTGTCCTCGGCCGGTAAGGTCGTGACCACGTCCGGACTGTTCGACGAGGGCGACGACGTCTACACCGCGTCCGGCGGGCTAGAGGCATACCGCGACGGCTGGCGCATCGCTCCGGACGGCATCGTGCCCGACGGCCTGGAGCCGGGCCGGACCGGCTACGTGCGGTTCATGAATGGCGAGACGCTCGGCAAGGGCCGTATCATGAACGACGGATCCGAGGCAGACATGCGCCGCGTGCAGATCCGCGAGACCATCCTCTCCCACCTGCACAAGGAAGAGCACCTGTGGGCGCGAGGCATCAAATGCCTGAGCCTGTTCTTCATCGACGAGGTCGCGAAATACCGACGGTACGACGATGACGGCGAGCCGTTGAACGGCGAGTACGCGGACATGTTCGAGCAGGAGTACGACCGTTGCGTGCATGATTTCGTCGAGAACCGTCTCGACGACGGGTCCGGCTATCTCGACTGGCTACGCACCACACACGGCCGTTACGTGCACAAGGGATATTTCAGCATCGACAAGCACGGTCATTCCATCGACTCGAAAGTCAAACGCGGGTCGGAAGACAGCGACGACATCAGCGCATACGACCTGATTCTGAAAAACAAGGAACGACTGTTGAGCTTCGACGAGCCCACGAGGTTCATCTTCAGCCATTCCGCGCTGCGCGAGGGATGGGACAACCCGAACGTGTTCCAGATCTGCACGTTGAAGCATTCGGACAACGAGGTCGGCAAACGCCAGGAGGTCGGACGCGGCCTGCGCCTGTGCGTGAACCGCGAGGGCGTGCGCCAGGATCGTAACCTGCTCAGCAACGCGGACTTCCTTGACGTGAACCTGTTGACCGTTATCGCGTCGGAAAGCTACGAAAGGTTCGCCGAAAGCCTGCAGAAGGACATCGAGACCGACCTGCGAGAGCGGCCAATCGTCATCAACGATGCGTTCTTCGCCAAGACATGCGTTCCGGCCGACAAGCTCGGTCCGGAGTATGCGGGCTTGGGAGACGTGTCGTTCAGCAAGGACGAGGCGCGTGACATCGTGTACGCGCTGACCGTGGACCGGCTCATCGACCGCGACGGCAAGCTGACCGACAAGTACAAGGAAGAGCGTTTCGGCAAGGATGCGGTGGAACTTCTGCCAGAACCCTTGCGAAAGAAGGTCCCGGCAATCCGTCTCGTGCTGGACAGCGTGGTGGAAGGCACCACCAAGGTGCTGATCGGCAACGCATTGAAGCGTAAGGTACATGGCAATCCGCTCAATGCCAACTGGCAGAAGAAGGAGTTCCAGGAGCTCTGGAGGCGCATCAACCACAAGTATGCGTATACCGTCAGCTTCGACGACGACGAACTCGTCAAAAACGCAGTCAAGGCAATTGACGAGCGTCTGGTCGTATCGAAATTGTCCTACACGGTCACGCGCGGCATCCAGAAGGAGAACGCTTCACGCAACGAGCTCGCGGACCGCACCCACTTCCACAGGAACGACTCCCATACCGACGACTTGGATGTCGACGCATCCAACGGCGTGAAATATGATCTGCTTGGAGAGATCGCGCAGGCTGCGACCATCACGCGTCGTTGTGCGGCACGCATCCTCAAGAGCATTCGGCCGGACCGGTTCCTCATGTTCAGGGACAATCCAGAGCAGTTCATCGCGAGGGTCGGCCGTCTGATTGTTCAGGAGAAGGCGAACATGGTCGTTGACCATATCTGCTACGACCGGATCGAAGGCGGATACGATTCGAGCATCTTCACCAAGGGCGGCAACAATCGTGATGAGGCCGAAGGCTATCAGGCGTCTAAGTGCGTGCAGGACTGGGTGTTCCCCGATGGCAGGATCGAAAGCGATTTCGCCAAGGACCTCGATAACGCGGCGGAAGTCGCGGTGTATGCGAAACTGCCGCGTGGATTCCAGATCCCGACTCCCGTGGGCAACTACGCCCCCGACTGGGCTGTGGCCTTCCGCGACGACAGCGGTCTCAAGCACCTGTTCTTCGTCGCCGAAACCAAAGGCACGATGGACAGTTTCGAATTGCGCGGGATTGAGGACAGCAAGATCGCCTGCGCGAAACGACTGTTCAACGAACTCGATCTCGCCGACGGAGCCCGTTACGAGCAGGCAACCACCTATCAAACCCTGCTCGACGAGGTAAAGGCGCTGCAATAGGAAGAAATAACCATATGGCTGCGTCAAATCAATCAAATGATAGATGATTGGTTTGTCACAGCCAATTGCAGGACGGAAGGGGAATCCAAATGGACACATGGAAAATACTGCAAACAGTAATTCCTTGGGTTATCAGTTTTGTCAGCATATGTGTGACGGTCTATGTTGCATACACGACAAAGCGGACTCAAAAAATGCTCTCTTCGAACGAGAAGAAAATCCAACAAATTGATTCGAGCCTTGAGCATTTGCGAGAAGATCTCGTACGATTTTATTCTGCATTTAGCACCAGTCCTAAAGAAACCATGGCAGATGTTCTTGTCGCTTATGAGATTCTGATGGCGAATCCCCTAACCACTGATGAACTGAGAAAAGCCGCATATAAAGTACGAGAATTTACCACAGTAGAGGCTATGAGCATGTTCGGGATTCCCATCAAAAAAGATGCTGCAATTGAACCAGAAGATACCTATCAATCTTCGATAGATGAATTAGGCAAGGCTTACCGCCAAATAGTGGAAGAACAGAATCAGAAAAGGGCAAACTTGTTAAACGACAAGTCAAGGAGAAAATTATTCAGAAGGATAGCAGACTCTTCGAAATAATTTTTTATTTTGCCCCAGATGGATATATACACGCACTTCGCAATGGTTGACTCCGCCCAGCTCGCGAAAGAAGGCAAACTTGCTGAGTTCGTGGACAAAGCGTTTGAAGAATAGCGAAGCACTTTGAGTCGATGACAAAGCTGATGGGTTGGGTGACTAACAGACAACTACTCTGCTAGCCACCCAACCCACCGTTTTTCAGTCGTCTATCTCGATCTCATGAATCGTGACTTCCGTGTCAGCATCTGCGGTATTGGCTTTCTTGAATTCCGGGCGAAGTTCCATGCCAGTCTCATCAAAATCACCATTCAGATTACGTATCAGCACATCGGCCAATCGGCCACCCATAGGTTTGAACGTCGCATAGGTTATCACCCCGGAAATAGCACCGCCAACAATGGGCATAACCTTGGTAACAGCCTTCCCAATCGACTCCTTCACCACCCGTTTGCCGACCATCGCGCCGATTTTCTTGAGTAGCGGATACCAAGTCGTTTTCGTCAAAGCCTGTTGCGTGATCTTCTTGCCCATGTTCTTGCCGACTTCCCTGGCAAGCTTTCCCACCAACATCGCCGAGCCGGATGCGCCAAGCATCACACCCAAATACGCAAGGACTCGGACTTTGGCACCTTCGTTCAATTCCGACTCGTCGGTGAACAAATCATCCTCTCCGAAAAGATAGGCGATTTTCTGCGCCAGATTGATCGCGAAGCCAAAGTACTGGGCCACATCGGCACCTCCGGCGGCAACGGCGGCAGGTCCGCCGGGAATTCCTGCCACAAAGGCGGCAAGAGTGGTCTGATTCGTCGACTTCTTGATTACTCCATCCGCTTTCCTGTGCAACGACTCCACCGTATATACATGCTGCGGGCCATGCTGCAGAATTTCATCGAGATATTCCGAACCGGCGAATTGCTGCCGCAGAAATGCCTCTCTATCAACCCTGATAACCGGAAGCTTCGCAACGCTTCCAATCATATTTATCGCCACATCGTAAAGCTCTTCGTC
>OGYU01002573.1_pt1 | contig 11635 bp, 8 predicted proteins | sample 1576581 | NCBI WGS metagenome assembly OGYU01 (sample SAMEA3541547, study PRJEB24748) | human gut metagenome | biome: human gut; feature: human-associated habitat; material: faeces | place: China | collected 2012 | reverse complement strand
CTCGACCGTGTCTGTTCGGAAATCATTGAAATAGACAAAAAGCAGATTTATTCATATAAGGGAAATTACAGTTATTATCTGGAAAAACGTCAGGAACGTATTGATGCTACTAATGCCGAAATAGCACGTGCCAATAATCTGTATCGTACCGAGCTGGAGTGGATGCGCCGGATGCCTCAGGCACGTGGCCATAAGGCCCGCTATCGTGAGGAAGCTTTTTATGAGCTGGAGAAGGTAGCCAAACAGCGTTCCTATGATGCTAATGTAAAGCTTGATGTAAAAGCTTCGTACATTGGTTCGAAGATTTTTGAAGCGAACCATTTGTGCAAGAGCTTTGGCGATATCAAGATTCTGGACGATTTCTCGTATATCTTTGCCCGTTATGAGAAGATGGGTATTGTGGGTAATAACGGAACAGGAAAATCTACTTTTATAAAAATCCTGATGGGACTGGAAAAGCCGGACAGTGGTACGCTCGATATTGGTGAAACCGTCCGCTTTGGTTATTATTCGCAGGAGGGATTGCAGTTTGATGAACAGATGAAGGTAATAGATGTGATAACAGATATTGCTGAGGTTATCGAACTAGGCAACGGAAAGCGTTTGACGGCATCTCAGTTCTTGCAGCATTTCCTGTTTACTCCCGAAACGCAGCATAGTTATGTTTATAAACTGAGTGGAGGAGAACGCCGCCGTTTGTATCTGTGTACTGTGCTGATGAAAAATCCTAATTTCCTGGTGCTGGACGAGCCTACCAATGACTTGGATATAGTAACGCTTCAGGTGCTGGAGGAATATTTACAAAGCTTTAAGGGCTGCGTAATTGTAGTCAGTCACGACCGCTATTTTATGGATAAGGTTGTAGACCATCTGTTAGTCTTTAAGGGACAGGGAGATATACGTGATTTCCCAGGAAACTATTCAGACTATCGCGACTGGAAGCTGGCTAAGGCTGAGCACGAAAAAGAAGCTGTAAAACCGAAAGAAGAAAAGACGCAGCGTGTACGCTTGAACGACAAGCGTAGAATGACTTTTAAAGAAAGAAAAGAGTTTGAACAGCTGGAGAAAGAAATTGCCGATCTGGAAGCAGAAAAGAAACAACTGGAGGAGGCTTTATGCAGCGGTTCACTTAGTGTGGAGGAACTGACAGAAAAGTCAAAACGTCTTCCGATGCTGAATGATGAACTTGACGAGAAAACAATGCGTTGGCTTGAATTGAGTGAAATAGAGGCATAGCTTTCTATATATACTTGTAAATCAGTGAGATAATTTTGTCTTTATGCTTAGCCAAATAAAAGGTGAAAAGTAGAAAAAAAATTCTCGATGTTTTTCTAAAATTCGTACAAATTTTAAAAAAACATCGAGAATTTTTTTTGTAAACATGCAGACAAATTTAGTACTATCTGAAGGTATGTTTTTCGGAACTTATTTTTGCAGTGAATTATTAATAGACTCTATATAATCCAGAATTTCTTTTCGTCCGGTTTTCTTTTCCGATGAAGATATGAAATACGGTGGAAGCTCTTCCCATTGTTCTTTCAAAACCTCCATATATCGGTTGACATTGAATTTGGTTTTGCCACTGCTTTGTTTGTCGGATTTAGTAAAAATGATAGCAAAAGGTACACCGTTTTCACCCAGCCACTCCATAAATTCCAGATCGATTTTCTGAGGCTCCAGACGGCTGTCTACCAGTACAAACAGACAGGTCATCTGTTCACGTTCAAGCACATAATATTCTATAAGCTTTTGTATCTTGTCCATCATTTTTTTACCCCGCTGTGCGTAGCCGTATCCTGGGAGGTCTACCAAATACCATTCCTTATTGACTAAAAAATGGTTGATGAGCAATGTCTTTCCGGGTGTTGCAGATGTCATAGCCAATTTTGGCTGTTTGGTCAGCATGTTGATGAGGCTGGACTTTCCTACGTTAGAGCGTCCTATAAAGGCATATTCCGGCAGATTAGTCTGAGGGCACATGTCTGCTCTTGAATTACTGACTACAAATTCGGCACTGGTTATTTCCATATTAATTTGTTTTTTTACTCTCTGCAAAGATAGAATAAAAAGAAGCAAAATGAAAATATAGATGTATTTAGTCGTCTTTTCAGTGAAATATGCCGCATTCTCCGTATATTTGTACAATGAAATATATTTATGTTGCCATTGGTTCCATATCTTTAGTGCTGGGAGTTATAGGAATATTTCTTCCAATACTGCCTACTACGCCTTTCTTGCTGCTTTCTGCCGCATTGTTTTTCAGAGGCTCGCCACGTTTATACACCTGGCTGCTGGAACATAAGTATTTGGGACCGTATATCCGCAGTTTTCGTGAGGACAGAGCCATTCCGCTTCGGGCTAAAATTATCTCTGTTTCATTACTTTGGATTACAGCTATTCACTGTGTGCTTTTTTTATTTCCATATTGGTGGCTCAAAGGAATAATGGCCGTAGTGACTATTGGTGTTACTATTTATATTTTGTCTTTTAAAACCCGTTCTCCCCGATGAACAAATTAACTTTTTGTAACCGCAATGAGGCTATAGCCCGCATGAACCGGTTGGGAAAGGAAAGAACCCGATTTTTCTTTCTGATTAATTTTGATGAAACGGAATGTCTGGTCTCAAAACTGGATGATATCCCTGCCGGGCAACTGGCTTTTATTTTTCCTGAGGTAGCGAATGTATGTTCTGTATCAGAATTGAAACCTGAAAATATTTTATGGAAAGCTTATCCGCAATCGTATGAAGAATACTTGCGTTCATTTGATATTGTACATCGTAATTTGTATGCGGGAAATTCATTTCTGACAAATTTAACGTGTGCCACTCCGGTTGAAACGAATCTTTCTTTATATCAAGTATTTCTTCACGCTACGGCACGATATAAGCTTTGGTATGATGATCGCTTTGTTGTGTTTTCACCTGAAACTTTTGTCCGTATAAAAGAGGGCTATATTTATTCGTTCCCGATGAAAGGAACAATTGACGCTTCGTTGCCCGATGCGAAGGAAGTATTGCTGAGGGATGAAAAAGAAGCGGCAGAGCATGCTACGATTACAGATCTGATACGAAACGATTTGAGCCGGGTGGCTACTGAAGTGACGGTTACGCGCTACCGCTATCTGGACGAACTGCATACTCATTGTGGAAGGTTGCTTCAGATGAGTTCTGAAATCAGAGGGCGTTTACCTGAAAACTATCACGAAAAGTTGGGGTCGTTGTTCTTCGAACTCCTTCCTGCCGGTTCTATTACCGGTGCTCCCAAGAAGAAAACGGTGGAGATAATCCGTGAGGCAGAAACATACGACAGAGGTTTTTATACCGGAGTCATGGGATATTTTGATGGTAAGAATCTGGATAGTGCTGTCATGATCCGTTTTCTGGAACACACAGATGGTGGATTCGTGTATAAAAGTGGGGGAGGAATTACATTCCGCAGTACGGCCCGAAGTGAATATGAAGAAATGATACAGAAAATATATGTGCCGATTTATTGAAACAATTCGTATAGAAGGTGGAAAGGTGTGGAATCTGTCCTGTCATAATGCCCGTATGAATACAACCCGAAAAAGGGTGTGGGGCAATTGTCCCGCACTTTCTTTGGAGGATATTCTGAAGCCAGAACCTTGGCAGGAACGGACACGCTGCCGGGTAGTATATGGAGAGAACATAGAGGAGGTCGTATATATTCCATATACGATAAGGCAGGTTTCTAGCTTGAAACTGGTACCTTGTGATGACATCGCATACGAACTGAAAAGTGCAGACCGTAGCATGCTGGACAAACTTTTTGCCTTGCGTGGGGAGAAAGATGATATACTGATTGTGAAGAATGGCAGGATTACCGATACATCGATTGCCAATGTCGCCCTCTGGAACGGAACAGAATGGCATACTCCTTCTTTTCCGTTGCTGAAAGGAACGCAGCGTCAGTTTTTACTTGACAGAAAGCAGATAATAGAAACAGACATATCCGTAGAAAACCTTTCTTCGTATTCCCGGATATGTCTGTTTAACGCCATGATTCCCTTTGGAGAGATAACGCTCGGTTGTGAGGAGTTGGACTATTAGATAGGCCAACCTTCTTCTTTCAGCGCTTCTTTCAGTTGTAAAAATCTTTCGGCTTCCACATCGTTGTCGATAAATTTATCGAAGTTTGCGATGTTCATAGCAGCCCAAGTCTTGCCTTTTTCCACTTCTGTGTCTGGAGCAAACGAAAGATATAATTTCATCGCTTTCTGATAGTTACCTTCCAGCATCCAGTAATGTGCCCGGTAACTGATAACGGCAGGCAGCTTCTTAAACTGTTCGGGCAGACATTTATAAATCATATCGGCAGCTTCCGACTGCGAAGCCAGTACGGCATAATACATACCGTCTATTTGTGTATCAATTCCCTTGCGTGTCGTGACAAAAGCATCATAAATCTGAATGCTTAATATCTGGTTGATAATAAATATCCGTGGAACGGGAGTGTGTGCGCACATGGCCATGATGTGGTCAGTATCTATTTCACCATCGAACATATCACGGAATATTTTTTCATAAGGCAGTCTGACACTGGATATGCCTTGCGGTTGGAAGCAAATCCAGTATAAATTGCGTTCTGAGATTCGTCCGTTTTTGTCCCGATATGTGATGTGAATAGGGTGATAGCAGCAAATAGCCATAAGCAATGCTTCTGCAACTTCTTCTCCATTACCTTCTTCCGAGAAATCGCATGTCATGACGTCTGTAGCGAAAGGTGTTTCCAGACCTTCTATTTTTGCTATCTCGTTGTATGGGATAAAGTGATTTTCTTCTAGCACCACTTCTTTCCCTTCTACTCCCCAGATGAACAACTCTGCTTTTAATTGCAGCGTACGTGATTCGTAAATATACTGACAACCGTTTGTTTCTGAAGTGATTCGAGTATATGGATAGTGCAAGGTACTTTCTTCCAGCCGTGCTTTCATTTCCTGATAAGCTTCCAGTATATCCGAAGAATGAGGCTGTTGCTCTTCTTCCTTTTGAGGAGTTTCCGGTTCGGCCGTTACTTTTTCATTCTCAGGTTGAGGAAGAGGTTGTTCTTCCTTGTCTGATTCTGGCTGAGCGGTTTGCATCTGTTCCTTTTCATGAATCAGTTGCTCTTTTTCCTCTAGTAAAAGATGCATCTTTTTCTGCAATTCTGAAAGGTTGGCTTTCAAAGTTGAATTCTCAGATTGGATAGCATCTAATTTTTCCTGAGTTTCGGAAAGTTCTCTTTGCAAGGCTGTATAGTTTTTTGCAAGATCTTGTGAAGATTTTTCAGATTGTTCTTCCAGTTCCTTTTTATTAGCCTCGAGGATTTCTTTTTGTTTTTCTACTTCAGCCAGTTTTTCTTCCAGCTCTTTCTTGCTGGCAGCAATAGTTTCTTTTTGCTTTTCCGCTTCAGTTAGTCTTGCTTCCAGTTCTTTCTTACTGGCAGCAATAGTCTCTTTCTGTTTTTCCGCTTCAGTCAGCTTGGCCTCTAGTTCTTTCTTGCTGGCAGTGATGGTTTCTTTCAGCTTTTCTGCTTCAGTCAGTTTTTCTTCCAGCTCTTTCTTGCTGGCAGCGATGGTTTCTTTCTGCTTTTCTGCTTCGGTCAGTTTTTCTTCCAGCTCTTTCTTGCTGGCAGTGATAATTTCTTTCTGTTTTTCTGCTTCAGTCAGTTTTTCTTCCAGTTCTTTCTTACCGGCAGCAATAGTCTCTTTCTGTTTATCTGATTCAGCCAGTTTTTCTTCCAGTTCTTTCTTATCAGTAGCTAGAACTTCTTTCTGTCTTTCAGAATTGGCTAGCTGATTTTTTAATTGTTGAATATCATTATCTCGTGAAACAATTTCCTGTTCAGAATATTGCATTTTCTCCAATCCGGTTGCTTTGTCGGATTGAAGTCTGGATATTTCAGTTTGGAGAAGTGAAATCTCTTTCTGATGTTCTGCAATTGAGGTTTGTAATTGGGTGAGTTCAGTTTGTGCAAGTGATAACTCTTCCTGTGTTTCGGTTAGCTGAGTACGTTTATAAGTTGCCTCTTTATTAGCATCTTTGACTTCAAATGAAAGTTGCTGATTCTTTATTAATAAAGCTTCGTTGTCGTTTTGTAATTGTTCAATATCAATGTCTGTCAGCTTTTTGATCAGATGAAAAGTGAATTTACCCATAACTGTGTAAAAAGATAATTTGGTTAATGAATGTTGCAAATTACGTAAATATTTCTGAATGTTCAGTATAAATGCGGTTTAAATTGTATCTTTTTGCATGAAAAATCCAATCTATTTCAATCTTTATCATTAGTTTTGTACTTCATTTTAGAAAAATAAGAAAAATGCAAGACTTTATAACACACAATGAATATTTAACTGGAAATCGGGCGAATAGTTTGATTAATCGCAAAATGATATTCCGTATATTGGGTATTTTATTGTTTATAGAAGGTGGGCTGTTTTTATTATGTGCAGGTGTTTCCCTGTGCTATCAGGAACATAGTTATATTTATTTTCTTTATTCAACCTTATTGGCCGCAGCTGTCGGTTGCGTGCTGTTGTTCCTTGGTCGTAATGCAGAAAATAAGCTTTCTCGTCGTGATGGCTACTGTATTGTTGCATTTACATGGCTTTTATTTACTACGTTTGGAATGCTTCCTTTCTACCTTAGTGGCGAAATACCTTCTGTTACCGATGCTTTCTTTGAAACGATGTCAGGGTTTACAACCACAGGTGCGACGATTCTTGATGATATTGAGTCACTGTCGTATGGAATGCTTTTCTGGCGTAGCTTTTCTCAGTGGATTGGAGGTTTAGGAATTGTCTTTTTTACGATAGCGGTATTACCGATATTCGGAGTCGGAAATCAGGTTCTGTTTTCTGCTGAAGCGACAGGGGTGACTCATGATAAGATTCATCCGAAAATCAGTATAATGGCTCAGTGGCTGTGGACTGTATATTTGCTTCTTACAATAACGGAAACGGTATTGTTGATGTTGGGAGGCATGAATTTGTTTGATGCAGTCTGTCATTCGTTTACAACTACTGCTACGGGAGGATATTCTACTAAACAAGATAGTGTGGCATATTGGAATTCTCCTTTTATAGAGTATGTGATAGCGATTTTTATGGTCCTGTCGGGAATAAACTTTTCATTATATTTTATGTGCCTGAAAGGAAAATTCTTCAATCTGTTCAAAGACGATGAATGTAGATGGTTCTTGATGTCTGTAGGTATAGTAACTTTACTTATCACAGTTCCTTTGGTCATGCAAAACCATTATGGATGGGAAGAAGCTTTTCGGAAGGCATTTTTTCAAGTAGCAAGTATTCATACATCTTGTGGGTTTGCTACTGATGATTATAATGTATGGCCTCATTTTACATGGATGCTTTTGATTTATACAATGTTTGCAGGAGGTTGTACTGGCTCTACTGGCGGGGGAATAAAGAATATGCGTTTGCTTATTCTTTTCCGTAATATGAAGAATGAGTTCAGCCGCCTGATTCATCCTCGTGCTGTATTACCCGTAAAGGTAAATCAGCAGGCACTTTCTCTTTCTACTATCTCTACTGTAAATACTTTTATTTTATTGTATTTGATTTGTATTTTTGTAGGCTGGGTAGCTTTAATGTTTATGGGGCTTGAACTTACAGAGTCTTTTGGACTGGTAGCTTCTAGTTTGGGTAATGTCGGACCTGGTTTAGGTGCATATGGTCCTGCCTTTTCGTGGAGTGCTCTTCCTGATCTTGCTAAATGGTTACTGTCTTTTATGATGTTAATAGGAAGATTGGAGCTATTTGGCATTCTGCTGATGTTTTCGCCTGGTTTTTGGCATAAACGTTGACCTTTCTGTTAGGTATCGAAAAGTCTTGTATAGAGAAGTTTAATACCGATTATTGCATAAGATAAATAGCCGTATCATTACTTAAATAAAGTTTGATACGGCTATTTTTTATTCTAAAAGTAACTATCCTATACTTTCTGGAATGCTCATTTAATTTTGAGGCACTCTCATGTTTGTATTAATTATAGTTCTAAAGCTAGAACGAAAATTTGTTAGTCGATAAAGCGTTTGGTCAGCTCATCAAATTCGTCTATTCTTCTATCACGCAAGAATGGCCACCAGCGACGAACATTTTCGCTTCGGTTCATATCTATCTCTACTACGAGATTTTCTTCTTTCAGATTGCTTGCTTGTGCAAGAATTTCTCCTTGTGGTCCGGCTACGAAGCTATTTCCCCAAAATTGGATGCCATTGGTTTGTCCGGAAGGATCAGGTTCAAGTCCTACTCGGTTTACGGCGATGACAGGAAGTCCGTTTGCAACAGCATGACCGCGCTGTACTGTTACCCATGCTCCAAGCTGACGCATCTTTTCATCTTGTGTATCACTGCTTTCCCATCCGATTGCTGTTGGATAAATAAGTAGTTCTGCACCTTTTAAAGCCATCAGTCTGGCTCCTTCTGGATACCATTGATCCCAGCATACTTGAACACCTAGTTTACCCAGACTTGTTTCTATTGGCTCAAATCCCAGATCACCTGGAGTGAAATAGAATTTTTCATAATAGGCAGGATCATCTGGTATATGCATTTTACGATATTTTCCCGCAATACTTCCGTCAGTGTCGAATACAACGGCTGTATTGTGATAAAGTCCGGGTGCACGACGCTCAAATAGTGAAGTAACCAATACTATATGATAAGCTGCTGCTATTTCACTATAAAATCCGGTTGACGGTCCGGGGATAGGCTCTGCCAGATCAAATAAAGATGTATCTTCTGTTTGACAGAAATAGGGAGTATTATGTAATTCCTGTAGAACAACAAGTTGTGCACCGGCTTGTGCAACAGAAGCAATATTACGGTGCAATTTTTCCAAATTTATTTTCAGGTCATTCGTACATGCTTGTTGTACAATACCTACTCGAATGGTTCTTTTCATATCGGTTAAAATTTTAATGTTTGCTGTTTTTTACACTTTCCGGATATTGCATGGTAACGCAATGCAATGAGCCATGCTGCTTAATTAGTGGGCAACAATCTATTCCTACAATATCTTTTTCAGGAAAAGCTTGTGCTAATATCTGAGCAGCCTTTTGATCGTTATCCGGTTGGTTGTATGTCGGATACAATATGGCATCATTCATTATCAGGAAATTGGCATATGTTGCAGGCAGACGTTCACCTTCTTCATCATAAATAGCTGTTGGCATAGGCAGAGGAAGCAAGCGGTATGGTGTATTCTCCAGTGTGCGGAACGTTTTCAGCTGTTCTTCCATTTTAATGAGTTCATCATAATGTTCATCTGCGCTATCTGTACATTGTACATAAACAATAGTGTTGTCCGGACAAAGTCTAGCCAATGTATCTATGTGGCTGTCAGTATCATCACCTGCAAGGAATCCGTGATCCAGCCATAAAACTTGTTGAAGATTAAATCTTTCTTTTAAGTATAGCTCTATATCCTCACGCGTCATTACGTCGTTCCGATTAGGAGCGAGGAGACAGGTAGAAGTTGTAAGCATGGTTCCTTTACCATCACTTTCGATAGATCCTCCTTCAAGTATAAAGTTACGACAGTTTGTATAACTCCCTTTTAACAGATTGCTCTGATATAAATTCCAGTTTATCAGATTATCTTTATTTGCTGCAAACTTCATTCCCCAACCATTAAAACAGAAATCTAACAGCAGGGGAGTCCCGTCATTTTGGAGCAATGTGATAAAGCCGTGATCGCGTGCCCAAGTATCGTTGGTCGGGCATTTTACAAAATGTATATTGTCTTTATATTTGAAGTCTTTTAATTTTTCTGGATATTCAGGGGCAATCAGTAAAAGAGGTTGCCGAGAAGCTATTTCACTGGCGAGGTTGAAAAAACATGTTTCTACTTCATCTAACATGTAGTTCCAGTCGGTTCCGCTATGCGGCCACGTCAGCTGGATGTAGCTTTGTGGATGCCATTCGGCGGGTAAGAAATAATTCTTTTCCATAATGAGATAGTTTGTTTTATAATGTTGTTGTTCTTTTCTTATTGGCTGTTGCGCTTGCTGCGACGTTTTAATAGAATCCAGTCAAATAATTCGCGCCAGTTCGTAAAATCTTTTTTATACATTAAACCTATTCCTTGTGTTGTCAGAGTAGATTTTGTAAAGTATCTGTCGTTGGTCTGATTATATCCTTTCAAGCGGAAATCACCGTTTTTAGTCAGTAGCCACATTGCTTCAAAATCTCCTACGAAGTTGGTGTTACGCATAGGGTTATCGCGGTAACCGAAATTACCATTAATAATTAATCGGTTGTTAAGCAGTCTTCCTGAAAGAATAGCTTCTGCCTCTACGTCAGTCCACCCTTTATCGCCTGTACTTAAATTGGTTCCCACGTTCCAGTTCTGGCTGTCTATTACTTGAGAAAGCATATTATTTAACTGTCCGGAAAGTGTGCTGAAAGCCAGTGAACTTGTTGCATCCGACTGATTGGCATTGTTGGCATAATCAAAGGTATAAAACTTTCCAATACTCAACAAATAAATGATTTGTGTATTCATTTGCTCTTCTGTACTGGTTAAACTTCGTACCAATTCCCGGTCTTCATCGCTAACGGTCGGCAAGTCCAGGTCGAATTTTAATGTAGGAGCCGTCAGGTTACCTCTCAGATTCAGTAAACAGTTTACCTTTACAGTTCCTTTGGTATTTGAAGCATCAGCCACTAAATCATTTAATGAAGCAGAGTTAACGGTATAAACAGCCTGTACATCCAGATTGGCTTCTCGTGGATTTCCGTTGAATGAAACTGTTCCTCCTGATTGCAGGATGAAATCTTTATGGATAACATTCTGCATGCTCATTTTGTATATTCCTTCTTCGATATTGTAGTTACCGAAAATCTGGAAATCTCCTTTATTATAATAGTTGATACGCAGGTTGCCGGTTCCGTTTGCAGAAATGTTATCTCTTGCTATAGGATCCATGACGATACGCATGGTAGCAGCCGGAGTTGCTTCTATCTGGAGATTAATGTGGGTATCAGTAGGAGTGTCTTCTTCCTCCTTATGATCTGTTTTGTTTAAATGATGATATAATTCAGTCTGAATGTTTTCTTGCTGTCTTCGGGGAGTCTTGTCCACAAATTTTATAAATTGTGTATTGGTTGCTTCAGCTGCTGTGGCGGTTACGTATGTAAACTTTGTTTGTGGATCAGTTCGTAATGTCCCGTCCACAGTAAGTGTATTGTTTCCCCCGCGCAGCAACACTTCTCCAGTTGTATATATTTTACCATAGAAAGGGAATTCAGGTGTTTCCTTTTCCGTGTGATATACCAGCATATTGTTTGTGTTGAACCGGAAATCATACATCAGGTTCTTTAGTTTTGTATGTCTGAGTGCGCCATTAACTAACCCGGTATGTCCTTCGGGGTCTGTTACTTGTATGTTGTCGAAGGCAAAGTGCCCTGAGCTTATACGGAATGAGTCTGCATGAGCGGTGAATGATGTATTAAGGATATTTACTTTCATGCTGGCATCTGCTTGAGCACATCCCTCTAAGTCAAGTCCGGAGAAAGGACCGTATAATCGGACACGTCCAAAGACTCTTCCCTGCATATTTGTAAATATATTCTCTACAAAAGGTTGCAGGAAGGAAAGATTTGTGC
>OGYU01002567.1_pt1 | contig 11649 bp, 10 predicted proteins | sample 1576581 | NCBI WGS metagenome assembly OGYU01 (sample SAMEA3541547, study PRJEB24748) | human gut metagenome | biome: human gut; feature: human-associated habitat; material: faeces | place: China | collected 2012 | reverse complement strand
TCGATCTCGGCATCCGTTGCGCCGGGCAGCAGCTGCAGCAGGTAACCGCCTGCACCGCCCGGTAGCCAGGAACGCCGTTCCCGCATGTTAATCCTGCGTGGTCAGGTCGCGCTAGCGGCGATCCTGACTATTGCCGCAGCGATTGGCTGGTTTAGGCGAGAAGGGGGATTCCCCGATACGCAAATCGTCGCGTTATTTGTTCTGTTTATGGTGGCAGGCACGGTCGCCTCCACCATTGATATCGCCAGCGACGGCTTTTGTGTCGATCAACTGACCCGCACGGGTTACGGCTGGGGAAACAGCGTGCAGGTCGGCGGCAGCTATCTGGGAATGATGTGCGGCGGCGGGGTGTTCCTGATGCTGTCGGCGGCATCCGGCTGGCCTGTCGCCATGCTGATGATGGCGGTGCTGATTATGGCGCTGTCACTCCCGCTGTGGCGCATTACGGAGCCGACGCGAACAGCGACTATCCTGCATGTTCCGGCGTTAGGTTATGCGCTAAGGAGGAAGCAGGCGCGCCTGGGCTTACTGCTGGTATTGATGCTGAATTCAGGCATGCGGTTTGTGCTGCCTCTTCTGGCACCGCTGTTGTTGGATCATGGGTTGAGCATGTCCGCATTGGGCGCGTTGTTCAGCGGCGGCAATATTGCAGCGGGCATAGCAGGAACGCTGGCCGGCGGATTGCTGATGAAATACACCTCACCCGGCAGAGCGCTGTTGACGGCTTATGGCGTCCAGGGGATCGCGCTGCTGGCGGTGGTGATGACGCTCATGATGGCGCCGGGTCATCTGCTGCTGCAGATTCTCCAGTGTCTGGTCATTGTCCAGTCCATTTCGCTGGCCTGCGCGCTGGTCTGTCTTTACGCCACGCTGATGTCGCTTTCATCGCCTTTGCAGGCCGGTGTCGACTTCACCCTCTTTCAATGTACTGATGCGGCAATCGCCATTCTGGCAGGCGTTATCGGTGGCGTTGTTGCTCAACATTTTGGCTATGCGGCCTGCTTCCTGTTTGCCGGGGCATTCACGTTGCTGGCGGCGTGGGTTGCTTATATCCGGCTGCATTCGGCAAGAGAACTGATGACAAGCGCAATTGATTGATCCGGGAATAACACAGAGAGGTAAGGGATGAAAATCAGTGAATTTCTACATCTGGCGTTACCAGAGGAACAATGGCTACCGACGATTTCTGGCGTTTTACGCCAGTTCGCAGAAGAAGAGTGTTATGTCTATGAGCGTCAACCCTGTTGGTATTTAGGCAAAGGGTGCCAGGCACGGCTGCACATTAATGCCGACGGAACGCAGGCGACATTTATTGATGATGCCGGGGAGCAAAAATGGGCGGTGGATTCCATTGCCGACTGCGCGCGTCGTTTTATGGCGCATCCTCAGGTGAAAGGACGTCGGGTATATGGACAGGTTGGGTTCAACTTTGCGGCGCATGCGCGGGGGATTGCCTTTAACGCCGGGGAGTGGCCGCTGCTGACGTTAACCGTTCCCCGTGAAGAACTTATTTTTGAAAAGGGAAATGTCACCGTTTATGCGGACTCCGCCGACGGGTGCCGACGTTTGTGCGAGTGGGTAAAAGAGGCCGGTACAACGACGCAGAACGCACCACTGGCGGTGGATACCGCCCTCAATGGTGAGGCATATAAACAACAGGTTGCGCGCGCCGTTGCGGAGATCCGCCGTGGCGAGTATGTCAAAGTGATTGTCTCGCGCGCCATTCCCCTGCCATCGCGGATTGATATGCCCGCCACGCTGTTATACGGGCGGCAGGCAAACACGCCTGTGCGCTCGTTTATGTTCCGTCAGGAAGGACGCGAAGCGCTGGGCTTTAGCCCGGAACTGGTGATGTCAGTGATGGGCAATAAAGTGGTCACTGAACCGCTTGCGGGCACCCGCGATCGCATGGGAAACCCGGAGCATAATAAGGCGAAAGAGGCAGAACTGCTGCACGACAGTAAAGAGGTGCTTGAGCATATCCTTTCTGTCAAAGAAGCTATTGCTGAACTGGAGGCCGTTTGCCAGCCGGGCAGCGTGGTGGTTGAAGATTTAATGTCGGTTCGCCAGCGCGGCAGCGTTCAGCATCTGGGGTCTGGCGTGAGCGGTCAGCTTTCGGAAAACAAGGATGCCTGGGATGCGTTTACCGTGCTGTTTCCGTCGATTACCGCCTCAGGTATCCCTAAAAATGCTGCTCTGAACGCGATTATGCAAATTGAGAAGACGCCGCGAGAGCTTTATTCCGGCGCAATCCTGCTGCTGGACGATACGCGCTTTGATGCGGCGCTAGTTCTGCGTTCCGTATTTCAGGATAGCCAGCGCTGCTGGATACAGGCGGGGGCGGGAATCATCGCGCAATCTACGCCGGAACGCGAACTGACAGAAACCCGGGAGAAATTAGCGAGCATTGCGCCCTATTTAATGGTGTAGGAGTAACTGTTTTCTAACCTCACAACCAGACTGTCCAAAGACAATTGAGTCGCTCTTTGATTCCTCTGTGACTCTATTGTCTTCTTTTGGGATAAAATAGGTGTTTTTCGTCATGAAGTTGATAAAAGTCTATATAGAACCACCTCCTGTGGAGGTGGTGGTAATTTGCCAGAGTGAGGGATTCGTTAGTATACTATGGGATAAACTTATTTTTACCAATTGTATAAGGCGGTGCATAAGATTCTCGGCATGCTTCCAGATAATCCGACCACCACTGCATCATCGCTTTGCGGGCTTCTAGGTGCTCTGCCTTATGAATATAAGCCATGCGCACGGTATTGCGCTCCTGATGACTCATCTGGCGTTCTACTGCGTCCTTTGCCCATAAACCCGATTCCATCAGCGCACTGCATGCCATTGCCCGGAAGCCGTGACCGCAGATATCCTTTTTCGTGTCGTAACCCATCACCCGCAGTGCCTTATTGACCGTGTTTTCACACATTGGCTTATACGGGTTATGGTCGCCGGGGAAGATCAGTTCATTATTACCGGTGATATCCTTAATCTGTTTCAGAATGGCGATGGACTGTTCTGAGAGGGGGACGATATGCGGCATTCGCATTTTTGCCCCGCGGCCGGAATAACGCACGCCAATAATGGGTTCTCGCGTCGCGGGTATCGTCCAGACTCGGTTTGTGAAATCAATCTCTGACCAGCGGGCGAAACGCAGTTCACTGGAGCGAATGAACACATGCAGCATCAGCAGAACGGCATGCCGGGTCAGTTCACGGCCCTGATGATATGCCCCAATACGTTCAAGCAGTTCAGGCAGCCGCTCCAGCGGCAGGGCAGGATAGTGCCGTCTGACAGGAGGTGTGGTCACGCCGCCAAGGTTTGCTGCAGGGTTCGTATCGATTAACTCCTGATGGACCGCATGGCGCATTATGTTACTCAGGTGCTGCCGTGTGCGGGACGCAACCTCCAGCTTTGAGATACCAGTGGCGGGAGCCACCCGGCTTGACCAGCAGATACAGACCGTGAGAATCGGAGACTTTAAAGGGTTTATCAGAAGGCTTGAGGGTGCGGATTTTTGCGTCGGTAAGGAACATATGGGGGTCACTCCATTATCGAACTAACCTGATCCCAGATTTGACCACCAATTTTTCCCGATGCGTAGGGTAAAATCAAAATGCACCGAGAAGAGTTTTCACACTAACCTGTTGAATCAACATCAGATAAAGATTTGCAAGGATGCATGAAAACAGAAAATTGGCTCCTCTGACTGGACTCGAACCAGTGACATACGGATTAACAGTCCGCCGTTCTACCGACTGAACTACAGAGGAATCGTGTGAACGGAGCGCATATTACTTAGCGGTACCTTGTCTGTCAACACTAAATTTCATAAGCCATTTCAATTGGTTAATTAATCTGCAAAGTTGTTAATTAATGAACATTCGTCGCCGAAAACGAGTCTGTATCATTAGCGTGATGCAGTCTCTGCAAAGGATCTTGTTGATAAAATTGACAGAAACGTTGCCACAATGAAGGGAAACGAGGAGCAAAAAGTTCTGGGGCGCTAAAGAAATATTCAGAAAGTACGGCAAAACATTCAGCAGGATCACTGGCAGCATAAGCATCAATGCTCGCTGCATTCTCACCAACTAATTCGATTTCTTCCTGAATGTTGTTCATTGCAGCATGAAGATCGTGTTCCCAGCCAGCAACCTCACGCAACGAAATAAAGGGAACTCCGCTGGCGCGATCGCCGTTACGGGTGTCCAGCTTATGAGCGACTTCATGAATAATCAGGTTAAAACCAGATGCATCAAAAGAATCTTGTATATCCAACCAGTTCAAAACGATAGGCCCTTGCTGCCAGCTCTGACCTGACTGAACAATACGTTGGTTATGCACCAGACCGATATCGTCTTCCCATTCATCATCGACCACAAATGGCGCAGGATAAATTAAGACTTCATGAAAACCATCCAGCCATTCCAGTCCTAACTCCAGAACGGGTAGGCAAAATAGAAGTGCTATCCGGCAGCTTCTTAATGAATCCAGTTCAAAGCCCTGTAAAGGAACAAGCCGCTTTTGCTGTAAAAAACGTTCGGCAAGAGTGACTAATTTGCTTTGTTCCTGTTCCGTCAGACCCGTTAAAAGGGGGATCGATAGTGCTTCCTGCCAGGGAAGGGCAGTTTGATGTGCTGATTCTTGTACTTTCCAGGGCCACTTAATCATCGTTTTGCTCGCAAACTCGTCACTTGAACAAAATTGCACGGACAGGGACTGTTAAAATGCCAAATTTCCTGGCATCATGGCAACCATCTGAACGGAGAGATGCCGGAGCGGCTGAACGGACCGGTCTCGAAAACCGGAGTAGGGGCAACTCTACCGGGGGTTCAAATCCCCCTCTCTCCGCCACTTTATCAATGACTTATCTCCTGACTTCCCGCCTTGCTTTTCCTAAACAGAACAATCGTAGAATATTCTTGAAGGGTTAGATCGTCACTGTTTTCTGTTCGATACTGTGACATTCAGCACTTGATTCGCTATGGAGCTGACAGGAAGGTTTCGAGCGAAAATCTACAGTTATTCAGTCGTTTTCTTATCGGTCACCATTATTCTTTTAGACATTGATCCTATGAAACTGCCGCAAAGTTGCTGGCGGGAACTGAAGTTGCGTAGAGAAGGGGTCAATAATTGAGTCAAAAAAGGAACGCGGCCGTCAGATTAAAGCCGCGGGACAAAGTCCATAATTTCCAAGAGTTGTTGAATTTCCCAGCTTTTTTGAAAGCCTTTGTATCATACTAACAAGTAAAAAAGGTTTAAACACCAAAATTAACCTATATTTCTGGTTAGCTTTACCATGACAGATGACTTGCTCCTGGAAACATTTGCGCTGCCAGTCTGTATGGCTGAGTTGTGTATTTATTGTTCGCCTTTTTCGCATTTTTTTTCTACAGACATAATAAAAAAGACACGACTCAAGTATGAGCGTGTCTGAGTTTGTCTTACTTATTTGTCTTGGCAAATTATTGTTGTTACTACCAGGCACTGTTCTGTTAAATAACTGAAGTCAGCGCAAAAAAATCAATGAGACATCATCTCCTCGACCACTTCTTCGCTACTCAACTGATAGGGATAATACGTTGGCCAGTTTTCCATTTCATTCAATAAAGACTGTTGGGAATCATTACCCATAAAAATGTGAAAATGAGATGATTTTCGTGGTGCAATTATATGATCGCTAAATTGTATATATTTAGGGGCTTTGCTTTCAGGATCTTTACATTCGAATAAGTAACGAACGCCTTTCTTGCCTGATTTATAGGTGAGTATTTTGTATCCATCGTAATCATATTTACAGGATGTTGTTTCATTATTTCTATGGAATTCGACAATGCCGTCCTCAATGCCAATCATCTCGATGTCTGTCACATAACCTTTGCGATAATAATCTTTAATTTCAGCAAATGTTTTGGTTTTATCTGCATCCGCTTTCTTCTGAAAGATGGGGTCAAGTTTGCCACTTTGCAGTAAAGGATAAACGGATTGCCAGACTCCATCCCAGTCACTGAGCGTTCGGTTTTGTACATTGGCATCATCAAAAACACCATTAGCAGCTTTTTGTTCGACCTCTGTTAAGGGTTTGCCGTGTGAGTGATGACCATGCGAAAAGGCAGGAGCGCTAACAATAAAGACACCTAAAGCAACAGCCAGTTTATGAAGACGAATCGCCAAAACAGTTTCCTCCAGAGTTAATGTATATGATGTGTAATGTTATATTGTAACATATAACAAAATGCAACAACTCTTAGGAGACAAGAGAATAGTTCTCTCAGGTGTGCTTATCTATCTTATTGAAATAAAATAAATTATGTCGATGATTTGAGGTTGATGACAAACGAAACATAACTTGATGTGATCTGCGTAGGCCGGATAGGGCGCTCGCGCCGCATCCGGCAGGGATAACGCGTACTTTGTCGGCAATATGAAGTTATACAGATAATTTGTTGTGAACCTGCTTGCGTAACCGGTTAAAAAGGGAAAGCAACTTCTTATACCGTAAGGCTAAAAGCAGTACCGCCAGCCCAGCGTAGATGAGTGGCTGCGGTGAAATAATCTTCACTGACCACAAATAATGTATTGGGGCCAGGATCGCGACAAGATAGACGAAGTTATGCAACTGTTGCCAGTGTTTACCGAGTTTTCGCTGCATCGCCTGGGTTGAAGTGAACGCTAACGCAAGCAAAATTACCCAGCTGATAATACCTAACGTTAAATAAGGCCGGGTAATTAACTCCTTACCTAATAACGCCAGATTATTCACGCCCAGCTCCAGCAATGCGTAACTGGTTAAATGCAGTGTCGCCCAGGCAAAGCACCATAAGCCTAACAGGCGGCGAGTGCGTATCAATAACGGCTGTTTTGCGTAGCGTGCCAGAGGTGTGATTAACAAGGTCGCCAGCAAAAATTTCAGTGCAGTGCGACCAGTAAAATGCTGAATATCTTTCACCGGATCGGCACCCAATCCACCGTGATTAATCGCCCAGACCAGCCAGAGAAACGGCAACAATCCGGCAAGATGCAGGCAAACTTTCAGCCATGTCACCTGTTTTGCTGTCAGACGCATTTAGAAATTCTCCCGCAAATCCAGGCCACGATACAGCGATGCCACCTGCTCGGCGTAACCATTAAACAGTAGCGTTGGCTGGCGCTGTACATCGAGGATGCCGCCTGAACCAATAAATCGTTCGGTAGCCTGTGACCAGCGCGGGTGATCAACATGCGGATTAACGTTGGCGTAAAAACCGTATTCGTCAGGCGCTGCCAGATTCCAGGTGGTTGGCGGACGCCCGCGGGTCAGCTTAATACTGACTATCGATTTAATCCCTTTAAAGCCATATTTCCACGGCACAATCAGTCGCACCGGCGCGCCATTTTGTGGCGGTAACGCCTTGCCATAAACACCCACGGTCATCAGTGTGAGCGGATGCATTGCTTCGTCGAGACGCAATCCTTCGACATAAGGATATTTCAGCCCGCCACCGATAAAGCGGTCCTGCTGGCCTGGCATTTGTTCCGGTGCATAAATTGTTTCGAAAGCGACATACTTCGCATTGCTGGTGGGTTCGGCAAGCGCCAGCAATTTGTGCAGCGGAAAACCAATCCACGGCACCACCATCGACCATGCTTCCACGCAGCGCATACGATAAATACGCTCTTCCAGCGGAAAGCGACGGGTTAAATCATCGTGATCGAGGGTCAATGGTTTTGCCACTTCGCCGCTGATTTTCAGTGTCCATGGATCGGTTTTCAGGCTACCAGCATTAGCGGCGGGATCGGCTTTATCCAGCCCGAATTCATAGAAGTTGTTATAACCGGAGACTTTATCTGCTGGCGTCAGTGGCAGGTCATTTTGCCAGGCGGCAGGCTTGCTGAACTCCAACGGTTTTCCGGCGGGGGCGGGTGGGCGATCATTCCCTTTAAACCAGCTAAGCAGATCGGCATGCGCAGCGTGAGGCAAAGAAAGTGCAGCCGCGCTGATGCCCAGTGCTTTTAACACCTGCCGACGCGTCATAAAGAATACCGACTCGGCCGTAACATCTGATTCTTTTAAAAATTGATTCTTTTTCATAAGCCATCACACTTTTTTGTCTTTAGCCAGCAAGAGCCGTTTACTGTTAATCTGTCAGGAAGTGTCCTCCCTAACAGTAGCAGAGATCTGCTTTTACATATTTATGCATTAACTGCCACGATAGGTTGAATACCCATATTGGCTAAGTAATAAAGGCACATGATAATGCTCGTTCACTTTATTAATATGAAATTCAACGGGGATCTCAGGGAAGAAACTTTCAAGATTTTGTTTCTTGAAATAGTCCCCGGTTTTAAATACGACACGGTAATCGCCCGTAGTTGCAGTTTGCTCGGGCCACAGTGCCTTAATTCGTCCATCCTTATCTGTTTTGGCGGTATTAAGTTGTAACCAGCCGTTGTCCGCTTTCTTTTCAAGAGTGACTGTCACGTCGGCAGCGGGTTTTCCTGTTTGCTGGTTCAAAATGTGCACACTAAGAATGTTTTGTTGTGCAGCATAGACCAAAGAAGGTAATGAAAATGCAGCCGTTACTACGGAGAGTACTAAATAACGCTTTAACATGTTTATATCCTTGTCATGTGAATGAGTTTTGAGGATAGCGAAAAAGCGTCCACGGTAACCTTACAGCAGCATTACAATTTTGTAATGAACCAGGCTGTTTCTATAACATATGATTTATGGCATATTATTTTCATGAAGATTTTACTTATTGAAGATAATCAAAGGACCCAGGAGTGGGTAACGCAGGGGCTTTCCGAAGCGGGTTATGTCATTGATGCCGTTTCTGATGGCAGAGATGGGCTTTATCTTGCGCTTAAGGATGATTATGCATTGATCATTCTGGATATTATGCTTCCGGGTATGGATGGCTGGCAGATCTTACAAACGTTAAGAACAGCAAAGCAAACTCCTGTTATTTGCCTTACTGCAAGAGATTCTGTCGATGACAGAGTCAGAGGGCTGGACAGTGGGGCAAATGATTATCTGGTAAAACCTTTTTCATTTTCTGAGTTGCTGGCAAGGGTTCGGGCACAATTAAGGCAACATCACGCTTTGAATTCAACATTAGAAATCAGTGGCTTAAGAATGGACTCTGTTAGTCAAAGTGTGAGCAGGGACAATATCAGTATTACACTGACGCGCAAGGAGTTTCAGTTACTTTGGCTACTGGCCTCCAGAGCTGGCGAGATTATCCCCAGAACGGTTATTGCGAGTGAAATTTGGGGAATCAACTTTGATAGTGATACCAATACGGTGGACGTCGCCATTCGCAGGCTCCGCGCAAAAGTTGATGATCCTTTTCCTGAAAAGCTAATCGCCACAATCCGGGGGATGGGCTATTCATTCGTAGCGGTAAAAAAATAATGAAAAGATTATCTATAACCGTCCGTTTAACCTTGCTTTTTATATTGCTGCTGTCTGTTGCTGGCGCTGGAATTGTATGGACTCTCTATAATGGCCTGGCAAGTGAGTTGAAATGGCGCGATGATACAACACTCATTAACCGGACAGCGCAGATCAAGCAGTTGTTAATTGATGGGGTAAATCCAGATACGTTACCTGTGTACTTTAACCGGATGATGGATGTTAGTCAGGATATCTTGATCATTCATGGTGATAGCATCAACAAAATTGTTAACCGGACGAATGTCAGTGATGACATGTTAAATAACATACCTGCTAGTGAGACAATCAGCGCAGCTGGCATTTACAGAAGCATTATTAATGATACAGAGATAGATGCTTTACGAATTAATATTGATGAAGTTTCGCCATCATTAACGGTTACTGTGGCTAAATTGGCTTCAGCCAGACATAACATGCTTGAACAGTATAAAATTAATAGCATTATAATTTGCATTGTCGCCATTGTACTTTGCTCAGTATTAAGTCCGCTGTTAATCAGAACGGGATTACGAGAGATCAAAAAGTTGAGTGGTGTAACGGAAGCGCTGAATTATAACGATAGCCGGGAGCCTGTTGAGGTTAGCGCATTACCGAGAGAACTAAAACCTCTTGGGCAGGCGTTGAATAAAATGCATCATGCTTTAGTCAAAGATTTTGAGCGTCTAAGTCAGTTTGCTGACGATCTCGCTCATGAACTTAGAACGCCCATTAATGCATTACTGGGTCAGAATCAGGTTACGCTCAGTCAAACCAGAAGTATCGCTGAATATCAAAAAACAATTGCCGGTAACATTGAAGAGCTGGAAAATATTTCGCGGTTAACAGAGAACATACTGTTTCTTGCCCGGGCAGATAAAAACAATGTTTTGGTGAAACTGGACTCACTTTTTCTCAATAAGGAAGTCGAAAATTTGTTGGATTATCTTGAATACCTTTCAGACGAGAAAGAGATTTGCTTTAAGGTCGAGTGCAATCAGCAAATCTTTGCGGATAAAATTTTACTGCAACGAATGTTATCGAATCTTATTGTTAATGCCATTAGATATTCACCAGAAAAATCGCGCATTCATATAACCAGTTTTCTTGATACCAACGGCTATCTTAATATTGATATCGCCAGTCCTGGAACGAAAATTAATGAGCCTGAAAAACTCTTCCGTAGATTTTGGCGGGGAGATAATTCGCGTCATTCCGAAGGTCAGGGACTTGGTCTTTCTTTAGTCAAAGCGATTGCCGAATTGCATGGGGGAAGTGCTACGTATCACTATTTTAATAAGCATAATGTGTTCCGAATTACGTTACCGCAAAGAAATTAACATAGGGCTTCAGTACGCCATAAATCAACCATGAAAAAACGCAGCCACGTCGTGAGTATTAACGTGGCTGCGATTGATTATGCGCTTACATTCATACGTAACAGGGATTAACCCGCATAAGCTGCCAGCATTTCCTGCGCCGCCAGTTTACCCAACGCATTCGCTGCGAAAGGACTGTCGCCGGTGAGAACTTTACGGTCCTTATGTACTCGCCCGGTGATGTCGTCATTAATAATGTTCATGCCCATTTTCTTCAGCTCTTCGCCGAAGTACCAGGTGAGATGACCCGGCATATAGCCTATCTCTGGCGTTTGTTTGTCTGCGGCGTCTGGGAATGCGCAAATGGAATAACCATTCAGTGGGTTATCGCCGTGGCGAAGCGCCAGAAAAGCCGCCGGGCCGTGGCAAAGGGAGATAACAAAACGGTCATTTTTGATTGCCCACTGCAAAGCAGCAGCCACGTCCTGGCTTTCTGGTAAACTAATAAGTGCGCCATGACCACCAGGAACAAAGATTGCTGCATATTCGCTGTCTGCGTTGAGGCTGACGACAACATCCGCGAGTTTTTTCGGATTGCGGAACAACGATTTATGCTGCTCAAAGAATGGCATTACTTTTTCATCTTTGTGCGGCATAGCCCAGTATTCAAACTTGGTCATCAGACCGGAAATGGTCGCCACTTCGAATTCGAAACCTGCAGCATGGAGATGATACAACGGCAGCAACGTTTCAATCGGATGGTTACCGGTCGAGAACAGTTTTCCGTTATCGGTCGGCAAATAACGTTCGTCCGCGGCGATCACCAGAATTTTATGTTTACCGCGATACGGTTTTGGGGTAATGACTCCAACTTACTGATAGTGTTTTATGTTCAGATAATGCCCGATGACC
>OGYU01002543.1_pt1 | contig 11715 bp, 7 predicted proteins | sample 1576581 | NCBI WGS metagenome assembly OGYU01 (sample SAMEA3541547, study PRJEB24748) | human gut metagenome | biome: human gut; feature: human-associated habitat; material: faeces | place: China | collected 2012 | reverse complement strand
CGGCTATCGCCGCGCCCTCGGCACCATCTTGTGCCGTCGGCTTACGCGCTGCACGCCGCCGCACGGACGGCGCCAGCTTGTATGCAAAGCCCATAATATTTATCCCTAAAAATCCCTGTTAGCCCAAATTCAGCGATGAATCCCCCACATAAGTAAACCCGGAGTACGAACATTTCCTCATGTCTGCACTCCGGGTTTCGTTATCAAATTAACCAAATGAACCGCTCATTTTCATTACTTCTATATGTGTGGATGATTTGATACTGTAGCCTGTCCGGTTGTTTTTTTATCAATGTTTTTCCTATCTTTCTCAGTAATCGAAACGATATTACCATTTATGTCTATAATTCGTGGTCTTCTACTTGTATATAAATTATCTATGGTCGCTAATTCGGCTAAAGGGTCATCGCACATGATAATTGCTTGAGGCTTTTCAGCATATTTTCCCTCTTTGACACGCTCATTAGCCAGTGCCGCAATTTGAATAGATATATTTTCCATGCTAAGTGGCATCTTATTTTGATATGGTCGCAACGCCGCTTGACTCACCTGACACGCAAGCAAATCTTCTCCTGTACTGATTTGAATTTCTAATTCATCATTGGTCTCATATGTTTCTATATATATATCAACTTCTCCATCTTCCTCTGATATTACCTTTATCGATCCGCCATAGGCCATATGTGTACCTGCTTGTGCAGGAATTTCTTTAACATCCATTTTATTGCATATATAGCGATAAAGCGGTCTACGCATTAAAATATCGCGTAATTCGCGCTGACCCTCAATATTCGAAAAATCAAAGCTTTTTACATTTGGATTTTCAATTTTATGTCCCATTAGCACCGAAATCGCCTCACGAGAAGCAGATGTCAACGCCAGTTCCGTTGCCGCCTGGTGACGCAAAAGATATGCAACCACTGTGCCATCATACTCCTGACACGCCTCTTGGTCAATCAGCATCATAGCTTTAATTTCAAAGAAAATCTCTTGTTTTTCTTCATCTTTAAGATAGAAATCCTTCAAAACACCTACTTTCTTGCATACATCTTTAAAAACGTTATTGATTTCTTTTTTAGTGCATCGAGTCAAAAAATCCTTGCCATGACACGCAAGTGGCAAAGTATCAATATCTTTTTTATACCCATCGCTTTAAGATACTTTTCTGCTTGACGCCTGCGTTCTTCTAACAGATTATACAGTTCTTTAACTAATGGTAGCAGTCGATATCCGTTATCCGTTTTGCTTCCTTCGATAATTCTTCTTGTGTCACCATCCAAAACGAATCGTCTCTCAATAGAGTACTCGTCTTTCTCCATCTTACGAATATCACCGAAAGAAAGCCCACCTGCTTCCGCCGTACGCAATGCTAACAGAAGCATCATTAAAAGGGCAATGCATTCTCCCTTTTCAGGCGCCTGCTTCAAAAGTTCCCTATAGATCTTGATAGCACTTTCTATCGTGAGCGATTTTAGTCTCTGCTTAAATTTCTCTGCCGCTCTCCGCACAATGACCCTTTGCGCTGGCGTTAATAACTGAATATCATCTGGAAGTTCAAAAGGACCATCTTTATAAAAATTTTTAAAAGTCAGCGTAGTAAGGCCTTTGACATGGGCACATTCAACGAGTACTTCAAAAAGTCTCCTGGACCGCTGATCTGCTTCCTCATTACCGGCAAAAACATTTATTTTCTCAAGCCAGATGTTCTCTGCTTCTTTCTCTGTCAACGTTGTAAAATCAATACTTTCAAAAATTTTAGCAACATATTTCCAAAAAAGATTATCGTATAATCGACAAGTACTGTCTGCCCAACGCTGTTGATTTTGCATTTCTAAAACAATATCCATATATACGCCTGAAGCAGTCAGCATACCTTTGGGCGTCATTTTTTGATAGAATGACTTTTTCTTCCAACTACCAAAACATGCTTTCGAGCGCAACTCTTTTCTTCTTCCTGATGCCGCTTGTGGACTTGAAAACAAACTCATGTTTATTCCTCCTACTACTCGTATAAACGTATAAAAAAAGAGCCTCATTGGGCTCTTAGGTATCATAGTATATCAATTTTAACTCCATATTTATCCTTTATTATCATTTGTTCCCCCCTCTTTTTTCGCCACCGCAAGTAAACTCGATCTGTTAAATTTTCCCCATCGCTAACTAATAGTTTATGGCATCTCTCCAATTGTGCTTCTATGCGCAGCAACGCCAGTCGTGAGCCATAATCTACATACCACTGTTCATATGTCTGTTGTGCTTGCAATCCAAGTATCTTCTGTACCTGACCTATATCCATACCACATATATTTCGACAATATCCTTCAAAACTAGCACGAATCAAGTCTGTTCTTGATGTCTTTGAATATTCTGGTATAACACTTTCAAGTACCTTATCTACAAACTTTTTGTATCTCTCAGGCGTTAATCGTCCGCTCTTTCCTTCAACAATCAATGGAGCGTGTATACCCGCTCCCGTCTCCAGTCGAGCCTTGAAGAGTGTACGCACCGCTGTTTGTGCCAAATATGTGCAAGGTATAAATCGTAGTTTTCCATACTCTCTATCATACAATCTCCACTCCGCTTCTTCACCTCTTTTTTGTGTCATTTTTCCGTCAATTTTTAATACTCGCAGTTCTTCATATTTCCATACACTAGAGAGATTTAGCCCACAAAGCTCACCCACTTTCACGCCGGTTGTCAACTGTAATAGCAGTGCCGCATATAAAGCTTCTTTATCCATGTGTTCAATACAACTCTGAGTTAACTTTCTTAATTCTTCTAATGTAAAAATTCTGGTTTTTAAATTTTTATCTGCCTTCTCTGTTGTGCTCCTAGCAGTTACAAGCACTTTGCTAGAAATATTTTCTTTCCAAATTCCACATTTAACGGCGCCATCATATATGATGTTCAATGCCCTTTTTAGTCCAATTTTATCCTCTTTTGTGTGTGCTACTGCATCCACTACACGTAACGTGTCAACATCTGCCGTACCTTCAAGTTCCTTAAGCGGCGGTAAATTCTGAAGTGCTTCTATTAAAAATGGCTTTCTTTCTTCCCCTATACCATATGCCTTTTGGACGCTTTCTTCTGCTATAATATGAAGTAGCAGCATTGACGGTGCTTGAGGAAGGCTTCCCTCTTTGATCCATTCGACCACTATCTTACTGTTTTTCCTAATAAGCTTTTCGGCCGCTTCATACACCTTAGGATCCTCTTTTCCTGCTGCTCGGATTCTCACTTTCACGCCTTTCTGATGCAGCATTTTCTTTTCTGGACTCATCAAACTAATGGAGTACCTCTGCCTTCCTTCTTTTGTCTTTTGCTCTTCTTTGATACGAAAAAAATTTCCCACTATAATGTCTGTCGGTATAATAACATTTTTTCTGCCCATATACAGCACTTCCTTAACGATTTTCAAAAAGGCAGGTATTAAAATACCTGCCTTTTTTAGGATATAAAAAAGGTCTTTTTGCAAGCAAAAAGACCTATCTATACTTCTTCTATGATATCATCATAATACTTTAAGATTCTATTTGTCAAGCATGTTTCTATATTCATATATACTAAAAACACATAAAATTTTTTAAAAATTTCCCGAACCTATTCTATCCTCTTTTGTCCGTCTAAACAGATATCCACGCTTTATTCAACGGACAGCGTAGGTCATAATCGCCGGACGCAGAGTCCCGCTTGCCTGTAAAGGTACCCCCTCCCCCCCCCAAAAAAATCTCTGGCGGAAATACAACACTGTGGACATTGTGGACTGCAGAAAACCTATGCGTTATCGTCAACAGATGGTATAGCGGTGGACAGGATTCCTAATAGCGCACCTTCCAATCTAGCGACATCCGGGTATCAATCTAGATTTTGCGAAAAAACGCTTTGTCCATGACCAGCATGTCCAGAAGTACAAAAGTTACTATCTTGTTACTGCACTTTACCTATAGCGATACTATGTACTGGCATGACCGAGTGCGACATCCACATAAACACCAATTCCCTCGCATTTGTATAACGCCAACAGTCACTTCGGATAAAAATAAGGTGACTGGCCCGCATGGGAAAGCTCTGTTGTGCACAAAGACTTTCAGACCTATGCAGAATATAATCACCATTTATTTCATCCATTCCATATTTTTCCTATCGCATCTTACATTCTTGATGAGTTACCTTCCAACCATAAGTTGCATCTGCTATCGTCCACAACCAAATCTTCACCAGTTTTGTCCTCTCACTTCACTGCAATTCTATCCCCCATAAATTCACTTTTACGATTGCTTTATACAGTCACTATTCTAATAACTACATATTCTCCAAAGCATATGTTTTTCTATTGACTATTCGGCTTGCCTGTCCCAAATCACACCTGATAGACGATGCAATTTGGGACAGCTAATGATTTATTCTAAGTTCTGGCCTTCTAACCGCTTTCCCGGAGGTTTTCTAAGTGCTCTGAAAAATACAAAAAAACCGCTGATTTCTTACGAAATCAGCGGTTAAACATGGTTGCGGGGACAGGACTTGAACCTGCGGCCTCCGGGTTATGAGCCCGACGAGCTACCAACTGCTCTACCCCGCGATATAGATTTTATCGCAGCTCTCTCTCAGAGTGCTTATATACTATACCATAGGATAGCGCAGTTGTCAAGCATAATTTTCAATTTTCTATTCGATAAATTCAGTCTTTTATCTCGCTGTCCTCTGCGGGCAGCAGATCCGGCAGTTCAAACCAGAAGCAGATACCGCCTTCGACGTTCTCCGCGCCGCAGGCGCCGTGCAGGGTATCCGCGATGGCGCGGACAAGCGACAGACCGATGCCAGTGCCGCCGGCCTCTCGGGTGCGGGCGCGATCGGTGCGGTAGAATTTCTCCCAGATCTTCGGCAGCTCCTCCTCCGGCAGACCTTCGCCTTCATTGAACACGGACAGGCGCACGCTGTTTCCGGTCCTTGCGGCCGAAATCTCAATGTGCTTGCCCTCGGGCGTGTAGCGGATGGCGTTGGACAGGTAATTCATCAGCACCTGATCGAGCAGATCACCGTCCGTGCGGACCGTAATATGCGCGTTCTCATATTCCACGGTCAGACCTCGGTTTTCACACAAAACAGCGGTTTTTCGCACCGCTTCCGCACAAAGTGCATGCAGATCAATATCCTCGTCGAACGTCTGCTCTGCACCCAGCTCCAGCCGTGAAAGACTGAGCAGCTGCATGACCAGCTTGTTCATGTGGTCGGCCTCATCGGCGATGGTGTCGCAGTAGAACTTTCGGTCCTCGGGGTCATCGGCCACGCCAGCCGTCAGGCCCTCGGCATAGCCCTGAATGAGCGCGATCGGCGTTTTCAGCTCATGCGACACGTTGACGATAAACTCCTGCCGCATATTGTCGATACGCTCCTTCTCCTCGATCTCCTGCGCCAGCTGATCGTTGGACTCCTTCAGCTCACCGATTGCCTGCTCCAAATACGCAGACAGGCGGTTGAGCGACTGTCCCAGCTGGTCAATCTCATCACCGTCCTCCTTGCCGGTGTACTGCATGGAGAAATCCAGCTCACTCATTCGGTCGGCCAGTCCCGCCATTTGAATAAGCGGGCGCGTAAACTGACGCGAGATAACATAGCCGCACCCCAGACAAATCAGCAGCGCACAGCCGCCAGCAATCAGCAGAAACACCAGATTCAGCGAAGAATTCTGTTCAATATACGCATAGGGCATATATGCGATCAGATATTCACCGTGTTCCGCATTCAGCACGCCGATCAGACATAAATACTGGTCATTATCGCGCAGACTGATCGTCATAAAGCGGTATTCGTTTTTACCCAAATCTACCCAGTCACGATTTTGGACCACGGATGCCAGCACCGCAAAGCTGCGGAACTTCTGCTCCATGTGCCCAAAATCAAACCCTACGTCACCCTCCTGCATGGCAGACGAGGTAATCACATCGCCGTTATCGGTCACCACTGCCAGACGAATGGCACTGCGGCTCTCATAGCTGTCCAGCAGCGCGGCAACATCCGAGGAATCACTCGCGTAGCTGGTACAGATGCTGCCGTAGGCATCACGCAGCTCGCTCCGGCGTGTCATCATATAGTAATCCTGATAGAAAAACACGTTGAGCAGCACAAGAATACCGATAAACACCAACGCGATAATGCTGATCGCAGCAAAAAACGTAAACCGGATTGACCGATGCTTCAGCTTCATACCTCGAAGCGGTAACCGTAGCCGCGCACGGTTTCGATCATGGTGCCGCACTCACCGAGCTTGGCGCGCAGCTTTTTAACGTGCGTATCCACGGTACGCAGGTCGCCGAAGTAGTCGTAACCCCAGACAGCATTGAGGATGCTCTCGCGCGACAGCGCAATCGCGCGGTTATTTTTGAAGTAGATGAGCAGCTCGTACTCCTTGGGGGTCAAGTCGATCGGCTTGTTCTCCACCATGACCTCACGGCGCAGCTCATTAACTGACAGCTTGCCAAGCTGTTCGAGCGGTGCACCGACGCGGCCTTCTCGTTTGAGCAGTGTGCGCACGCGGGCCGCCAGCACGATCGGCGAGAACGGCTTGGTGACGTAATCGTCCGCACCGCCTTCCAGACCGCGCACCTGATCTGCGTCCTCGGCACGGGCGGTGAGCAGCATAACCGGCAGGTGGGTTTCGCCGTGCTCCTGCTCGCGCAGCTCCCGCAGGACTTCAAAGCCGTCCATTCCCGGCATCATCACGTCCAGAATGGCCATATCCAGTCCCGGACGGCGGTTCTCCAGAATATTCAGCGCTTCCTTGCCATCGGCGGCCTCGACGATGGTATGACCGTCCCGCTTGAGAAAGTCGCTGACCAGACGACGAATACGCGCCTCATCGTCTGCGATTAAAATAGTAGACAATATAATTCCACCTTACATTCTTTATAATACCGCAAGTATACCGCCGGTGTTTGTTCGTTGTGTGAACAAAATCATGGGTTTTCAATTTTTGTTGAACGGGAGATTGCTGCTTGAGAAGCGAACCTAACTTGCCTACCCGGCAGGGGCGCCGTACCCACGGTGAGGGGCACAAGAGGGGTGGACACCTATGGTTTCCACCCCTCTTGTGAATCTCCCCGCTTCCTCTTAGCGTCTGCCTGTCATAGAACTGAGACTCGCCAGAGAAACGGCCATATTGTTTATCTTCCGTAGGGGCGACCAATGTGTCCGCCCATTTCTCTACCTCTACGCAGTGTCAGATACTCTGCTGCTACACATACGGTTTAGTCTACGCAGGCGCGACACAAGGTGAATTGCCCGAAGGGCAAGAGAAGGTCCCCTGGGGGATACCCGTGTCGCGCAACTCGTTTGCACGTTATTGTGCACGGCACCGTTGGATTAAGCCGTGAATAACTCGTAGCTATACGGCATCCACAGTGCAGGCAGGCTGCTGTCGGCTGTTGCCTTGTGCATGGTCAGCTTGACGTATTTGCCGTTTTCTTTACCGGTATTCGGGTCGGTAAACCGGTACAAAAGCGCAGCATACTCATTATTATCGCCGAAATAATACTCGGATTTCTCATCCGGTTTACTGTACATGCCGCCCAGTGCAAGTATCGTCGATGCACACCAGTGCGGATTGCCGAGGGTCGCCGGATGGTCTTTCCAGTCGTTTTGCAGATTTTTCAGTTCATCATCAGTATAAACCGGCAAATCGAGTTTGCCATACAGCAGGTCGAACTGCTCCGCGGTGGCGCCATCGGTCGAATCCGCCAGATGCTCTACCTTTGTCGGCTCTGCGTTTGTTATATCCTCGAAGGTTACACGATCCACGGCGTATTCTTTTACGTTCACCGGGAAAACCATACGGCTGACATAGACCTCACAGGAATTATTATCCGTATTCACGGCAACCTGATACGGCTGGTCATGCTGTGCGCCCATATGCAGTACCGCATAATGTGCACCGAGACTTGTCAGCAGCTGTGCACGGCGAACAGTACCGTCCTTATCCGTCAGGTCGTCGAGTGCAAAATCATCCGCGGTGATATTCTGCGCGGCAGTGAACATTTCCTTGTACTTGGCGGCAATCTCCTGATTGGACGGGTCATACTGCACATCGGATACATATTCGAGCAGGTACGTCAAGCCGTCCTTCTGTGCAAGCTCCTTAGCCGGAACCGGATAATTCTCCGTCCAGTTATCGCCGTATGTACTATGCAGAACAGCAGTCGCATCCGCGCGTAATGTCATAATTGCACCGTCCTCGGTCGAGTCGCGGCTGTCATCGCCCATGGCATTCTTCATGCCGAACAGGATACTGTCGTCCTCCGGATTGCGCTTGGCGTAGCCGTTATCAACGAAAGACTGCGGCAGCTTGAGGCTGTAATTCAGCGAATCGTTGTAGTAATCCGTTGAGGTAATATCGCTGTCCTCGTTCTCGTCCGCACTGTCGCTCCCGCTTGTATACACCGCAGTCGCCTTATGCTGAATATGGCTTGCGTCCGTGTATTCCAGCGTGATAGCGTGGTAGAACGGATAGCTGATGGTACTCGAGAGCATTTCGCCAAGGCTCGTCGGCACGGTATAAACCCAGCCATCGCCGGATTTCTGCAGCGTGATCTGCTCGTCGATCACACCGAACTGCGAGCCGTCCTCCCAGTTCACCAGCCGATTGGTGAGCTGCACACCGCCGACCGGCTCGGTTTCAAACGTAAGGGTAATTTTGTCACCGACAGCCAGATTCGGCATTTTTCCGCGTGCCATCGCAGAACATGCATCCGCGCCGATACCCAGTTCCCGGTCTCCGCTCTTGGCGGTGACGGAATCCACCATGCCGATCGGTTTCCAGTAACCGGCATCGTTCTGCACCATCTGGATTTTAACCGGTGTACTGCCGTCCGCAAAGTTCAGCTGCACGATTTTGCTCTGATAGCCGTCCGTAGAGGTGACCTGCCAGTCGAGTTCCGTGCTGCTGATCCACGGGGTTTCCCAGTCGCTCATGTCCTGCTCCAGATTGCTGCCGAAGTAGTAAAACGCGTCCTTAGCGGCTTCTTCCGCGTTCAAGCGATCTTTGCCACTGAAATTACCGACTTCATCAGGCAAATCCGGCCACGACAGACCGGTCGCATAGTACGTCCGGAACAATTCGCTCTGCGTCGTGCTGTCCGTACTGAGTTCGCGGATATAGCCGATCACCGAGCTGTTTTTGTTCTCGCGGATGGTCTGCACGGTGTACGCCGAGCGCGCATCATTCACGCCGCTGCCAGACAGACGGAATACAACGCAGTAGCTATTTTCGTCATCGGTGGGTACAAGCACGAAATCCGTTGCAGACGGCGAGGACGGACCGTATTTCCACGTCCACTGCTCGCCGCCGGTCATAGCCATCTGCTGCGCGATAAGGTCTTTCTGACCGTCCGGCGTCAAAATCGGGAAGATATACTGTGCGCTCTTGTGCAGAACTGCGCGTGCGTACTGCTGTGCGAGATCCGCCGCCGTGCGGGAACGAACGCCGCTGCCGTCCGTCCAGTCCTGCGGCAGCCAGCCCTGACCGAACTGGTTTATCATGGTGACAACAACCTTGCTGTTATCCTTAAACGTGAATGTCACCTTGCGGATGTCGTTGTACGGTGCGGCATCTTGGTTGCTGCCTTCCACCTGACTGGCCGCCGGAGCAATGCCGAGCAGAACCTCTGCTGCATTTACCGGGTCGCTGATATTGTAGCCGTTTGTGATTTTCCACTGGTTACTGTCCGAGAGAAAATCCGGCAGACCGAGGTCATTCTCATACAACAGCTTAAATTCATCCAGAGAAGTCACGCGGCCGTTTTCCGGCACAATTTCGCTGTTCGATACGGCCCACTCTCCATCCTGTTTTGCAAAGGTCAGCTTTTGTACCACACGTCCGGGAATAGTTTCGCCCGGATTATCGCTGAACTCTCTATCCGTGATCAAATAGGTGTCTTTCCCGTCCAGTTTGACCGTATAACCGAGATTTTCCGCCTCATTCGCCTGTTTTTGTGCCAGCTGTATACGCAGCTCTTTCGTTAGACCCTTATCGTTATCACCGACCGCGATCGTGCAGCTAAGCGAACCGACCAGAAGCGCGATCATCACAACGAGCGCGACACCGCGTTTTTTGACCGACTTGTCAAACAGTCCCTCAAACCGGCGCATGAGCGTCTTTTTGTCATCACCGAAGCAGGATACCAAAGCCTTTCTCTTTTGCGCCTGCGCGATAGCCGACCGCAGGATGGTCTCGCCATAGGCTCTGCGGTACGCGCCGTCGTGTCCGCGAACAACCGCGTCGTCGCACGCCGCCTCAATGTCCTCCTGCGCGAATCGCGCGATCAGATGCACCAGCGGATTGAACCAGTGCAGGCAGCGTGCCGCCAGAAGCAACAGCTTGAGCCACAGATCGCCATGCTTGTAATGCGTCAGCTCGTGGCGGAAAATGAACGCCGCGTCCGTCCGGGAAATGCGCTCATCCGGCAGATACAGCGTCGGATGGATAAATCCTGCCAGCATCGGGCAGTCCGCCGCCGCAGATACCTGCAGTGGGATTTCTCGGTCAATAACCAGATCGGCGCACTGCTCCTGCAAAATCGTGTGCAAATCCGCGCGTTCGACCGAACGGGACTTACCTTTCAGGCTGCGTATCAGCCGGTAATAGCCAATCCCCTGCCAGAGTATACAGGAAATAACACCGGCCAGCCACAGCGTCAGCAGAATGTCAGTAATATCCACGGTCTTGACCGTGCCGGTATCTGCCGCGCTGAGCGTTTGCGCCTGCGTGCCCGTCACCCATCGGGCTGGGTTCTGCGCAACCGGCAGTCCGGCCTGCCGGAACGCTGTCTGGTCGCTCTGCACCACATAGCTTGTGCGCGGCATGACCTGCACCGGCGCCTGCGGCAGTGTCAGCTGCACCGGAATGAGCAGCCGCAGCGCGAGAATCGCCCACACCACACATACCATACGGGCCGGATAACGCTTTTTCATCAGCCGCCGCAGAATGAGCGGCACGAGCGCCGCCAGCGATACGGTCAGGCCGATCTGCATCAGGTTGTTGAGCAGTTTTTCCGAGAATTGCAGCATAAGATCCCCTCCTTAGTGCGTCTGCCTGTCGAGGAACGCGCGCAGCTCGTCGATGTCCTGCTCGGTCAGCGCGCCCGCATCCGACAGGCTCGCGACCAGATTCTTCACCGAGCCGCCGCACAGCCGGCGCAGAAAACCAACGCTCTCGTGCTGACGGTAGTCCTCCTCGCTGACGAGCGGCGTGTACAGGTTTTGCCGTCCCTCCTTCGTGCAGGAAAGAAATCCCTTGTCGCACAGGCGGGACAGGAACGTGAGCACGCTGGTCATTTTCCAATCCTTATCCGCGTGCTGCTGCACCTCGGCCGCCGTGACCTGTGTGCCCAGAGACCAGATGGTCTGCATGACCTCCAGCTCCGCATCGGGCAATCGCTTGTCGTTTCGCATAGTCTAACCCTCCTTCTATTCTACAAATGTAAAACACCTTTTATTGCTTATATTCTACAATAGTAGAAGATGGTTGTCAATCCTTATTGCACAAATTCCCACAAAGTGCGCTGACATATACAAATTGTTTACATTTTGTAATTTTTATTGCGTTGACAGTGCTGTTTTTTTAGGATATGCTTTAATTAGATGCGTTTGATTTATCAATTCGGCACGGATTTTTCTACACCGGCTGAGCGGGGTATGCGAACTGCCGCAGGCGGGTTCGCCCTA
>OGYU01002536.1_pt1 | contig 11733 bp, 6 predicted proteins | sample 1576581 | NCBI WGS metagenome assembly OGYU01 (sample SAMEA3541547, study PRJEB24748) | human gut metagenome | biome: human gut; feature: human-associated habitat; material: faeces | place: China | collected 2012 | reverse complement strand
TTCCATATCGAGGGAATCCACGGGCTTTGTTGCGCTTTTTTTACAGCGCCTTTTTTGTTTGCCGCCAGGTGTGGTCTTGACGCAGGGAGCTGCGATACGCCTTATGGCTTGACCTTACGGTATAATTATGGTAATATAAAATCGTACATAGACTATGTTATAAAAGGACGTGAAAAAAATGCGGATCGCAGTTTGTGATGATAATGCTGTTTTTCTTCAGTTTTTTAAATCTATGCTGGCAAATGAACTTGAATCAAGGTCGGTCAAGGCTGAAATAGAAACGTTTACCAAAGCTGAGAGCTTTTTTTACTGCCATGGTAAAAAGCCTTTTTCGGCTATATTTCTTGACCTTGATATGCCTGAAATGACCGGTTTTGAAGTCGCGCGGCAGCTAGGTCAGAATGGTAATTGCTTCGTGATCTTTGTGACAAGTCATCAGGAGCTGGTTTATGACAGCTTTAATTTCAGACCGCTGAATTTTATCTGCAAAGATCCTGATGCTGATGTTATGAAGGATAGGCTCCATATGGTAGCGGGACAGCTGACGGACGCATTGAAGCAGGAAAAGACAGTGGTTTTGGAGAATAGAGAGCAGGGAAGGATCTCTGTAAAGCTTCGGGATGTAACTTATATAGAGAGCAATAGCCACAGCATCATATATCATTTTGCAAATAATAAGGATACTATTGCAGTCAGAGATAGCATTGGCGAGATAGAAGAAGCTTATCGTAAATTCGATTTTATACGGGTGCATAAAAAATATATCGTCAATCTGAAATATGTTTTTAACATAAGCCGTTCAAATGAAACAGTGATCTTCAAAAGCGGTTCAGAGCTTCCCATGAGCCGAGGATATAAGAATGCAGTTGACGACGCTTTGACTGAATATCTGAGGAGAAAGTGATGACTATTACATTGTGGACGATATTTGAGATCTTGATAAACTTTTATCAGGGCGGTCTGGAAACATGGTTTATATATAAATTTCTTACGCCAAGATCTCATGAAAGGGCTAAGATATGGGCTGTTATATTTGCCGTTTGTGAAGGCTGTCTGGTCACTGCTTTTAATTATTTCACTGTATTTGAGGGCTTTGGAAGTGCTTTGTACTGGGCAAGTCTGCTTGTTTTTGCGTTTTGCTTTTTTAGTGACAATGCAGTAAAGAAATTTCTTTCCATATCCCTCTCGCAGGTTGCGATCTTGTTGATAACGTCATTGGAACTAAATGCTGTATCGTCATTTTTTAAAATATCCCTCAGGGAGCTTGTGGTCGAACAAAGCTTGCTTAGATTTGTGACGCTTATAATGATCCAGATTTCTATATTCATTGTATTTAGATTAATACTGATGGCCTTTAAACATACAGATGATTATACGGCTTCAGATTGGGTGACGATCATTGCAGTGCTTATTATTTCGTTTTTCCTCGTTATGGTAATACATGAACTGTCCCTTTCGGCAGACGATGGCCATAGGCTGTATATAAATCTGTCATATATGCTTGTCTTTGTTCTTAATATACTTATATTCTGGATAATAAATTCTTTGATAAAAAAGAATCGGAAGCTCAAGGAAATGGAGATAGTCAAACTAAGAGAGCAGTATCTTGAGCAGTTTATTGGAAACGCCGAGTCGCAATATGACGCCATGAGAAAATTAAGGCATGATATAAAAGACAAATATGAAACGGTTAATGAACTGTTGAAAGTCCAAAAAATAGATGAAACGAGAAAATTTATCTCAGAAAGCTTTGACCTTATCGAGAAGTCGGAGTCCTATGTTAAAACGAAAAATAATATTGTAAATGCTATCGTTAACGCAAAGCTTACGATGGCTTCTTCCTTGGGGATAAAAATATCATGTATAACAGTTTCAGATTTTGAGGGAATAAAGGGAACTGACCTTTGCGACCTGTTGAGCAACACGTTGGAGAATGCTATAACGGCATGCAAGGAAATAGCCGACGACGCAAATAAATTTCTGTATCTGAAGATCGACCGAGAAACGGATACATATACGTTTTTGATAAAAAATTCAATAGATCATTCTGTTATGGATAGTAATCCAAGGCTTACGACCACAAAGGCTGATAAAAAACAGCATGGTCTGGGGACCTCAATAATCAGAGAGATAGCAAGAAAATATAATGGCAGATGCGATTTCTATGAGTCGGAGGGAATGTTTTGCTGTCAGGTAACATTGATGGCAGATACAACGGTCCTGAACTAATTGTTCCGGACCGTTGCTGCATTTCGTGACAAAAACCTGCAACTCATTCCAAAAAGCTTGACATATTGCTTTTATTCTAGTAAAATTCAAATTAGGGTAAGACAAAAGCGAGGCGGTAGTTTATGGATCTTGTTGTATCGGGTATACTTAATTTTTTGACCGAGCAGGAAGCTATCGGCAAAGCAGATGAGGTACAGGATTTTTATCGGTATGGCATAGAAATAACTATCTCATCAATGTTAAACATTGTGCTTGTATTGCTTATGGGAGCATTGACAGGGCATTTGCTGGAAAGCGTAATATATTTGGCAGTGTTTATTGCTGTCAGGGTTATTACCGGAGGGTATCATGCAGATACATATTTCAGATGCAATCTGCTGATGTGTTCAACATTTATTGCTACAGCTTTTCTTAATGACAAGGTATGCGGATATATAAATATATGGGTGATAGCTGCCTTTGTGGTGTTTGAAGAGATAATAGCTTTTGTATTCTGCCCTGTGGAGAACAAAAATAAGCCTATAGAAAAAGATAAAAAGCCAAAGTTCAAAGCGATGGGAATGATAGTTTTTCTGTTGCTTGATCTGTTTGGCGGGGCGATTATCAATAGATATCAGATGGTTGGATCTATGATCCTGTTAACAAATCTATTAATTGCAGTTTTAATAATATCAGCGAAGATCAAAGAAAAGAGGTGTGATAAGAATGAAATCATTTAAGAAATTGCTTGCTAGCCTTATTGCCAGAGCGACTAAGAGAATGGGTATAGCTGCCTGCGGATGTGCATCAATGTATGGTGGCTATCAAACTAAAGAGCCAAAAAACATTTACAAGAATTAAGCGTAAAGCTACAAGAATTACGATAAGCATTACAAAGACTTTATCATTTCCCCTTTAAATCTTGTGATACTTGTAAATGAGGTAACATTAGCAGGAAAATAACTTCCTGCTGGTGTTACCATTTTTTTATTTGTAGTGAGTTCAAGCTTTTGACAGTGAGTAAATTTGCTTTTAGGCACAAAAAATTACGCCCTACAAAAGGATGCGTTGTACTATTCGGTTTTCAAAGAACGGGCGGAGGCTATAGAGAAAGCCCCCTCACTTTCCATGCCGAAAAGTTGAGGGGGCTACAACCAAGTTTTTTAATTTTCTAAAAGATTTTTGAGCTTTGCTCTGATTTTTTTTGTTGAAGGCATAAAGAAAGAGCGCCGGAGATTGCCGTCCCCGTTCGGCTGGGGATACATGGTCAGAATGTGGGTGTCGCTTGCCTCCTTTCGGAAAGGGACTTGCTGCCAAGCCCACTTTCAGGAAAATAGGCGGTGGCGGAATGATCCGTCACCGCCTATTGTGTTTAGGCTATTTCGATTTCGGAAGCGTCGGCTTATTTAACCTTGGATTCCTTTCTCTTTTTGCCGCTTACGCCCAGCAGAGTCAGAACACCGCCGCTGACGTACAGAGCAGCCAGCCAACCGATGTGGTTGCTGCTGTCACCGGTCTGAGGACACTTGGTGGAGTTGTCATTTCCTGGCTTATCGGTGTTATTATCACTGCTGCCTGTATTGTCGGTGTTGCCGCCGTCGGGGAGCTTGTCGATGACCGTATTCTCGCTGCGCTTGGCACCGCAAATGTTGCATTCCTCGTGCTTGATGCCGGTTGCCTCCTTGGTAGCGGCCTTGTCGATCTCCCACTGGAAGCTGTGTGGTGCCGTGTCGGCCTTGTCGCCGCACTCGCACTCATGCCAGTGATCGGTGTCGTCATACTTCCACTCGGTGCCGTAGCTGTGGGTATGGCTTGGAGGCGCATCCTTATAGGTGGCCTCGAGCTTCACATCATTGCCGGGCATGGTGAAGGTGGTAGTTGCCTTGGTGGCGTCTGCCAGAGTGACATTGCCCTCTAGCACGACCCACTTGTCAAAGACCTTGCCTACCTCTGGTGCGTCCGCCGTAACGGTCACAACGGTGTTCTGCGCGATCTTGTCTGTGATGAGTGTACCTGCGGCAAGGGATGCCGTGCCCTTGATGACCGTGACAATGTATCCGGTCGCAGCGGAGTTCTTTACGAACCTTGTCTCGCCGCAGTCGGCGCGCTGGCAGGTGTAGAGAATTCCTTCGCTCTTGCCCTGTTTTGCGGGTTTGCCGCCGTCCCAGTCGTGGCTGAGCTTATTAACGACATGACCGTAGCGGATAATCTGTCCACAGCCGGCTGTACACTGCTGGTCGCCGCTATAGCCTGAGGTGGTGCATCCTGGCTTAACCTCATTGATCAGCTTGTAGTTATCGGCAATTTCGTGGAGGGACGGGGTTGAGACGCCCTTATGCGCGATCCTGTCGCACGATGTGCAGTACTGGTTGCCGGAATAGCCCCTCTCTGTACAGGTCGCCGTTCTTACATCCCGCAGTTCAAGGGGACCGCTATGCCTGAAGTCGCCGGTCTCGCCCTTTACGGTGCCGCCGCAAGCCGTGCAGCGGTAGTCGCCCTCATAGGCGCGGTGTCGGCAGTCGCCCGATTTGGCGTTATAGCGTTTGCCGCCATGGCTCGCGTCTGTGGTTGCCGAGTTGGCCGTGCCGTAGTAGTACAGCGGCTGCAGTGGACCGGTATGACCGGCGTTTGCAGGTGGGTAGATATCCGAACCGGCACTGATGACATGGCCGCAGTCTGCGCAGGCGGTGTCGCCGGTGTAGCCCTTACGGTCGCAGATCTGCTCCTTCGCATTGAGCACCGTGGTGCCGCCGCTGTGGTCACAGCCTGCATAGACAGGCTCAAAGAAGAAACTGCCGCCGCCAGGGGCACCCATGGTGCTGAACTCTGGGATCGTGCAGCCCCACTCAAGGGCGGAGCCGTTGGTCACCAGCTTGAACAGGGTCTTCGCCTCATTGGTATTCCAATTTCTAGTAACAGGTATGATGTCATACTCATTGTATTCGCGGCGATACTCCACCTTCCAGCCGATGGCTTTCTGACCGGTTCTCTCCTCGGGATAAAGCCTGATCTTGTCGCCTGGCTTGACGATCATACGGGTTGCCCGACCGTTTTTCACCGTCACAAGAGCGGTGTCCTTTGTCCACTGATCGGCTCCTCCGTCATCATCCTTGTCGATTTTTGTCTTTGTGTACTCGCAAATGCTGCATTCAGCCTCCATGCCGCCTCTGCCACCCTCGGTATCGGGGTTTTTGACCACATTCCAGCGGCCCCAGCTATGGGGAACCATGATGAATTCCTCGCAGCCGGGAACCTTGCACTTTTCGGGGTGGGCATAGTCGGATTCGATGATGAGTTCCTCCACCGTCTTGGTCGAGCCGCCGATGTTGAAGGTATACTCATAGATACTGCCGAAGCCGGTGCAGTCCCAGTTCCAGCCGTAATCATGGACATGGCTCTTCACAGGAACGGTATAGTCGCAGACGGAACATCTGAGCACATCGACTCTGCCGCCGCCTACCGCGTCAAGGCTTCTGTCAAACACAAAGGTATGCGGGAATATGCGCTCCTTGGAGCCGGTAGTCATATAATGCGCTTCGTATTCGCCTGCTTCAAACAGGCACGGGAGCTTGTGACCGTCGCACTTCGGGTCGCCGCCCACGACACCGTTATGGGTATTCCCATGCTTATCGACCCAAGTGACCTTGTATTCCGGCGTTTTCTCGCTGTCTTCCGTGGGCACAGGCACACCCGCCTGCTTATGGCTGTAGGCATGGGTGGCAGTCAGCTTTGCCTCCGCCGTTTTCATGGTGTCCGAAGGGTCGCCCTTTCTGCCGATGACGCAGTAGTAGGAGTAGTCATCCATGCAGGCCTCGGCGGAAACCGACAGCCTCAGCGTTGGGGTGTTCACGTCCACATAGTAATCTTTCTCCGGCAGCTTGTAGGGCGCCGCCGTGGGATTCGCATTATTCTTCTGATACCACTGATAGGTCAGCTCGTCGCCTTTCAGGCTCTTTGCCGAGACAGAGAAGGTGACCCAGTTATGTTCGCTGTACAACAGGTCGTTTTCCGGCTCTTCGTCATAATCGCCGCTGCTGTAGATAGAGGTCTTACACTTGACGCCCCTCGGCTGGCGGTTGATGACGATGGAACTGCCGCTGATGTAGTCGCAGACCTTGCACACGCCCTTGGCGTCAAATTCATGGTTGGCGGCATTCAGCTTTTTATCGTCACAATAGCGGCAGGGGTGCCAGTGCTGCGTTCCGTCAGCCGCCCAGCTGGCGGAGGCTATGTGGGTATGTCCGGCGCCGGAATGCTCCGTCTTCAAATGATCCTCAAAATCAGAGTCGCTGAAGCACCAGTCGTCATGATCGCAGCCCATAGCGCTTACGGCATCTCGGCAGCAGTCCTTGCAGCGCTGATCGCAGCCGTCCTCGCAGGGATCGCTGTCGTGGAAGCACAGGCCGCAGTCCTCGCAGAAGTGATCCGCATAGTCAGTGTCCATTGCGCACATTCCCTCGGAGCAGTCGGAGTTGCCCTCGCAGCACTCCTTGCACATCTCGCAGGTTTCGCAGAACTCGTCCTCGTCCTCCTTATCCGTGACCCAGCCGTCGCAGCCCTGACAGATGTGCTCGTCCCACTCGGCGCTTTCCACGCAGGTCTCGCCGTCCGGGCAGCCGCCGCCCTCGGAGTTATCTCGGCAGCACTCCAGGCACAGGCCGCAGTCCTCGCAGGACTCCTGGTTCAGCAGGCATTCCTCACACTGCTCGCAGGCCGTGTGGCAATCGATGCAGTGGATGACGCCGGTATCATCGTCGTCCACGCACTCGTCCACCGAACCGAAGCAGCTGTTGCAAAGCGAGCAGTGCATCGGGTCGCTGTCATCGTTTGCGCAGTCATCGCAGAAGCCGCAGGAGTCGCAGATGGTTATGGAGCAGCATGGACCCTTATGGCATTCGCCGCACAGCTGGTCATCCTCGCCGATGTAGCATTTGCCGCAGGTCGAGCAGTGCGTGTCCTCCATGCAGTCGGCGCATTTGTAGCATTGATCGCACCAATTGGGTGTATTGAACAGACACTCACCACAATCGTTGCAGTGGAATTCAGCGAAGCAGTCGGAGTTGCAGTCAACAGTGCAGAACCCACAACCGTCGCACATATTCTCGCCCCAGTGATAGTGGTCGCAGTAGATACAATCTGTGCCGTCATCGTAGTCTTCCCAAAAGGCATGGGTATGGAGCTCCTGACTCGGCATCAGTGAGAACAGCATCACAAGCGCCAACAGGACGCTGGCGACGCGCCTTCGTTTGTTCGTTTTTGTCATACTATTATTCCTCCCTCATAATTATTTTGAAGATTTTTATGCTTTTTGTGTTGCCTGATTTAAACACTGTCGATGACCGAAGCAAAGTAGTTTTCGGATACCGAACCGAAGAGAAAAGCGTCTATCAGACCCTCGCGCTTTGCCTGCCGTACCTTTTCGGTCAAATCTTCATCTGTATCATCATCCACAAAGAGAATGACACGACAGCTTTCCGTGTTCCGTTTTACCTTGTCACGGATTGCCATTCGTTCTTTGAACATCCATGGCGAATACGCCTTGACCTCCATTAAAAGCACATCCGGTCGATGCGTTTTGCACCACTCGGCGGTTGCGTCCGGCGACTCGGAAATCACAACTTGGCAATCGTCCAATTTTTGCATCAGCATTCGCTCCATGGTGTGCGCATGGATATCGCTTTGAATGTCCAGAACGATTTTTTTCATCATTCATCACCACCTTCTAAAAGCACAATCCTAATCTTACATTATCTATTATACTGATTTTTTGGCGTTTGTCACTGGCACTTGTGCCAGTAACAGAAGAAAAATCTCGATTTTTTCAAAGATTTTTGCCTTTTGGGCGCGAAAAACCCCTTGACCGTACAGCCAAGGGGTTCAGTTTTGCTTATTTGTCTTTTAAGGTGACTACCATGAGCTTGTTTTCAATGGCGGTTGCAACCAGCGCTTCTCTGCTTTCAAAGCCGCTCTTTTCCACCATATCGTCCAGGTTCCAGCGAACGCCGTTTTTGGAGATGCCCAGCTTATCGGCAATTTCCTGATAGGTAAAGCCCTTTATATAAAGGCGTAGGATGTCTAACTGCCGGGGCGAGAAGACATCGGACATCGTACCCTCCATTTCAATGGCTGGAGCGGTATCTGGGAATACCTTTTCGCCTGCCAGAGTGCGCTTTACCACGCTTATCAGCTCCTCTGTTCCGTGGTCCTTATACCACAGGCTGTCGGCAGCACCCATTTTTGCTCTTTGCAAAACTTCGGGATCGACAAGCGAGGTAGCCACAACGATTTTGATTTGCGGAAAAACCTTTTTGATGCGCTCTGCGGCTGCAAGACCGGAATGCTTATGATGCGTCTGCACATCCATAAGGACGAGCTTTACGGTGGCGTCGCAGTGCTTTTCCGCTTCAAAGGCGTCACGGAAAACGCCGACAAGATGAAACTCGCCGTCTGCCGCAAGACGATCGACAAAGTGCTTTTGGATGTATAGATCATCCTCTACAAGTATGGTGTTTATCATAGGCTGAACTCCTTTGCGGGAATCGTAATCAGAAGAGCAAAGCGTGGATTGTGCGAAATATGCATTTCACCGCCGGAGCTTTCAATACTGCGGCGAAGCGTTGACAGGCCGCTGCCTTCCTTTATCGGCTCTGTGGGTATTTTGCCGTTGTTGGTTATGGTAACATCATAGCGTTCGCCACGCTGGGCAATGCGGATATATACCTCATTCCCGTCTGCGTGCTTGATGCAGTTGGTCACGCACTCCTTGGCGGCAGCAACGGTCAGCTCCTCGGCTACGGTATCACGGGGCAGGTAGCCGTCGATTTTTACAGCCACGCCAAGCTGCTGTGCGGTTCTTTTTACCTCGTCCATTGTGCTGACAGAGGTTACACGGTTGCTTGCCAGCATACCGATGGCATTTTGCAGCGCCTCAAGCTTTCGCTCGGTATCCTCTCCGCTGTCTATGATGTCACGGATGGTCAGGAGGCTTCGCCCGATGGTATCGTGAATATAGACCTTTAGGTCAAGGCTTTCTTTCTCTTTGACATCGTTCTCCATGCGAGCGTACATCTTCCTGAGCTTTCGATTGACTTCTGCCAGTTCTTCATTTATTTCCTCTTGCTTTTGGCAGCCGTTATACAGCTCGGTTACATTGTGCGCCGTTATCTGCTGCCAGCGGTCATCGCTGTCCACGGTGATATTTTGTGTGCGAAACTGCCAGACGGTCTTGTCGGGCAGGATGTAGCAATCATTCTTGACGGTCACGGATCTGTCCGGCGCGCTCAGGGCATTTTCCATATCGCTTTTGATTTGCAGCTCGTGGCCGCAAAGGGCAAATGAGAGCCTGCGCATACGGTTGTTGCACAGGATGATCCTGCCGTTCGGGTCGGCAAAGCAGATGCCCATAGGCAGCTTATCGGTTGCTTCCTTAATGGAGAACGGCGAGAGCTCGTTCTTTTTACGGCGGTATTCCCGCGGCAGAGCAATGGCAAAGTGAACTGCCGCAAGGAAAATGGCAGCGGCAAATATCAGCCACGGTGCGTCCAGCAGAAATGCGTCCCCGATATTATCGGGATCTGCCTGAGAAACGGAGAATAGCAGCGGGATCATCACCGCCATAACTGCCAGACTCAGCAGGCTGCGCACCGGCTTATTGCTGCGAAGAAGCTGATACATAAACAGCCCGATCTCAAGGACGATCTCCACAAGCATGATAAACGGCAGCATGGTCTGCCAAAATTCAGAAAGGGAAGAAAATGCACTCATTTCCTGTCACCTTCTTTCGCTTCAAATACAAGGTGCTGGTATTCCTCGTCATCCTCTTTTTCACAGCGGATACTGTCTCCGCTTACCAAAGCGGAAAGGTCGGCTTTGCAGCACACATTCAGTGACAAGCGCAAGCCGTTTGCCTTTATGAGGCTTACCTGTATGCCTGTTAAATTCAAAATGTCGGCTTCAATAACCGATTCATAAAAATCAAATACAGCAGTCGCCGTTTTGCCGGAGAGCATGGAAAGAGACTCGTCCACATAGAGCGAGCTGCGGACGCCCAACAGCTTCAGCGTTTGGAGGGACTCATTGAAGGCACGGTGGAGTTCCGTTTCCGCTATTTTAATATCTCGGTCGGTAAGGAGCGTCAGATGCTTGCGACGTTTAATATAGCTGCACAGCACGGCGATCTCGGCAAGGAGCGTTTTGGCACTGTCGGGATCGGTGCTTGAGATTCGGCGGTATTCCTTAGTGAGCTCTGCAATGCGGTCGATCTGCGTCTGCGTAGCGGAACGCAGGAGATCATACAGGCGGTTTTGCTCCTCCACCTTGCGGCGCTTGGCTTCACGCTTGTATTCATAACGGAGCATTTCGTTCCTGTCGGCAAGCTCGTCTGCAAGAAGCTCGGAGTCCTCCTTGATGTCACGCAAAGCCGACACATCCTCTGTCCATACGGCATAGCCGCCATCAATGGGCATGGTGTGAACGGTCAAGCCGCCCATCGTGACCGGGCTTTGCTCGGCTTTTTTCATCGCTTCCTTTGAGATAGGCGCAGTGTTTACAGCTGCATACCGAACGGTAAAGTCCTTGTCGGTGATCTCTGCCGATGTGCCGACAGAGGAGGCAAACAAGTCCACATAACGGCTGTTTGAATGTATATATCCACAGGCGATGCAAAGCTCAAAGGTCAGAATATACATCACACTTTGGAATGCGGCAATATCGCCGAACAAGTGGAGCAGCCAATCCGCACCCGCATAGTAAAGCACGCTGTAAACGATCGTCAGCAGCATAGGAACGATTGGCAGAAAGTGGAGCCTTCCTTTTTGCACACGGCATTTGAAAAACATAATTACGAGTGCGGCAAAGGCACACAGCACCTGCCAGCCTACAATAATGAAGTAGCCTATCGAGTAGCCGTTGTTTTTGTCTGTCCACACGGCGGCGTCCTTCGGAAAGGTAAATACGAATTGGTGCAGGTCATTTGTGAGCACGAGCAGAAGCAATGTGCCGGAGATGATCCACAGAATCGACATTCCTTTGGGAAATTTGTATTCGTCCGGCTTTCCCAATGACATGGCAATCAGCAGCGCCAGCATAGGCACAAACAGCATGGGCAGATAGAACAGATACCACAGGTAACGGACGGCATCCGGCTGCCAGAATATAAAATACTTTGCCGAACGGACTACCATCCATATGATGAGCAGTACCGCGGTGACCGTCATAAACCTGCACACCTGCTTTTGCACGATCCGCTGACGGACGGAGAGCCCCCAGGCGGCGAACAGACCGATATAGATAAAGCTGCGCAGATAGGAAAACAGCATCGGGTAGAAGCTGCCCCTGCCCACAATTCGGAAGCAATATGCCAGTATCACGGCAAGTACAGCGATGCTGCTTGTTATGATAGTATTCTTTTTCTGTTCGGTCATAAACAGACCCCATTTCGCCTTCATTCGTGTTTTGTTTACCTTTGGGTAGCAAAAAAGGGGCTGTAAAAAAAGTCCCCAAGAAAAAAGGCTGCGATCTTGCCAA
>OGYU01002531.1_pt1 | contig 11744 bp, 8 predicted proteins | sample 1576581 | NCBI WGS metagenome assembly OGYU01 (sample SAMEA3541547, study PRJEB24748) | human gut metagenome | biome: human gut; feature: human-associated habitat; material: faeces | place: China | collected 2012 | reverse complement strand
AACCGTCAGTTTTTTATTTTAAATGGTTGTTTTATCAAAACGGATTCTGCCGACAACATCAAACTGTGCTGCTGCCTGTGCAAATGCCTGTTCTGTCATATTGGCTGTTACAAGACCAAATTCATCATCCAGTCCGTCTACCATAACTGTCTGTACTGCGTGGAATGCTTCTTTTGCTTTTTCAAGCGCCGCTCTGTCTTTAATTCTTACAAAGAAAGTGCGTTCTACTTCCATTGCACTGCCAAGTTCTAACTTTTCATAGCTCCAGAGTGTCATGACATTTCTGCCCTTATGCTTTACGCAGTCTACAACATCCGCAACAACCGCACTGGCTGTCGGAAGCTTTCCTGCACCTGCTCCAAAAAACATCACGTCACCAATGACATTTCCATGAATATAAATGCCGTTTAAGACGTCATTGACATTATAGAGCGGATGTGTAGCATCAATTAAAAACGGTGCTGTAATCGCATAAACCTTTTCATCTTTCTTAAAGCTTGTTGCAAGCAGTTTGACAACACAGCCAAGCTTTTCCGCATATGCAAAATCGGCTGTTGAAATCTTTGTAATGCCTTCTGTCTGGATTTCTTCAAACTTTACGGTTGAACCGAATGCAAGCGATGTCAGAATCGCAATCTTACGGCAGGCATCATAGCCTTCCACATCGGCTTCCGGATTGCGCTCCGCATAGCCTAACTCCTGTGCTTCCTTTAATACATCTTCATAAGAACTGCCTTCCTGGCTCATCTTTGTTAAAATGTAGTTGGTTGTTCCGTTTAAAATACCGGTAATCTGTGTAATCTCATCAGCTGTGAGTGACTGGTTTAACGGACGGATAATCGGAATACCTCCGCCGACAGATGCTTCAAACATGAAGTTTAAGTTTCTTTCCTTTGCCATTGCAAGCAGCTCCGGTCCGTGTTCCGCAACCAGTGCCTTATTGGAAGTACAGACACTCTTTCCGGCTTCCAGTGCTTTTTTTACAAATGTAAATGCCGGTTCAATGCCGCCCATAACTTCAACAACAACATCAATTTCTTTATCCTGAATAATGATGTCTACATCATGTACAATCTTTTCCTGAACCGGGTCGCCCGGAAAATCTCTTAAATCGAGGACATATTTTACCTCAATGCCTTCTCCTGCACGTTTTTCAATTGAATTTTTGTTGGTTTCAAGTACTTCAACAACACCTGAACCGACTGTTCCATAACCTAATACTGCAATTTTTGCCATCGTCTCTACCCTTTCCTATTCGCGACTTAATATTTTTAAATACCGCACACCCGGAAGCTGTTCAATCTCCTCAATCATCTTTGAAGAATCTCCGGTGCTTGGCAGAATATCCACACTCAATGTCAGCGATGCGACGCCGTTTACCGGTATAGTCTGATGAATTGTTAAAATATTTGCATGAAATTCTGCAACTTTTTTCAACACCAGTGACAACAATCCCGGTTCATCGTCCATTGAAAGGACAAATGTGATTGTTTTTCCTTTCACGTTATCACGGAACGGAAAAATATCTTCTTTATATTTGTAATAAGAACTTCTGCTGATACCAACCTGTTCTGTGGCATCCGCAACAGAAATCCCCTTTGTTTCAATAAGCCGGTTTGCCTGTGCAACCTTTAACAGAACCTCCGGCAGTGCTTTCTGCTTTACAACATAATATTTAATATTTTCGTCCATAATCCACCATCTTATTGTTTGTGTCTGTGTGAGGAATACATATGTCTTTTAGTGTTCGTCCATAGAAGACAACTGTATTCCCTGCAAAGAATAGTAACATACTCTACTGATAAATGCAAGAAAAAAATACCAACACGATTATCATTTTTTGAACATACAAAAAGAACAGTTTCACTGCCGGGCATATTTAATATCCCCTTATCAGTGTGAAACTGTTCTTTTTATCTTATGGCAGCTGCCAATTTGCTACTCTACGTGTCCGTTGACAACATTCCATGTAACGTACTGATTGTCAGCCATTCTCTCTGCCAAAGACACTCGCCAGATAGCGCATATCTTTGATATGACTGTCATTTAATTCGCCTTTTTTCACACGCCACTTCCAGTTCGTGCCAAGCGTGGACGGTGTATTCATGCGTGCCCAGTTGCCAAGCTTTAAAATATCCTGCACCGCAAAGATGACAAGATTGGCAACACTGCCGTAAGCGGCACGAAACACCTGATCTACCATACGTTCTTTATCCCTTGTGTCCAGATAGTCATACGCATAACCGAGTTCCCAGTCCGGATGCTCGATAAAATAGCCCATCAGTGTTTCATTGTCATGTGTTCCGCCGTAAACCACACAATTCTGCGTGTAATTATGTGGAAGATGCGGATTCTTTCTGTCGCCGCCAAACGCAAATTCCAGTACTTTCATTCCCGGATAGTTATTTTCTTCTAAGAGTTCATTGACCTCCGGTACCAGTACACCTAAGTCTTCCGCAATAATCTTTTTATCGCCGATTGCACGGTTGATGACATCGGTTAATTTCTTTCCCGGTCCCATGCAGTATTCACCCTGTCTTGCATCCGGCATATCCGCAGGGATTGTATAATATTTCACAATGCCGATAAAATGGTCAATGCGGATGACATCGTAGAGCTGTGCGGATTTGTGCATCCGGCGATACCACCACGAAAAATCATCTTTTTCCAGCGTATCCCAGTCGTAGAGCGGATTCCCCCATTTCTGTCCCAAATCCGAAAAGGCATCCGGCGGCACACCTGCCACTTTTTCGCACAGGCGGTCTTCATTTAACTGGAAATATTGCGACTCTGCCCATACATCGGCACTGTCATAGCCCATGTAAATCGGAATATCTCCGATAATTTCAACACCGATACTATTGACATAATTTTTAAGCTTCTGCCACTGCTTATCAAATTCATACTGGACAAATATCCAGAAATCAATATCATCCGCGAGCAGACTGCGGTATTTTTTTAATCCTTCTTCGGTCCGGAAGCGGATATCCTCATCCCATTCCGACCACACAACACCGTTAAAATGCTCTTTAACCGCCATAAACAGCGCATAATTTTCAATCCAGTCTGCATTATCCCGTATGAAATTATCATACTTTTTATACTCCGGCAGTCCTGCCGCAAGCTTTACCCTGCTTTCACTGCGTACCGCTTTATAGCTTTCAAATGCTTTTCGCAGTACCGCAAAACGGTTCTGATACATTTTTTCATAGCTGACATAACACTCATTACCCAGTCCGATATCGGTATTCTGCGTAAAGTTTCCGTTTCCAGCTTCTTCCTCTGAAATATGCACCGGAACTTTTCCGTCACCCCAGTCAACTGCCAGCATATCACTTTTTAGCAATAAACCGTCTTCTGCGAGCATATCCAGGTCTATAAAATACGGATTACCCGCGAATGCCGAATAGGACTGATACGGGCTGTCGCCATACGTGGTTGATCCGATTGGAAGTACCTGCCAGTACTTATGGTTACATGCTCTGACAAAGTCCGCAAATTCATATGCCGCTTTGCCCATTGTTCCGATTCCGTAATCGGACGGCAGACTGCTGATTGACATCAGAACCCCCGCACTTCTGTCAAATGTCTGCTTCTTTGTTTCATTTTTCATCATTGCCACCTCCATGTCCCCTTGCAGCAATTTAAGCTTTACCCGTTCTGCAGTTCTTCTGTAATTTTTTTCACATCTTCTGCTTCATCATCTGAAAGCAGTTTTTCAACATCAAGTAATAAAATTAATTTACCATCTACATTGGCAACCCGGTCCAAATACTGTGTATCTGCTTTGACTAACATGGACGGCATTGGCAGGATATGACTTTCATCAATATCATTAATTTCAAGCACTTCATCCACTTCCAGTGCAAGCTTTAATCCGCCCGAACTAATGATGATCGTACTTTCTGCTGTTGCTTCCTGCTCTTTTCCAAATTTTCTTGCAAGGCTGTATACCGGAATGACTTCATTTCTCATGTTGACAATTCCTTTAATATAACTCTGTGAATTCGGCACAGGAACAACATTTAAATCTTTTTCAATTGACTGCACCAGATTAATATCCACGCCATACATTTCTTTCCCCAAAAGGAATACAACTGGTTTTACATAATTTGCCATACTTTCCTCCATTCTGACAGCCGGCTGTGTACACATTTCTATATCTTATGCACACAATCCTGCTCTTTTGTCCGCATTTTTATTCTGCCTTTTTACCGGTACTCAGCCAGATTAAATAAGCATTGATAAAAGGATCAATGTTTCCATCCAAAACACTCTGGGCATTTCCCACATCTTTATTGGTTCTGTGGTCTTTTACCATTGTATAAGGCTGTAAAACATAACTGCGTATCTGGTTACCGAAATTGATGTCCTTGACATCTCCACGGATATCCGAGGTCTTTTCGGCATTTTCCTGCTGCTTTAACAAATACAGTTTTGCCTTTAACATCTGCATTGCTTTATCTTTGTTCTGATGCTGTGAACGTTCATTCTGGCACTGTACAACAATTCCTGTCGGAAGATGCGTGATACGGATTGCAGAAGACGTCTTGTTGATATGCTGACCGCCGGCACCACTGGAACGATACGTATCAATCCGCAGATCATCCGGATTAATCTCTATGTCTATATTTTCATCAATATCCGGCATAACATCACACGATACAAATGAGGTCTGCCTTTTTCCTGCCGCATTAAACGGTGAAATACGGACTAAACGGTGTACGCCATGCTCGGACTTTAAATGTCCGTAGGCATCCGGTCCTGATATCTCTATCGTAACAGACTTTACACCAGCTTCTTCACCTTCAAGATAGTCTATCACTTCGGTTGTGTATCCTTTGCGTTCCGCCCATCTCGTATACATACGCATCAGCATCTGGCACCAGTCACAGCTTTCCGTGCCACCCGCCCCTGCATGCAGTGTCAGAATCGCATTGCTTCTGTCGTATTCGCCTGACAGCAGGGTTTCTATGCGCAGTTCTTCCAGATGTTCTTCAAATGTCGTAATTTCACTGTCAATTTCCGGCAGAAGGGAGGCATCATTTTCCTCCTCCGCCATCTCAATCAGCGTTTTTGTATCTTCCAGTCCCCGGACTAAAGCATCATATTTTTCAAAAGAATCCTTTAAGGCTTTTAATTCTTTCATCGCCTTCTGGGACTTTTCTGTATCGTCCCAGAAGCCCGGTGCTTCCATATCCGCCTCCAGTTCTTCAATTCTTTTCTGCTTATTATCTAAGTCCAGTGAATTTTTAATCTGTTGAAGCGGCTTATCATAATCTGATATTTTGTATCGATACTGGTCTAATTCTACCACTTTCCATACCTCACAATCAATATTTATGCCTGTCTTCCACAGCAGTTTTTATACTTTTTGCCACTGCCGCACGGACACAGGTCGTTTGGATAAACCTTTTTTTCCACACGCTTTACAGGACCTTTTACGGAAGCACCTTCATCTTTATTGGTTCCCGTTACTTTGGCTACCTGCTCACGTTCTACTTTCTGCTCTACCTGAATATGCATGAGCAGTCTTACCGTATCTTCCGTAATCGCGGTTGTCATGGCATCAAACATATCGTAGCCCATCACCTTGTACTGTACAACCGGATCACGCTGTCCGTATGCCTGAAGACCGATACCCTGCTTTAACTGGTCCATATCATCGATATGATCCATCCACTTTCTGTCGATAACCTTTAATAATACGACACGCTCGATTTCACGGATCTGTTCCGGTTCAGGGAACTGTGCTTCTTTGTCTTCATACATTTTCAAAGCCTTTTCCTTTAATGTATGCAGTAATTCATTCTTATTCTTAATCGATTCATTATATACAACCGGTTCTAACGGAATGGTCGGCAGTAATAATTCATTAATTTCTGTGTAATCCCATTCCTTCGGTGAAGCATCTTCTCCGATGCAGCGGTTGACAACACTTTCTACAAAGTCCGTAATCATCTTAATCACAGAGTTACGCATACTTTCGCCGTTTAATACGCGGTTTCTCTCCGCATAAATGATTTCACGCTGTTCATTCATAACCTGATCATACTGTAACAGATGGCTTCGGATACCGTAATTATTGGTTTCAATCTTCTTCTGTGCTTTTTCAATCGCACTGCTTAACATCTTATGCTCAATCCGCTCGTTTTCATCAACGCCGAGTGCATTAAAGACGTTCATTAAACGTTCCTGTCCGAACAGACGCATCAAGTCATCTTCAAGTGAAATGTAAAATCTTGATTCACCCGGATCACCCTGACGTCCTGCACGACCGCGCAGCTGGTTATCAATTCGTCGGGATTCGTGGCGTTCCGTACCGATAATTTTTAAACCGCCTGCTGCTCTTGCTTCTTCATCCAGCTTAATATCCGTACCACGTCCTGCCATATTGGTCGCAATCGTAACTGCACCATGCTTACCTGCCTGCGAAACGATTTCCGCTTCTTTTTCATGGTACTTGGCATTTAACACGTTATGCTGGATACCTTTTTTGCGGAGCATTTCACTTAACAGCTCGGAAGTTTCAATTGTAATCGTACCAACAAGTACCGGCTGTCCCTTTTCATGGGATTCGATAACAGACTCAACAACCGCATTGAATTTGCCTTTTTTTGTCTTGTATACGGCATCTTCTAAATCCACTCTGGCAACCGGTCTGTTCGTCGGCACTTCAACAACGTCCATGTTATAAATTTCACGAAATTCTTTTTCTTCCGTCAGCGCTGTACCGGTCATACCGGCTTTCTTTTCAAATTTGTTAAAGAAATTCTGGAATGTAATGGTTGCAAGGGTCTTACTTTCTCTTTTAACCTTTACGTGTTCTTTCGCTTCAATTGCCTGATGCAGACCGTCTGAATATCTTCGTCCCGGCATGATACGTCCTGTAAATTCATCAACGATTAAAACTTCATCATCTTTTACAACGTAGTCTTTATCTTTAAACATCAGGTTGTGTGCACGCAGTGCCAGTGTCACATTATGCTGGATTTCCAGATTTTCCGGGTCTGCGTAGTTGTCAATGTGGAAGAACTGTTCAACCTTGTGGACCCCCTGCTCGGTAAGGTTGACAACCTTGTCCTTTTCATTAACGATAAAGTCACCGTCTTCTTCCATTTCTTCCTGCATGATTGCCTGCATCTTAGTCATCTCGCCCTTGTATTCGCCGCGCTGTAACTGGCGTGCAAGGACATCACACAATTCATAAAGCTTCGTAGACTTACCGCTCTGTCCTGAAATGATAAGCGGTGTTCTTGCCTCATCAATTAATACAGAATCGACTTCATCGATGATACAGTACTTGAGATTTCTAAGTACCAGCTGTTCTTTATAAATTGCCATGTTATCACGCAGATAATCAAAACCAAGTTCATTGTTGGTTACATATGTAATATCACAGGCATATGCTGCTTTTCGTTCTTCTTCTTTTAAATCATGAAGGACAATGCCGACCGTCAGTCCTAAAAACTGATGAATCTGTCCCATCCACTCTGCATCTCGCTTTGCAAGATAGTCATTGACAGTAACAACAAGCACGCCTTCTTCTGTCAGGGCATTTAAATATGCCGGAAGGGTACAAACGAGAGTCTTACCTTCACCGGTACGCATCTCTGCAATACGTCCCTGATGCAGAATAATACCACCGATAATCTGTACTCTGTAATGTTCCATGCCAAGGACCCTGCGTCCGGCTTCCCGGACAACCGCATAGGCTTCCGGTAAAATATCATCAAGAGTTTCCCCTTTTTTTAATCTTTCCTTAAATTCTTTGGTCTTTCCTTTTAATTCTTCGTCACTATATGCCATCATTGTGTCACGATAGCTTTCCACTTTGTCAGCAATTGGTGCAATTCTTTTCAGCTCATGCTGGCTGTGTGTTCCAAATAACTTTTGCGCTAATCCCATTTTAATCTCCATTCCGCCGCGCAACCGGCATTTCAATTTCAACGATTGGGCGTATCCCTGATACACTATGCCACATTGCTCTATTGTACCACTCATTCCATAATTAGGCAAGTAAAACGCGCCGCTCTTTCACTGAGATTCCCGCCCTTTCTTCTGTTTTACATAAATTTCACATTATGACTGACATAAAAAACCGGCAGTACGGAAAATCATCCCATCCCGTACTGCCGGCTTCTTTCGCTTATTTATTTAGTTTTATGAAGAACTAATCCAGTTCCGGTTCAATGAGTCCGTATGTGTTGCCTTTTCTCTTATACACGACATTGACTTCTTCTGTTTCTGAATTGAAGAATACATAGAAGTTATGTCCTAATAATTCCATCTGTACACATGCTTCTTCCGGATCCATTGGCTTAATGCCAAATCTCTTTGTACGAATAATCTTTACTTCATCTTCATCATTGTAGTCTTTATCTACAAATTCCTGAGCAAATGCTGCTGCATTCTGATGCTTGTCTACGATCTTATTCTTGTACTTTTTGAGCTGACGTTCGATAACTTCTTCTACCAAATCGATGGAAACATACATATCGCTGCTTACCTGCTCGCTTCTGATAATATTGCCTTTGACCGGAATCGTGACTTCTATTTTTTGTCTTTCCTTCTCAACGCTTAAAGTTACGTTCACTTCTGTTTCTGGAGCAAAGAATCTGTCAAGCTTACCAAGCTTTTCTTCTACTGCTGACTTTAACCCTTCTGTAACATCGATATTTCTTCCTGTAATAATAAAACGCATGATGTCCAACTCCTTTATTGTGTATTTTCATCGTGGTATTGCTAATGAACACCATCTATCTGATGTATTTATTATAACACAATTTTGGATTTAGACAAGCAAATTCACACAATTTATTCTTTTTTATGATATTTTTTATTCAAAAATAAGATGGGCTTTTTTACTGGCTATGCAACAGATTTGTCAAGCCTTTTCGCCCTGTTTTTTTGCGTAAAATTGCGATTTATGATTTTTTAACAAAACATGTATTCTGTTTTACAAACTTATCCCCATTGTGGAAATACACACATTCCATTGTGGATAATGTGGATAACTCTGTGTATAACTTATTTTCACGCAAAAAACGGACTTTTTGCGTGGGGATAACTTCGGAATAATTTGTCAATGAATGTCGATAATTTTTTGAGATGTGTAAAGATGCCTCTTGTTTTTAGCAGAGTTGCACAAGCGCCTTTTTGTCAATTATTTTTTGAGAAATATTTATATTCAAACAACTGTGTGCATTTGTTTGAATCTTTTTTCTTTTTACTGTAAGATATATGATGATATCCGGGTCAAAGCAGAGCGTAGACAAGAAAGTGTACAACACCCTTATCCAGGGGATTTTGATCCGGGATTTGCCGGATATGCGGCATTTACAATATTGAAATTTTTCAGAATCGAGGTTTTATATCAGATATGTGCAAAACAGTTTTAATTACGGGAGCTTCCCGCGGTATCGGCCGCGGCATTGCACTCTCTTTTGCAAAGGAAGGCTGGCAGGTTGCCTTAAACTGTCGTCAGAATGTGGAACAGTTAAATGAAACAAAGGCGCTGGTATGTAAGGGCGGTGCAAAATGTGCTATTTTTCCTGCCGATGTGAGCGACTATACACAAACGGAAAAAATGTTTGGGGATATTGAACAGACCTTTGGTGGTGTGGATATTCTCATAAATAATGCAGGAATTTCTATAATCGGACTTTTTCAGGATTTGTCACGTGCAGACTGGATGCGGCTGATGGATACAAATGTCGGCTCTGTTTATAACTGCTGCCATTTTGCCATTCCGCATATGGTACATGAAAAATGTGGAAAAATCATTAACATTTCTTCAGTCTGGGGGATTGCAGGTGCAAGCTGCGAAGCCGCATACAGCGCTTCTAAAGGAGCTGTTAATGCCTTAACCCGCGCACTGGCAAAGGAACTTGCACCGAGCAATATTCAGGTCAATGCCATTGCCTGCGGTGCAATTGATACAGATATGAATGCTTTTTTAAGCGAAGATGAACGTGCTTCTTTAATAGAAGAAATTCCAGCCGGACGTCTTGGAACACCTGCGGAAGTTGGCTCACTGGTACAGTCTTTATGCAGTGACAGCGGCTATCTTACCGGGCAGGTTATCCAGCTTGACGGCGGATGGATTTGATTTATTTGATATACGACCGCTCAACGGTTACGACTGCAAAGCACTTCGGATTTTTTTTCTGAATGGCATTATGACTCTGAATGTATCTGTCGCATCCAAAGTAGGGGCACTTGCCGCAAGGCTTGGAAAAAATAATCCGGGTGAATATATGATGACCGGTGGTGTCGCCAAAAATCAGGGAATCATCCAGGCACTGGAAGAAAAGCTCGGAGCGAAGCTCTATATCTGTGATGAGGCACAGCTTTGTGGGGCTCTGGGTGCAGCAATTTTTGCTTATGAAAAATGTAAAGATATTAATGTACAAAAGATATAATAAAGAAATAAGACAATAAAAAGAACATTTGTTCTAAAACGACTTGCATTGCGAAACATATGTTTGTATAATAGGACTATGAGTATAGAATTTATAAATAGCAATTATACAATACAGGAAAAACTGCAGATTCTCGCAGATGCAGCCAAATATGATGTCGCATGCACATCCAGCGGTTCAAGCCGCCGGGGAAAGAAAGGAGAACTCGGCAATGCTGAAGCATGTGGCATCTGTCATAGCTTTGCGGCAGACGGAAGATGTATTTCTCTGCTCAAGATCCTGATGACGAATCATTGTGCTTATGACTGCAAGTACTGCATCAACCGTGCCAGTAATGATGTCAAAAGAGCAACCTTTACACCGGAAGAGATCTGTGAGCTGACCATCGAATTTTATAAGCGTAATTATATTGAGGGACTGTTCCTGAGTTCCGGTGTTCTGAAGAATCCCTCTTATACGATGGAGAAAATGTGTGAGACGTTGTTATTGCTTCGGACAAAGTACCATTTTAATGGTTATATCCATGTAAAGACGATTCCCGGTGCTTCTGATGAACTGCTCGCAGCGGCCGGTTATCTTGCAGACCGTATCAGTGTGAATTTAGAACTGCCTACAGAAGCAGGACTTCGTACACTGGCACCCAACAAAACGATGCAGATCATTCTGAATCCCATGGGAAAAGTGCAAAGTACGATCGCCTCTCACCGGATGGCAATCGGTAAGACAGCTCATATGGAACGAAGTCTCGGGAACCGATATTTAGATCACGGGATTTTTTCGGCAAATTCCAGACAGAGATTCAGAAAAAGCCTGAGTATGGGGAATACAGTGTCAGAAGAACCTCCCCTTGTTTCGCTATTGGAAAATGAACTACCTTTCTCATTGAAGAACGGAAAGAGACCGGCATCAGAATATGTACTGGGATGGGAGAATGCCACCCAGTTGGCACCACGGGATATGTCAAAGTTAAAGCGTAGCTTTGCTCCGGCAGGTCAGAGTACTCAGATGATCATAGGAGCTACCGGTGAAAGCGATTATACACTATTGCAGACAACGCAGGCACTTTATCAGGGGTTTGACCTGAAGCGTGTCTTTTATTCAGCATACATCCCGTTAAATGAAGAGGCAGTATTACCGCAGATTGGTACACCTCCGCCTCTTCTGCGTGAACACCGGTTATATCAGGCAGACTGGCTTCTCCGGTTTTACGGATTCCAGGCAGGAGAACTGCTGTCCCCGGAAAAGCCGGATTTCAATGAACTGGTAGATCCAAAGTGTGACTGGGCATTGCGGCATCTGGATCAATTCCCTGTGGAAGTG
>OGYU01002530.1_pt1 | contig 11744 bp, 11 predicted proteins | sample 1576581 | NCBI WGS metagenome assembly OGYU01 (sample SAMEA3541547, study PRJEB24748) | human gut metagenome | biome: human gut; feature: human-associated habitat; material: faeces | place: China | collected 2012 | reverse complement strand
CCTGCAAGAAAATTTTTCAGTATCACTCTTCCGATCATTACACCGACGATTTTATTTAACCTGATTACATCGATTATTAATTCTTTCCAGCAGGTAACACTGGTTATGCTGTTAACCGGCGGTGGACCACTGAAGTCAACGTATTTCTATGGCTTGTATACTTACAATAATGCATTCAAACATCATAAACTTGGATATGCCAGTGCAAATGCTTGGGTTATGTTCATCATTATTCTGATTTTGACTGCATTTGTGTTTAGATCATCTTCCGCATGGGTATTCTACGAAACCGAAGCAAGAAATAGCGGAGCTAAGAAAACAAAAAAGAAAAAAGGGGGTAGCAAGTAATGAAGATGTCGAAAAAATCAAAAGCAGTGATTTATATCTTACTCGGGCTTGTGGCACTTTACTTTCTTGCACCGTTTATCTATATGTTGTTTTCAGCATTTAAGACAGAGGGTGAAGCGATTGCATATCCACCGAAGCTGTTTCCATCCGAATGGCATTTTGAAAATTTTGCAAATGCATGGAAATCACAGCCGTTTGGTACATATCTTTTAAACTCGGTGTTGGTAACGGCTTTGACAACGATTGGTCAGGTGCTTTCTTGTTCTTTAGTTGCCTACGGATTTGCAAGATTTAATTTTAAAGGGAAAAACGTACTCTTTATGATCTTACTTTCAACAATGATGATTCCATGGGACGTTACCATGATTCCACAGTATATGGAATTTAAATTGTTTGGATGGATCAACACATTGAAACCGTTGATTGTACCGGCATGGTTTGGTTCGGCTTATTATGTATTCCTGATGAGACAGTTTTTAATGGGAATTCCGAAAGACTTTGAAGAAGCTGCACGAATTGATGGAGCAAATCAGTTCCAGATTTATTGGAAAATTTTTATGCCGATTATGAAACCATCATTGATTTTAGTTGGTGTATTAAACATGCTGACGGTATGGAATGACTACCTTGGTCCACTCATTTTCTTACAGGATCGAAGCAAATATACACTGGCACTTGGACTTGCTTCCTTTAAGGGAGTTCACAGTACACAGATTATTCCGATGCTTTGTATTACAATCATTATGATTATTCCGCCGATTATTATTTTTATTATCGCACAGAAATATATTGTTGAAGGAACCAGTGGCTCTATTAAATAAGACAGACTTATAAAGCGGTCAGGCAGACTGGAACTGTCTGGCCGCTATTGTCGATAAAAGAAGAGCTGAGAGGAGAAAATTATGGCAAGAAAAACAGTAAAAAGATGGGAAGACCATCGGATTACCGGAATTGGGAGAAGAGAAGCAAGAACTGCTTTTTATAGAGATTCGCAAAAAAGAATCTGCTTAAATGGAAAATGGAAGTTTAAATATGTCAAGGCTCCGGAACTTTCACCGGAAGGATTTGAACAGTCTGGAGTATGTGGAGAATGGGATACGATTGATGTTCCATCAGTCTGGCAGCTTCGAGGTTATGACAAAATGCATTATACCGATGTGCTCTATCCGTTTCCGGTAAATCCACCGTATGTACCGGATGAAAATCCTACCGGAATTTACAAAAAGACAGTAGTTTTAGAGGAACAGTGGTTACAAAAAGATACGATTTTAAAATTTCATGGCGTCGATAGTGCATTTGATGTCTGGGTAAACGGAACGCATGTGGGATTTAGTAAAGTAAGCCGCCTGCCATCGGAATTTGAAATTACCGACTTTGTAAAATGCGGTGAAAATGACATTACAGTACGAGTTTATAAATGGTCAGATGGTACTTATCTGGAAGATCAGGATATGTGGTGGCTATCCGGAATTTATAGAGATGTCGAATTAATTAACGAAGAAAAAAATGCGATTTTAGATTTACAAGTAAACGGCACCTTAGATGACAGTTATAGAGATGGTATATTTACTGCAAAAATTACAATGAAACAGGCAGGCACAAGCTTTAAATGGAAACTTTCCTATAAAGGAGAAGTGGTGCTTGAAGAAAAGCTTACTTCGGAAACAAAAGAAGCTTGCATAGAAGCAAAACTTCCGGAAGTTTATAAATGGACCGCAGAGACACCGAATCTGTATGACTTTACGGTTGAGAGCGCAACGCAGGAAGTGACGGTTCGATGTGGTTTCCGTAGAATTGAGATAAAAGACAAAAATTTCCGTGTAAATAATCAGGTAATCTTATTAAATGGAGTCAATCATCATGATTATAATCCAAAAGAAGGAAGAGTTATAACCAGAGAGCTGATGGAAGCGGATATTCGTTTGATGAAACAGTACAATATCAATGCGGTGCGTTGTTCCCATTATCCGGCAAATGAATATTTTTATGATTTGTGCGACGAGTATGGACTTTATGTTATTGATGAAGCAGATTTGGAATGCCATGGCTTTGAGTGGGTAGAGAATTATACCTGGATTACAGACGATGAAACCTGGAAAGCAGCTTATGTGGATCGCAGCGTGCGTATGGTGAAGCGAGATCGAAATCATCCATCCATTCTTATGTGGTCTATGGGAAATGAGTCTGCATTTGGATGTAATTTCCGCAGCGCAGCAGAAGCCATTCGTAAGCTGGATGATACCAGACTGGTTCATTATGAAGGGGATTTTGAAGCAGAAGTAACAGACGTATATTCCACCATGTATACCCGATTAAAAGGCTTAAAAGAAATTGCCGAATATCAGGTGAAAGGTGACAAACCACATGTGATGTGTGAGTACGGGCATGCGATGGGCAATGGACCGGGTGGTTTAAAGGCATATCAGGATTTATATCGCAAATATAAACGTCTTCAAGGTGGATTTTTGTGGGAGTGGTACGACCATGGAATTTATACCGAAGAAGAGGGACAAAAATATTATAAATATGGCGGAAATTATGAGGATTTTCCGACAAACGGGAACTTCTGTGAAGGGCAAAAAGGCCGAAGAGAACGTAGAACGTACTCAGAAGGATTTGTCCATGAAAATCATCGCTTTCGGTTCGCTGTTTACCCTGCTGCTCGTGGTACTCTTCTTCTATTTCGACGTAATGCAAGGCAACATTCTGCATACCGTGGTAGCCATTCTGCTGGTAGCAGGAATCTCCTTCCTGTTTACCACCGTAGCAGCCAATGCCATCGCCATTGTAGGAACGAACCCGGTATCGGGTATGACATTGATGACCTTGATTCTGGCCTCTGTCATCATGGTGGCAGTGGGACTGAAAGGTGCTACGGGTATGGTAGCTTCACTGGTAATGGGTGGCGTGGTCTGCACCGCATTGTCCATGGCCGGCGGTTTCATTACCGACCTGAAAATCGGTTACTGGCTGGGTAGCACACCCAAGAAGCAGGAAAGCTGGAAATTCCTCGGCACACTGGTTTCCGCAGCTACCGTAGGCGGTGTGATTATGGTGCTGAACGATTCTTACGGATTCACCAGCGGACAACTGGCTGCTCCGCAAGCCAACGCCATGGCGGCTGTCATCGATCCGTTGATGAACGGTGTAGGTGCTCCGTGGCTGCTCTACGGCATCGGTGCCGCACTGGCATTGGTACTGACTTTCTGCAAGGTACCTGCCCTGGCTTTTGCGCTGGGTATGTTTATCCCATTGGAACTGAACCTTCCGTTGCTGGTGGGTGGAGCCATCAACTGGTACGTGACCTCACGCAGCAAGGACGAAGCTGTCAACAACGCACGTGGTGAGAAAGGTACGCTGCTGGCATCCGGATTCATTGCCGGAGGTGCCCTGATGGGGGTAGTGAGTGCTATCATGCGCTACTGCAACATCAATCTTATCCACGAAGAATGGCTGGCTAACCCGATGAGCGAACTGGTGTCACTAGTAGCTTATCTGCTGCTGATTACTTACCTGGTAAAAGCCAGCATGAAACTGAAAAAATAACCTTTAATTCATCACACACATGAAAACACTGCTACTAATGGGTCTGTTGCTTATGTCGGGCACACTCTTCGCACAACAGCCAATTGAAATTAAGGTATGGCCCAACGGTGCCCCTAATGACAACGGCATCACAGAAGAAAAAAACGGAGATACCGATTCTCCAAGTTATACAAAAGAAACCATTCTCTACGTCTATCCGGCTAAAAAAGGGAACGGAATGGCCATCGTAGCCTGTCCGGGAGGAGGATACTCACATCTGGCCATGGCCCACGAAGGGAAAAGCATGGCCGACTGGTTCAACAGTCAGGGCATTACGTATGCCGTGCTCCGCTACCGCATGCCCAACGGACACAATGAAGTGCCTCTGATCGATTCACAGCAGGCTCTGCGCATCATGCGCCAGCACGCTCAGGAATGGAATGTAAAAAAACTGGGCATCATGGGTTCTTCAGCCGGAGGACATCTGGCCAGCACCACAGCCACTCATTTCACCGATGCGGAAACCCGTCCGGACTTCCAGATTCTGTTCTATCCGGTCATCACCATGGATCCTGCTTACACTCACATGGGTTCTCACGACAACCTGTTGGGAAAGAATCCCTCAAAGGAACTGGAACAGAAATATTCCAATGAATTGCAGGTTACTCCACAAACACCCCCTGCCTTCATTCTGCACAGCAGCGATGATACAGCCGTACCAGTGGCCAACAGCGTGAACTATTACACAGCCCTCGTCAAGAACAAGGTACCTGCCAGCCTGCACACTTACCCGGTGGGAGGACACGGCTGGGGATACCGCGACAGCTTCCCCTACAAACGCCAATGGACGGGCGAACTGGAGAAATGGCTGCGCGAAATCAACAAATAATTTGCGCAACTCTTTGTAGAACAAAAGAAAAGTTGTACCTTTGCACCTGCTAATACGGGTTATTGGCATAATTCAAATCATTTACATTAAAAAACTAAATTAAAAAATGGCAACTAAAATCAGATTGCAAAGAAACGGACGCAAAGGATATGCGTTCTATTCAATTGTTATTGCAGATGCAAGAGCACCACGTGATGGTAGATTTACTGAAAAAATTGGTACTTACAATCCGAACACCAATCCTGCCACAGTAGATTTGAATTTTGAACGTGCATTGCACTGGGTACTGGTAGGTGCACAGCCTACTGACACCGTACGCAACATCCTGTCTCGCGAAGGTGTGTACATGAAGAAACACCTGATGGGCGGTGTGGCTAAAGGTGCATTCGATGAAGCACAGGCTGAAGCTAAGTTCAACGCCTGGAAAGAAAACAAACAGTCAGGTCTGGCTGCTTTGAAAGCAAAACAGGACGAAGCCAAGAAAGCTGAAGCAAAAGCACGTCTGGAAGCTGAAAAGAAAGTAAACGAAGAAATCGCTAAGAAGGTAGCTGAAAAGAAAGCTGCTGAAGCTGCTGCCAAGGCTGAAGCTGAGGCTGCTGCCCACGCAGAAGAAGCTCCTGCGGCTGAAGCATAACTTTTCTTTCAGAAAAAGTACAAAAAAAGACTGTCCTTACCCCAAAGGATGGTCTTTTTTTATGCGGAATTGTCGTACCTTTGCATCCCCACAAATAAAAACAGTCTTTTATGCATACCAAATATACCAACAGAGAAATATGGAAGGTGGCCTACCCCATCCTTATCAGCCTGATTATGGAACAGCTTATCGGCATGACCGATACGGCCTTCATGGGGCGTGTGGGCGAAGTGGAGCTGGGCGCCTCGGCCATTGCAGGAGTGTACTATCTGGCCATCTTCATGCTGGGTTTCGGCTTCAGCATCGGCTCGCAGATTCTGATTGCCCGCCGTAACGGGGAGGGCAACTTCCGGATGATTGGCCCCATCTTCTATCAGGGAATTTATTTCCTGCTGGTCATGGCACTGGTCATGTTCACCCTTTCCCGGCTGTTCTCTCCCTGGATATTGTCGCACGTGGTAGCCTCTCCCCGCGTCTGCGAGGCAGCGGTGAGCTACATCAACTGGCGGGTGTTCGGCTTCTTCTTCTCGTTCGTGGCCATCATGTTCCGGGCGTTCTTTGTGGGAACCACACAGACCAAGACCCTTACGCTAAACTCCATCGTCATGGTGATGTCGAACGTAGTATTCAATTATATTCTGGTGTTCGGGAAACTGGGATTTCCGGCACTGGGCATTGCCGGAGCCGCCATCGGCTCTTCACTGGCGGAACTGGTATCGATGCTCTTTTTCATCATCTACACCACACGGCGGATAGACTGTGCCAGATACGGGCTGAACCAGCTGGTCAGTTTCCGGTGGACGGAGCTGAAACGCATCATGAACGTGTCGCTGTGGACTATGATACAGAACGCGATTTCCATCAGCACCTGGTTCCTCTTTTTCATCTTCATCGAGCACCTGGGCGAACGTTCACTGGCCATCACCAACATTGTACGTAACGTATCAAGTATCCCGTTCATGACCATCACAGCCTTTGCCTCCACCTGCAGTTCCCTGGTCAGCAACCTGATTGGCAGCGGAGAAGCCCGCTATGTCATGCCCACCATCCGGCAGCACGTACAGCTCTGCACCTGCATTGTCTGGCCCGTTATTCTGCTGATAGCCTGTCTGCCTACGTATGTGCTCCACATCTATACCGACATGCCCGATCTGGTAGAAGCTGCCGTCCCAACCCTCTGGGTACTCTGCTCCAGCTACCTCTTCCAATGTGCCGGATTCATTTTCTTCCAGTCCGTATCCGGCACGGGTGACACCCGCTCTGCCTTCCTGCTGGAGATAGTAGCCCTGACCTGCTACCTGATCTTCATCGTCACGGTCATCCTTCTTTTGAAAATGGATGTAGCCGTATGCTGGTTTGCCGAACACGTATATGCCGGAGCCATCGGCCTGCTGAGCTATCTCTATCTGAAAAAGGGAAGCTGGCAAAGGAAACAAATTTAAGGATATAAAAAAGGCAGGAGAGCGGTTCACTTTCCTGCCTTTTTCTATGTTTATATCTTATGTCTTCCTTAGAACTCACTGGTAAAATGGAACTTGATGTGCTTGAAGTCCATCTGTGCCATCTGAAGCACATAACCGCTATCGGCCAGGAACACATCGCGTCCGTCACGGTCTTTCGCCATATACTGATACTTACGTTTCTTGAAAGCTTCCAGTTCAGCCGGATCATCGCTTTCAATCCAGCAGGCTTTATACAAGCTCAACGGTTCCCAGCGACACTTCGCATTGTATTCGTTCTCCAAACGATACTGAATTACCTCAAACTGCAACTGGCCTACCGTACCGATAATCTTGCGTCCGTTGAACTGGTTGACAAACAGCTGTGCCACACCTTCGTCCATCAGCTGGTCGATACCCTTATTCAACTGCTTGGTCTTCATCGGATCGGCATTCTCGATGTACTTGAACATTTCCGGAGAGAAGCTCGGCAATCCCTTGAAGTGCAGCAGTTCACCTTCAGTCAGCGTATCACCAATCTTGAACGTACCGTTATCCGGCAAACCGATAATATCGCCAGCCCAAGCCTCATCTACTGTAGTCTTGCGCTGTGCCATGAACTGCGTGGGTGAAGAAAAGCGCATGGTCTTGTTATGACGCACGTGCAGATACGGCGTGTTACGAGTAAACTTACCAGAACATACCTTACAGAAGGCTACACACGAACGGTGGTTCGGGTCGATGTTGGCCGTAATCTTGAACACAAAGCCGGTAAACTTAGGTTCTTCAGGCTGCACCTCGCGTTCTTCTGCCTGTACCGGACGCGGACTTGGCGCAATTTCCACAAAACAATCGAGCAATTCCTGCACACCGAAGTTGTTCAAAGCCGAACCAAAGAACACCGGAGCCAATTCTCCTTTCAGGTAATCATCTACGTTGAATTCCGGATATACTCCGTCAATCAGTTCCAGCTCACTGCGCAACTTTTCAGCCAGCGGTGTACCGATATGGTTGTCCAAATCCTCTGTATGGATGTCTACTTCCACCTTCTCCGTCACCACCTGCTTGGAAGGCTGAAAAAGGTTCAGTTTCTGCTCGTAGATGTTATACACCCCCTTGAAACGTGGACCACTCTCAATCGGCCACGTCAGCGGGCGCACGTTAATAACCAGTTCTTCCTCCAGTTCATCCAGCAAATCGAACGGGTCTTTAGCCTCACGGTCCATCTTGTTGACGAAGATAATCACCGGCGTGTTACGCATACGGCAGACTTCCATCAGCTTACGAGTCTGTGTTTCCACACCCTTCGCTCCGTCCACCACGATGATTACACTGTCCACTGCCGTCAAGGTACGATACGTATCTTCGGCAAAATCCTGGTGACCCGGTGTATCGAGGATATTAATCTTATAGTCATGGTAGTCAAATTCCATCACGGAGGTAGTGACCGAGATACCACGCTGCTTTTCGATGTCCATCCAGTCGGACGTGGCGGTTTTCTTTATCTTGTTTGATTTCACGGCTCCGGCCACCTGAATCTGTCCACCGAAAAGCAACAGCTTTTCCGTCAACGAGGTCTTACCGGCATCCGGATGCGCGATAATCGCAAATGTTCGTCTTCTTGCTATTTCCTGATTTGCCATATTTATTGTTTTAATTTTTCAATACATTCTGCCAGACTGTCCATCCAGTAAGGCACTTCCACGCCATAGGTTTTCTTCAGCTTGGTCTTGTCGAGCACAGAATAGTGCGGACGACAGGCTTTCGTAGGATAGTCCTCTGTGTGAAGCGGAGACACATGGCAAGTGGTGATACCTGCCAAGCGATGGATAGCCTTGGTAAAATCATACCAGGAGCAGACTCCTTCGTTGCTGAAATGATAAACACCCGGCACGATACCCTTCTCCAGAGCTACAAAAATGGCCTGAGCCAAATCGCGTGCATAGGTCGGCGTACCAATCTGGTCGAAGATAACTCCCAGCGTTTCTTTCTCCTGCCCCAAGCGAATCATGGTCTTTACGAAATTGTTGCCAAACGTAGAATACAGCCATGCCGTACGAATCACCATCGTATTAGGACACTGCTTCAACGCTTCCTGCTCACCAGCCAGCTTGGTAGAGCCATATACGGAATTCGGACACGGTGTATCTTCTTCCTTATAAGGAATATGTGCTGTGCCGTCGAACACATAATCCGTAGACACCTGCACCAGCCAGCCGTTACGGCTCTGTGCTGCCTTGGCCAGATAGCCCGGAGCCACATGATTCAGTTTGTCGCAGAGCTCCACGTTGTCCTCTGCCTTGTCGACTGCCGTATAAGCCGCACAGTTCACAATCACATCAATCTGATGAGTCGAAACGAAATCCATTACTGCCTGCTCGTCGCAGATGTCCAGTTCTGCCACGTCAGTAAAGAAATACTCAAAATTCTTGTGTTCTTCTGCCAGCAGACGCATTTCATTACCCAACTGTCCGTTGGCTCCCGTCACTAATATCTTTTTCATTTTCTGTGATGTTTTAATCCAGTTCCAAATCGCCTTCCTTATCCTTAATATAATATCCGGCCAGCATCGCCAGCAAATCACTGATGGCCTTCACTGCCTTCATGGTTTCTTCACTGATTTCCTTCTTCTGCAGCTTCAGCATCAGCACCCCATACATGGCATCGAAGCAAGTCTCCAGTTCGGGCACATCCTTGTCGCCACCCTTGGCACGCAGTTCCACAATAAAAGGAAGCACCTTGTAATACGCCGCACTGTAATACGGGAATTTAGGCGAACGCAACAAACGCAGGTGCAGGTCGGTCAGCCAGACAATGATGTTCTTGTTAATCTGCACGTGTCCCTTTTCCAGCACTCCCTCCTGCTGCATCATGTTAATCAAGTCTTCATACCAGCGGGCCAGTTCCTTCTTCTGCTCGTCGGTAGCCGGATAAGGCTCGATGATATTCTTGCGGATGCGTTCCATGTCGCAGCCGTTAGCACGAATCAAGTCCTCCACCTGCCACATATACAGCAGGTATTCGGCGATATTCTTTTTTTTAAGTTGTTGAGAAATATACATATCCTATCAAGAAAAAGATTTGCCGGCAATGGCCAGGACGATTCCCACCACCGCCGCTATCATGACCACGACACCGATGATGCGATTGAGCACCCAGATGCCGCGCAAATTAAATCGTGAACGTACTTTATTGACAAAATAAGTAATGCTGAACCACCAGCCCAATGCGCCCAGGATAATGGCCAAATAGCCCACTAACTGAAATCCGATGGGACTGCCCGGCATGACAAACGAAAAACGGGCAAACAGACCGATGAACAGGAAAATAATCAAGGGATTGGACAGGGTAACAAAAAATGCCGTTACGAAATTGTGCAGATACGTTCCGCGCGTACCTGAAGACGGACGAAGTGACTTCACCGGATTACTGCGGAAGGTATAGATACCAAAAGCCAGCAACATGATGCTGCCCACCACCTGAAGAAAAATATGATGCTTCAGGATGAGTTCGTCCATGAAACTCATTCCGTATCCCGTAATCAACGCATAGCAAATATCACTTAATGCCGCCCCGACTCCTGTCACGAAACCAAACCAGCGCCCTTTGTTCAACGTACGCTGAATACAGAGCACACCGACCGGTCCCAAAGGAGCAGACACGACAATGCCGATAATCAATCCCTTCAGCAACAAATCAAGTATAGTAACCTGTTCAATCCAATTCATACTGCAAAGATGCTACTTTTTTACGAAAGTACCTACATTTTTATACGATTATCATTAAGAGCATGTCTGAAAAAACAACAATTTAAGAAACCCTAAAGAGATAACAGGAAGACATTTCTACATTTTTTACGTCTCCCGGCACAAAAACGTATGTTTCCCTGTCGGGAAACGTAGGGTTCCGCCATGAGAAACATACGTTTCCAGTCAGGGAAACATAAAACAGGCAAGCCCGCTCTTTCCTCAATAAAGAGAGGTTTGCGAATTTCTATCACACAAAGAGTACAGCCAGAATGCCCAGCCCTACCGCCACAATGGTAGAAATCAGTCCTGGCATCATGAAAGAATGGTTCAGCACGTATTTTCCGATACGGGTGGTACCTGTGGTATCAAAATTGATGGCTGCCACCACCGTCGGATAGTTCGGGATGAAAAAATACCCGTTGACTGCCGGAAAGAGGGCAATCAGCATATAGGGTGAAATACCCAGCGCCATACCCAAAGGGAGCAAGGCACGGATGGTTGCCGCCTGACTGAACAGCAGGATGGACATGACAAAAAGCGCAATACCGAAAAGCCACGGCATATCGGTCACCAGACCGAATATATTTTCCTTGATGACGGCAATGTTGCCCGAGATAAAGGTATCGCCCATCCACGCAATACCGAAAATAGCCACTACTGCCTGCATACCCGCATTAAAGACCGAACTTTTGGCGGCCTTCATCCCACTGGTGCCGGTCAGCAACAGAATCAGTGCAGCTACCGACAGCATGAGCACTTCAATGATGTGCGCCATCTGCATCACCACTACCCCCTCAGAGGTTTGGAATGACGGACGAAGACTATCGATGGAGCCAAACAGCACGATGCCGACCGTGGCACCTAAAAACAGCAGTACGGAGGTCAGCGCCTTGCCAGGATTAGCCACTTCAGCTGTACAATAATTGGCACCCGACAGTTCGCCCGACTTCAAGCGTGCCTGATATACAGGATCATCTTTCAGCTCCTTGCCTACCCGCATGGAATAAATCGCACCGGCCAGTACACCCACCAAGGTGCAGGGAATGGAAATCTTCAAAATATCAAACAAGGTAATGTCATATCCGGCCAACATACTCAGCAGGGCTACCGTAGCCGCAGAAATAGGACTGGCAGTAATAGCCTGCTGGGAAGCAATGACA
>OGYU01002522.1_pt1 | contig 11770 bp, 9 predicted proteins | sample 1576581 | NCBI WGS metagenome assembly OGYU01 (sample SAMEA3541547, study PRJEB24748) | human gut metagenome | biome: human gut; feature: human-associated habitat; material: faeces | place: China | collected 2012 | reverse complement strand
AAGAAACACTAATCAAAAGCATTCGGGAAGTACCCGATTTTCCGATTCCCGGAATCCTGTTCTACGACGTCACTACTCTATTCAAAGATCCATGGTGTTTGCAGGAATTATCCAATATCATGTTCGATATGTATAAGGATAAAGGAATCACCAAAGTGGTGGGTATAGAATCAAGAGGCTTCATTATGGGACCGATTCTGGCAACCCGTCTAAACGCCGGTTTTATTCCAATCCGCAAGCCGGGCAAACTCCCAGCAGAAACGATTGAAGAAAGCTACGATAAGGAGTATGGCAAAGACACGGTGCAAATTCACAAAGATGCACTGGACGAAAACGACGTAATTCTACTACATGATGATTTGCTGGCAACAGGAGGCACCATGAAAGCAGCTTGCGAATTGGTGAAAAGACTAAAGCCTAAAAAGGTATATGTAAACTTCATCATCGAATTGAAAGAACTGAATGGAAAATTATTGTTCGGAGATGACGTAGAAGTAGAATCGGTATTGTCTTTATAAAGGACTTACCTCTATTTGCAGAGAATGTGTCAAAAGTAAGCAGCTAGCGATCTTTCGTACCTAACAATTATGAATACAGAACCAGAAAGCAGAGCCAATGAATATTTGAAAGGGATTGTAGCCAACCTTCCCGAGAAGCCGGGTATTTACCAATACCTGAACACGGAGGGTACAATTATATACGTTGGAAAGGCTAAAAATCTAAAAAAAAGAGTCTACTCCTACTTCAGCAAAGAGCATGAACCGGGAAAGACACGAGTGCTGGTCAGCAAAATCGCCGATATTCGTTATATTGTAGTCAACACGGAAGAAGATGCGTTATTGCTGGAGAATAATCTGATAAAGAAATATAAGCCGCGCTACAACGTTCTATTAAAGGATGACAAGACATACCCTTCTATTTGCGTACAAAACGAGTATTTTCCCAGAGTTTTCAGAACAAGGAAGATTATCAGGAACGGTTCTTCGTATTATGGACCGTATAGTCACATACCATCCATGTATGCGGTACTGGATCTGATAAAGCATTTATATCCTTTGCGAACTTGCAGTTTAAACCTAACTCCGGAGAATATACGGGCAGGAAAGTTCAACGTATGTCTGGAATATCATATAAAGAACTGCGCAGGACCATGCATCGGACTACAATCACAGGAGGATTATCTCAAAAACATTGATGAAATCAAAGAGATCCTGAAAGGAAATACACAAGAAATCAGTCGTATGCTACTGGAAAGGATGCAGACATTAGCCGGTGAGATGAAGTTTGAAGAAGCACAGAAGGTGAAAGAGAAATATCTTCTGATAGAAAACTACCGTTCCAAATCGGAGGTAGTAAGCGCTGTATTGCACAACATAGATGTATTTTCTATTGAAGAGGACGAGTCCAATTCCGCTTTCATCAACTATCTGCATATTACAAACGGCGCCATTAACCAGGCGTTTACATTCGAATATAAAAAGAAGCTGAATGAATCAAAAGAGGAGCTTTTGACACTGGGTATTATCGAAATGCGGGAACGCTATAAGAGTCAATCCAGAGAGATTATAGTGCCTTTTGAACTTGATTTGGAGCTAAACAACATCGTATTTACCGTTCCACAGCGGGGAGATAAAAAGAAATTGCTGGATCTTTCGATTCTAAACGTGAAGCAATACAAAGCCGACCGTCTAAAACAGGCGGAAAAGCTGAATCCGGAGCAAAGAAGTATGCGATTAATGAAAGAGATACAGCAAGAGCTGCATCTGGACAGACCGCCTTTGCAAATTGAATGCTTTGACAACTCAAACATACAGGGTTCTGATGCCGTGGCCGCTTGCGTTGTCTTTAAAAAGGCTAAACCCTCAAAGAAGGATTATCGGAAATACAATATAAAGACGGTTGTAGGACCTGACGACTATGCATCCATGAAAGAGGTCGTCAGAAGACGTTATCAGCGCGCTATTGAAGAAAACACCCCTCTACCCGACCTGATTATCACCGATGGTGGAAAGGGCCAAATGGAGGTCGTTAGAGAGGTGATTGAAGATGAGCTGAACTTAACAATCCCTATTGCCGGACTGGCAAAGGACAATCGCCATCGCACATCGGAACTGCTTTTCGGATTTCCTCCGCAGACTATCGGTATCAAACAGCAAAGCCCGTTATTCCGTTTGCTGACCCAGATTCAGGATGAGGTGCACCGTTTTGCCATCAGTTTCCATCGTGATAAACGTAGCAAACGGCAGGTAGCATCGGCATTAGACAGTATCAAAGGGATTGGAGAAAAGACAAAAACAGCACTTCTGAAAGAATTTAAGAGCGTAAAACGGATCAAAGAAGCCTCTTTTGAGGAGATTGCCGCTGTGACTGGAGAAGCGAAAGCCAAGACTGTAAAAGAAGGTTTAGATAACGAACAACAATAAGGAAATACATCAGCCAAGGCGACACTGTTCGAACTTTCGAGCAGTGCCGCTCTAAATTTCAAGCCATAACAATCAATAAGTTGATTATCACTACCAAGATAGCGAATTGACAACAAACAATAACGAATGGTCCTATTGACTACGGAGCGAATTCACAATATTTTCCCATCAACACACCGTTTTCTCTTCTGAATTTTGTAAATTTGCCTTTCCTAATCATGAAATAGAATAAATAACAATGAGAATAGTCATACAACGGGTAAGCCATGCGTCAGTAACCATTGAAGGACACTGTAAGTCGTCCATTGGGAAAGGGATGCTGATATTAGTCGGTATTGAAGAAGCAGACGGGCAGGAAGATATCGACTGGCTCTGCAAGAAGATTGTAAATCTACGTATCTTCGATGATGAGAATGGTGTAATGAACAAATCTATCTTAGAAGATGGAGGTGAGATTCTGGTTATCAGCCAGTTCACGTTACACGCTTCTACCAAGAAGGGAAATCGCCCCAAAAGGAGATGGTCCAGATCGCAGAGTACGAGCGTAGAATCGAGAAGTTTCGTCATACAGTCCCCCTCCTGAGCGATGCAATAAAGTGGGTGAAATACTCCGGAAGCTCCGAGTCGAAGCGGAGATGTTCCCCCGTGATGGGGTGGATGAAGCCCAATGTCTTTGCGTGGAGACACTGGCCGTGGAGCTTGGTGATGCAGTTGTGGGGGCCATACACCGGGTCGCCCGCCACGGGATGCTGGATGGACGCCATGTGGACGCGGATCTGATGGGTGCGGCCCGTCTTGAGGCGGCATTCCAGCAGGGTGAAGCCGCCGAAGCGCTCCAGCACCTTATAGCCGGTGTAGGCATACTTGGTGTGGGGCTCGCTGGCCGGGTAGACCGCCATCTTCTTGCGGTCGGTCTTGGAGCGGCCCAGATTTGCCTCCACGAAGCCCTCGTCCTGCGCAAAACCGCCATAGACGACGGTCTGGTAGGCGCGCTCCACGCTGTGGACCGCCATCTGCTGGGACAGGCCGATGTGGGTGGCGTCATCTTTCGCCACCACCAGCAGGCCGCTGGTGTCCTTGTCGATGCGGTGGACGATGCCGGGGCGTATCTCGCCGCCGATGCCCGAGAGGCTGCCCTTGCAGTGCCAGAGCAGGGCGTTCACCAGCGTGCCGTCCGGGTTGCCCGGAGCCGGGTGGACGACCATGCCCTTGGGCTTGTTCACCACCAGAAGGTGGTCGTCCTCGTACACAATGTCCAGCGGGATGTCCTGCGGCACAGCCTCGATAGGCTTTGCGTCAGGAATTTCCAGCAGGATGGTGTCCCCCGCCTTGAGCTTGAGGCTCTTGGCGATGCTTTTGCCGTTGCAGAGCACATGACCCTCCGCCACAAGGCCTTGCAGCGCACTGCGGGAAAGGCCGGTGTCTTCCCCGCTGAGAAAGCGGTCGATGCGCTGGCCTGCGGCCTCCGCTTCCACGATAAATTCACGCTGTTCCATGGTTTACTGCTCCTTCGAGGGCTTATCTTCCACTTCTTCCAGCAGGATGACCAGCACCCAGAGCGCCACACCGACGCAGACGAGGATGTCGGCGAAGTTGAAGACTGCAAAGTCGATGAACAGCGGGTTGATGTAGTCCACGACCTCACCGTTCAGCACACGGTCGATGAGGTTGCCGATGCCTCCGGCCAGCACGAGGATGAAAGCGATCTGCTGCAGGAGCTTGCCGCGGCTGCGGAAGAACAGCAGATAGGCTACGAGCAGAAGCGCGGCGCTGGTGGCGAGGATAAGGAAGAGCTGCTTTCCGCTCAGCAGGCTGAACGCCATGCCCTGATTGAGCACGAAGCGCAGCTCCACCACATGCGGGATGACGGTGATGGCCTCCACAGGGGCCAGATACTGGGTAGCCCAGAGCTTGATGGCCTGGTCGATGCCCACCAGCGCGGCCACACAGACCAGATTCAGAATGACATATGCCATAGTTTCTCCTGATTTTTTGAAAAAGGCGGCGCCCCCTTTTGCGCCGGGTGCGCCGCCAGAGATACGAAATGGTTTAGCCCTCCACAACAGCGGCGCAGCGTGCGCACAGAGTGGGATGAGCAGCGTGGGTGCCGATGTCTGCGGAGTACTTCCAGCAGCGCTCGCACTTGTCGCCGGTGGCGTGTGCAGCAGCAACGCCCAGGCCCTCGACAGCGCTGGCTGCGCCGCCTTCACCCTTGACCAGCTCCACATGGGAGACGATCATCAGGTCGGCCAGCTCGTCCATCGGGATGCTGTTGAGCAGGTCGTAGACGGCGTCATTGCAGTACAGAGTGACGGAAGCCTCGAGAGAAGCGCCGATCTGCTTATCTGCACGGGCCTGCTCGAGGACCTTCTTGACCTCGTCGCGGACAGCGATGAGCTGCGCCCACTTGGCCTTGAAGGCATCGTCAGCTGCGTACTGGCCAGCCTTCGGCATATCCTCGAAGACGACGTACTTGTTCATAGCCTCGGTCTTGGGCAGGAAGTCCCAGATCTCCTGGCTGGTGAAGCAGAGGATGGGAGCGATGATCTTGTCCAGAGTGACGAGGATCTTGTACATCGCGGTCTGCGCAGCCTTGCGGCCGGTGCCGTTGGTGCAGTACAGGCGATCCTTGGTGACGTCCAGATAGAAGTTGGACATAGCCACGACGCAGAAGTTGTAGACAGCGTGGTAGACCTTGTTGAAGTCATACACAGCATAACCGGCGTTGGTGTTGACGATGAGGTCATCCAGCGCAGCCAGAGCCCAGCGATCGATGTCCTGCAGCTGGTCGTCAGCCACACAGTCGGTGTTGGGGTCGAAGCCGTCGAGGTTGCCCAGAATGAAGCGGGCGGTGTTGCGGATCTTGCGGTAGGCCTCGCTCAGCTGCTTGAAGATGTTCTTGCCGGCACGCACATCGACGGTGTAATCGGAAGAAGCCACCCACAGGCGGATGATGTCTGCGCCGTAATCCTTGATGATCTCGCTGGGCTCGACGCCGTTGCCGGCGCTCTTGTGCATCTGCTTGCCCTGCTCGTCCACGACCCAGCCGTGGCACAGAACGGACTTATAGGGTGCGCAGCCCTTGCTGGCGACACTGGTCAGCAGGCTGGACTGGAACCAGCCGCGGAACTGGTCGCCGCCCTCCATATACAGATCGGCCGGGAAGCGCAGCTCGGGGCGCTCTTCCAGAACGGCAGCATGGGTGGAGCCGGAGTCGAACCAGACGTCCATGATGTCGGTGTCCTTCGTCCACTCGGAAGCGCCGCACTTCTCGCAGACTTCACCAGCGGGGATGATCTGCTCAGCGTCGTATTTATACCAGGCGTCGGAACCCTCCTTGCGGAACAGGTCGCTGACGGCCTTGATGGTGGCGTCGGTGATGTGGTAAGCGCCGCACTTCTTGCAGTAGAAGGCCGGGATAGGCACACCCCAGGTGCGCTGACGGCTGATGCACCAGTCGTTGCGGTCGCGCACCATGCCGTGCATACGGTCATGGCCCCAGTCGGGCATCCAGGTCACGGTGTCGATGGCCTTGTAGACATCCTCACGGAACTTGGCGATGGAGCAGAACCACTGCTCGGTAGCACGGAAGATGATGGGGTTGTGGCAGCGCCAGCAGTGCGGATACTGATGCTTGATGTGCAGCTGGCCCATGACAGCGCCGGCGGCAGTCAGATCAGCCAGAATGGTCTTGTTGGAAGCCCAGACGCGCTGGCCTGCGTACTTGCCGGCCTGCTCGGTCAGATAGCCGCCGTCGTCCACGGGGACGGTGATGGGGATCTGGGGGTACTTCTGGCAGACGTTGAAGTCATCGACGCCGTGGCCGCCGGCGGTGTGGACGCAGCCAGAGCCGCTTTCCAGCGTGACGTGGTCGCCGAGGATGACCCAGCCTTCCTTGGGCAGGTAGACGTGGTTATAGCGCATCAGCTCGAACTCTGCACCGCTAACAGGCTCACCCACCACCTCATACTCGGTGATGTGGCAGGCATCCATGACGCTCTTGACGAGGTCGGTGGCCATGATGTGGAACTCGTCGCCGATCTTGACGAAGGAGTACTCGAACTGGCCGTTCAGGCAGATGGCCTCGTTGGCGGGCAGGGTCCAGGTGGTGGTGGTCCAGATGACGAAGTAGGTCTTCTCCATCGGGATGCCGTGCTTTGCCAGAACGCCGTTGGGGTCCTGAGAGACGTGGAAGCGGACGAAGATAGAGTCGCACTCGTCCTCGCCGTACTCGATCTCGGCCTCAGCCAGAGCGGTGCGGCAGTCGGGACACCAGTAGACAGGCTTCAGACCCTTGTAGATATAGCCCTTCTTGGCCATCTCGCCGAAGATCTCGATCTGACGGGCCTCAAACTCGGGCTTGAGGGTCAGATAGGGATGCTCAAAATCGCCGATAACGCCCAGACGCTTGAACTGGTCGCTCATGATGTCGATGTGCTCGGTGGCGAACTTCTCGCAGATCTGGCGCAGCTCGAGCTTGGAGATGTCCTTCTTCTTCTCGCCGACGGAGGACAGGGCCTTCAGCTCAATGGGCAGGCCGTGGGTATCAAAGCCGGGCACATAGGGAGCCTGGAAGCCCTCCATGTTCTTCTCGCGGATGATGATGTCCTTGATGATCTTGTTCAGCGCGGTACCCATGTGGATATTGCCGTTGGCATACGGAGGGCCGTCGTGCAGGATGAACTGAGGTTTGCCCTCGTTGTGCTTCATGAGCTGGTTGTACAGGTCGTTGTCGTCCCAATCCTTGAGCATGACCGGTTCCTTCTTGGGCAGGCCGGCGCGCATCTCAAACAGGGTCTTGGGCAGATTCAGAGTACTGTCGTACTGAGACTTATTCTTAGCCACTGGTTTTACACTCTCCTCTATTGGTTTTGCAGTCGCAAACAGCGCAGCTATGCGCTTATTTTATCAAAACAGCTTTACGGCACACAAATGATGCCTTGCTGTCGATGCTTAGGGAATTATTCGCTGAAGCTCACGCCCTGAAAGACAGCGTTGGGGTCTGCCGGGGGCGGGTCGAGCTTGAGCTGAGATTCGTCCTTCTCCCAGAAGTCCTCGCCAGCCTTCTCGGGGGCGGCGTCTTCCGTCTCGGCAGCGTCCGCAGCGGGTGCTGCTTCCTCGGTGGTATCGGCATCCTCGGTTTCGGGCAGCTCAGCCTCGGCATCCTGTGCGGGGGTCTCTTCTTTCTGCTGGAACTCCGGCAGACGGCTCAGGGACTCCACATGGGTGCGGTAGAGGTTCAGCACGTCGGACTTGAAGCGGGTGACCTCGAGACGAACGCGGTCATACTCACGCTCTTCGGCCAGCTTTTTGTCGTTGGCCTCGCTGATGATCTCGTCGGCGCGGTCGCTGGCCTTCTGCAGCAGCTCGTTGGCATCCCGGATGATGTCGTCGCCGCGCAGATTTGCACGGTGCAGGATGTCCTCGGCCTTCTGGTTGGCCTCGCGGATGACGTTTTCACCCATGCGCTGCGCGTTGATGAGGGCGCTCTTGAGCATATCGCCGTCGGCCTCATAGCTCTGCATATTGCGGCGCAGGGTCTCGTTCTCGGCAGTCAGGTCGGCCACCTGCTTGCGCAGGGCCTCCATCTGCTCCGCATCCTGCCCGAGCTGCTGCTCTACTTTATCCAGAAAGCGGTCAACATCCTCGGTACGGTAGCCGCGGAGGTTCTTTTCGAATTGGACAGAGCGCACGTCCTGCGGTGTCAGCATAATGATCTCCTCCATTTTATCCAGTCGTCCTTCTCAATATTGGAAGAACTCGATGATCTGTCGGTCTTTTTTGCTCTTGCCCGGCAGGGCTGTGAGGCGGAAGCGCCCTTTGCCCCGCACTGTGAACACGTCAGATTCGTATACCGGCGCATGGGCGCTGGAAACGGGCAGATGGTTGATCTCTACCCTTCCCGCTGCCACAAGCTCTGCGGCCATGCCCCGGCTGCACCGCAGCATGGCGGCAAGTACGGCATCCAGACGCAGCGACGATACGGTCGCGGTCTGTAACCGGCGCTCTGCCTGCGCAAACTCCGGTACTTCGTCCAGCGCCAGCTGCTGAGCCGTCACCTCGGTGCGGCCCACACTGCGCAGCTCCTGACAGATAAGGGCTGCAGCAGGCTCCAGCGCGAACAGATAAGCGGTACCCGGCTCTTCCGGCGGCAGAACGATGTCGCCCAGCGCCTCGCGGCGAAGCTCGAGCCCCATCAGGCTGCCCAGATAGTCCTTATGGACAGGCAGCTGCGCCCCGGCCAGCGCACGGCACCTGAGCCGGACGCAGCAGACAGGGCTTGCAGGATAGCAGTCTTCCGGCTCGAGGCAGAGCACCCGGCGCTCGGCGTCGGGCCAGCCGCCCTCGAAACGGCAGCTTTCCTCCGGCGCACCGGCACGGTTGAGTGCCGCCTGCGCCAGCTGCTGTTCCCTGTCGCTCAGGAACGCCGAATAACGGGCGATGCCCCGGCCAAAGGCGGCGCGGGCCAGGTCCTCGACATGACGCATGAGGAAGCGTTCCTCATCGTTCTGCGCCGGGACGAAGCCCCGCACGGCGCTTTGCTGGGTATCAATAGAACGCGCCATTGTTCTCCAGCTCGTCCAGCAGGTCGCCCATGATGTCTACATTGTAGGGAGTAATGATGAAGGTGCTGTTGGCCACCCGCTTGATCTGGCCGTTGTTGGCGTAGGCCACACCGGAGAGGAAGTCCACCAGACGGCGGGAAACTTCCTTGTTGGTGGATTCCAGATTCAGCACGACGGTGCGCTTGTTGTTCAGGTGGTCTGCAATCGTGCTGGCATCCTCGAAGTGCTCGGGCTTGACCAGAACGACCTTGAGCTGGGTGGTAGCATGGATGTTGACCACCTTGCCGTTCCGCTTGGGGGCTGCACCCTCTTCGGGCTCGTCCTCTTCCTCGCCGCCTGCGACGCCGAGACCGTTGTTGTTATTCACCATCTGAGGACCGTCGTCCATGTACTGATCGTCGTAATCGTCCTCACTGCCGAAAAGCCCTTTTTTCAGGCTGTCCACAAAAGACATAGAAACTTGCTCCTTTCATTCGGGCAGCTCACGCTGCCTGGCACCCCTTTGTGAAAAAGAGTTGCTAATAGCTTTTTCTATTATCTGATTTTTTGCGTCAGATGTCAATAACTACAAAAGCTTTCCATCATACAAATTTTGTCCGGAGACGATGATCTCATCGTAAAGGCGGACTTCGCTGACGGTTTTTGTCTTATCCGAGCTGCTGGGCATGACGATGCGGTACTCGCCGTCTGTCACCAGCGGATGGTCATTATCCACGGGGTCGATCTTGCAGAAACGGGCAAGATTGCCGTATTTGACATAGACGCCCGGGATGTAGTTCTCGCCCTGCGTCTCAGACTCGGTGCCGTCCTCTTTCAGATAATGGATCGCGTCGATGGGGACGCGCAGGCCGGTGGTCTCGTCCACGATGATCTGGGCGCTGGCCCGGTTGAGCCGCAGCACATCGCCGTTGATGATCTCGCAGGTGATGACGAAACGGGCCAGTCCGGTCGCTTCGTCGATGGTTACCTCGGAGACGGAGGCCTTGAGGGGCGTCTCCATCTGGCCGGGGAACTTTATCTTCACCGAGCGGGTCAGGGGCTTGCCGTTGTCGCCCAGCAGCTTCTCCCCTTCCTTAGCCGAACAGAGGCCGACGTACCGCCACGCAAAGCCCGAGACGATCTTGCCCGCGCAGCCGTCCAGCGGCAGTTCGGGGTCAGAGTTCAGATACGCCTGCAGGTCGGTGGTGTTCAGCGCGAGGATGTCGTCTGCCCCGGCGTTGAGCCGCCCGCTGGCAGAGCTGCGGATGAAGTAACCCGTCTGAGGGGCGGTGATCTGGGTCGGCTCTCCCAGCTGGGCCTGCACCTGCGCCGACTGCTCGGTGAGGGAGGCGATCTGGGCCGAGAAGTCCGAGACTTCACCGGTGATGACCCAGAGCTTGTTCTGAGCGAGGATGTAGTTCTCTTCACCCTGGGCTGTCTCGTCGTAGGCAGAGCTGTCCAGCGCATCCATCATATCATAAAGCGCGGAAGCCCGCTCTTTTTTCAGGGAATCCAGCTGGGTGGCGGTGGTATTCTGAGAGCGCTGCAGAAGCTCGATCTGGTCGTTCAGGCTGGTGAGCTGCTGGCGGAGGCCCGCCTGTTCCGGGCTGCTGTAGATCTCCGCTACCGCAGCCCCTGCCGAGACGCGCTCGCCGTCGGCCGCGAGATAGCCCAGCGTTCCGCCGCCGGGAACATAGACCTCATCGAAGAGGAGAACGCCGTCGGCGTCCACCGTATCCGCCACGGTGGCAAGAAGCGCCGTCTCGTAGGTGTTGGGCGGGAAGAGCACCTGCAGGGCCTGATAGCCCACATAGATGCCCGCCAGCACCACGACAGTGATGACGAAGCCTGCCAGCTTGCCCAAAGCGCTGGACGCGCCGGGATCAGAGCGTGGTCTATCTATCATAAAAGGTCACCCTTTCGCTAAAAATTCTCGGGTCAGCTGCACGGCTCGGGCTGTAACATCCGGCGCAGAGGCGTCCAGCCAGACCACGCCGTCCATATGGCGGAACCAGGTCAGCTGGCGCTTGGCGTAGTTGCGGGAGGCCTGCTTGAGCTTTTCGGTGCAGGCATCCAGCGTGGCCGTCTCCTCAAAATAAGGGAAGAATTCCTTGTAGCCGATGGCCTGCGCTGCCGTGCGGTAGGTCTGGCGGTGGTCATAGACCAGCTTTGCCTCATCGAGGAGGCCGGCGTCCAGCATCTTGTCCACCCGCAGGTCGATACGGCGGTAGAGCTGGGCGCGGTCGGGAAAGTCCAGCCCCAGCACCAGCGAACGATAGGGCCGCTCCGGCGGGAGGGACTGGGCCTTCTGCTCGCTCAGACGCTTGCCGGTGGCACGGAAATGTTCCAGCGCCCGCAGGACCCGCACCTGATTGTTCGGGTGGATGGCGGCGGCGGCTTCCGGGTCGGCGGCCTGCAGCTCTTTGTATATGGCCTCCGGGCCTTTTTCCGCCATCTCTGCGGCCAGCTGTTCCCGCAGGCCGTCCGGCGTCTTCTCGGCGGCGAAGCGGACACCGTACAAAAAGCTCTGGACATAGAGGCCCGTGCCTCCCACGAGGATGGGCAGACGGCCCCGGGCGGAAATGTCCGCCTCGAGCGTTCCGGCCAGTGCGACGAAATCTGCCACGCTGAAGGGTTTGTCCGGCTCCAGAATATCCACCGCATGGTGCGGGATGCCGTGGGTCTCGTCGGGTGCGACCTTCGCCGTACCGACATCTAATCCTTTATAGATCTGCATCGAGTCGGCACTGATGACTTCGCCCTCGAAAGCTTCGGCCAGCGCCACGCCGAGAGCGGTCTTGC
>OGYU01002513.1_pt1 | contig 11797 bp, 14 predicted proteins | sample 1576581 | NCBI WGS metagenome assembly OGYU01 (sample SAMEA3541547, study PRJEB24748) | human gut metagenome | biome: human gut; feature: human-associated habitat; material: faeces | place: China | collected 2012 | reverse complement strand
TCATAGTACGTTTGGGTGAGATGTATCCGATGAATGCGCATTGTTTGATGACCTTGTCTGAAGCTTGTATGCTCACCCTGGAAGTGGGAGTCATGGGGGATGGAGGAGAAGTGTACATTGTAGGAGGGCCTGGGGATGGGCTTTTGGATTCTGTAATCAGTGAAAAGATAAAGCGTGAAAAGGCATCTGTTGATGATTATGAACATGTGCGGGAAGAAGTGCTGGCCTTGGTGCAACATAGTTATACCGAAAAAAAGGCTATTTTGATTGGACTAATGAAAAAAATAGTGCCAATTTTCTCACTTTCTTCTACCCAAGGAAAAGACGTGAAAATGACAGCTTTTTAATGCTTTTTCTGAAACTTCTGATAAAATTTGTAGAACAGCTCCTGCCCCATGTCCAGCCGGCCGCCGCTTTTCAGCAGCTGGCTCAACAGTTCGTATTGTGCGGCCATTCGCATCCTCACTTTCTTTTCGTCTGTTGTGATCTTGTCAGAATTTTGTAACCTATATCCCTTAAAAAAGGGGAGGTGCCCGGTGGGCCGCCTCCCCTTGAGGGGTCTGTTTACTCAGCCTTGATGTACTTGTCCACGATGGCCTGCAGGGTGCCGTCGGCCTTCAGCTCCTCCAGAGCGGCGTTCACAGCCTCCAGCAGAGCGGTGTTGCTCTTGTTCATGCCAATGGCGTAGTCCTCCTCGGCGTAGCTGGTGTCCAGGATCTTCAGGCCGGGGTTGGACTCCACATAGGCCTTGGCGGGCTCGTTGTCGATGACCACAGCGTCCACCTGGCCGTTGTTCAGGGCCTGTACAGCGGTCAGGCCGCTGTCGTAGGCCACCACGGCGTCCTCGCCAAAGTCGTCGGAGCAGTACAGGTAGCCGGTGGTGCCGCGCTGGGTGCCGATCTTCTTGCCGGCCAGATCGTCGGGAGAAGCAATGTCGGAGCCTTCGGGCACGATGATGGACTGGATGCCGGTAGCGTAGCTGTCGGAGAAGTCCATCACAGCCTTGCGCTCGTCGGTAACGGTAACGCCAGCCATGACGATATCGGCCTTACCCTGCTGCACGCTCAGCAGAGCGGCGTCAAAGTCCATATCATCGATCTGCAGCTCCAGACCCAGCTTGTCAGCAATGGCCTGAGCGGTCTCAATGTCGATGCCCTCGAACTCGCCTGCATCGGTGGTCATCTCGTACGGAGGGAAGGCTGCGTTGGTGGCCATGGTCAGCTTGCCGGCCTCAACGGTGGTCAGCTCGCCAGCGGCAGCGCTGGTGGAAGCAGCTTCAGAAGAAGCAGCAGAGCTTGCCACGGAGGAAGCGGTGCTTGCGGAAGAACCACCGCAGGCGGTCAAAGCCAGAGCGGCAACGGACAGACCGGCAGCTGCCAGAAAGCTGCGACGAGAGATCTTTTTCATATTCAAACACTCCTCAAATGTACTGTATGTTTTTGCGGTACGCCAGAACGATGCGATTCATCGAACATCTGGCGAACGAATTTAGTATAGATTGTACAAATTGAAAAGTCAATACTTGTGCAAAAAATCTCATCAATTGAAACCGAATTGAAAACAATTATACAAAAAATGCGTTAAAGAAATGTATATATACGAATTATAGATATTTTGCGATCTCTTCTTTGCTCCGCTTTGGCACGCAGTAATCCCGGTTCTCGTCCAGATAATATTTTACGCCGGTCTCAGCCGTCAGCGGCACAATGTGAGCCTTGTGGGCCGGGTAGCCGAACGCCACCATGAATGCCAGCTTCTGCGGTTCTTCAATGCCCAGCAGTTCGGTGAGGGCAGGCTTGTTGATCGCGCCCATGATGCAGCTGCCCACGCCTTTGTCCCATGCGGCAAGGGTCATGTTGGCAAGGGCGATGCCGGTATCGGTGGCAAGGTCGCCGGGGATGGAAGTGTCCTGCACCACGGCCACATACAGGGTGGGCAGCTCGTCGGCTTTGGGCGTGCCCTGCTCCGGCGGCAGATAGGCAGCCCACTTGACCAGCGGCTGCACCTTTGCCACCGCCTCGGGCCTGTTCACCACCACCAGACGCACAGCCTGACGGTTGGCTCCGCAGGAGGACAGGCGGACGGCCTCGACGATATCATCCACCACATCCTGCGGAACAGCTTTCTGTGCAAAGCGGCGGTAGGTGCGGCGGCTGACAAGAGTATCCATAACAGACATAAAGAGCACCTCCTTTATATAAGTGTTGTCAAAAGTATAGCAGATGCGGCAGAGTCTTGCAACGCTCCGGCGCAAAAAAGCTTGCACGTTGGGCAGTGATCTTGCCTTTTGCGACAGGCTGCGATTGCATCCGACAAATGATATATGGTAAAATATGGTAGAAGAAAGGAGGAGGCGCAATGGTATTGGCGGCAGGCATCGTGGGTTTTATTCTGGGGGTCAATTTGGGTTTTTTGTTTGCCGGGCTGATGCGGGCGGCAAAAGGGGAACATGAGCAGACAGAAGATGAAAACAAGACATGTTGAGAATGAATGAAAATAACGGAGAACAAAAAGGGCCGCTGTACGGGATGCTGTGCAGCGGCCCTTTTTGCCGGGCTTGACGGAACTTACGATTTTCTCTTGGTCGCTCCTGTTTTTCTGCATCCGGCGGAAAAAGATGCCAAAAACCACTTGACAAACTGTTACGGGGGGGGGTATTATATAGGAAAAGCAGGCTCCACAAAAAAGTGATCGGGGCATGCAAAAAGATTGTGAGGTTGATTATTATGTCTAATATCTCTCGTCGTCAGTTCCTGAAGGGCGCAGGTGTCGCTACTCTGGCTGTTGCTGCTGCCGGTGTTCTGGCTGGCTGCTCTGGCAATGATGTCCCCGATGTCCCCGCGGTTCCCGGTGTGACCACTCGTCCTGTTACGGTTATCTTCATGAAGGACGAAGGCAATGGTGTGACCAACGTTGTGGGTGAGACTGCCAAGATTGATGTTCTGAAGACCGAGAACTCTGTGAAGGTTGCTGACATCGATAAGAAGCTGCTTCCCGAAGATTACCATCTGGAGAACGAGAACGCTGTTGTTGAAATCCGCAAGGACGACAGCAAGGGTGAGTACATCATCGTCTTCGTGACTGATGTGACCATGACTCCGACCAAGAAGACCATCGATGTCAAACTGCTGGAGCTGCCGAACAACTTCATTGAGGCTAAGGCTGAGGTTGCAGTCGATGCAACTGGCGTCAGCGCTGCTGATATTCAGCTGCCGGACGGCTACAAGCTGAGCACCGACTACGGCACGGCGGAAGAGCTGTTGAAGGTTCGTCCCTTCGGGACTGTCTTCATTGTGACCAAGCTCTGATTTCCTGGCACAGAAGTTTTTTGAAAAAACTCAAATAGCACCAACAGGGTGGCGGCCAACAAGGCCTCCGCCCTATTGGTGTTGTTTTTTTGTTGAAATTTTACTTGACAAAATATTACAGGAGAGGGTTTTATATAGGAAAAGCAGGCTCCACAAAAAAATGATCGGGGCATGCAAAAAGATTGTGAGGTTGATTCTTATGTCTAACATTTCTTGTCGTAAGTTCCTCAAGGGTGCAGGTGTGGCTGTTCTGGCAGTGGCGGCTTCCGGTGTTCTGGCTGGCTGCTCCAACAATACCCCGGTTGAGCCTCCCAAGAAAGACCCGACAAAAGAGGAAATGATTCTTGCAGCAATTGATCCCGAAGGCAAGCTGACTCAGACGAATGTTCTGGACGCGGATACGCTCTATCTGCTGCTGGCTTATATTGAAGGCAAGCAGACGAATGATATGAATAACTACCATATGGAGGTATCGAAGGCCAAGGTTAAGACTGTTCAGGATAAGACCTATTACGGCAGTAACCCGATTGCGTGGGGCATCAGCGCAGAAGACTTCAGCGCAGACGCAGTTAAGGAAGCACTTGCAACTTACAAATATGGCCCGGATGCTACGCTGGTCGATATCGTCGTTAAAGAGGTTGAGGGTATCGTTTACTTTGCAATCGTGCCGGTTGCTGTGATCTAATAAGATAAGAGGAGAATCATAAATTATGTCTAATAAAATTTCTCGTCGTTCTTTTATGAAAGGTGCAGGCACGGCTGCACTGGCTGTTGCGGCTGCTGGCGTTCTGGCCGGCTGCTCCAATGATAGTGTGATTGAATCTGTTGAGAAGAAAGAAATCCGCGTGGTGTTTGCACTGAGCAATGGCCAGACTGTTGGCGAGTACAAGACCATGAAGGTTGCCAAGGACGCCGACGGCATTGATGCTTCCCAGATTGATAAAGCCATTATCCCCGCTGGTTACAGTGTTGTTTCTACTGGAAATCTTACGATTGAGAATGTTGCAGGAAAGGATACTGTTACCGTTATTGTTAAGCAGGATCCCACTACCAAGGAAATCACGGTCAAGTTCTATGATATGGATAAGAAAACTTTCCTGACCGAAACTGCAACCATTACGGTGGGTATTGATGCCACCGCTGTGGACTCGGAGAAGGTTACCCCGCCGACAGGCTATAAGGTTGTTGGTAGCCAGAGCTCCTTTATCTCTGATGGTGAGATTATTGTGAACGTGTCGGAGAAGACAAAGCCGGTTACAGTTAAGTATTACTACGAGACATTTTTTGGTGACGTAGACGTTACCACTGGTACGGTGAATGTTCTGCAGAGCAAAACGGTTGTGGAGAAGGAACTGCTGCCCGAGAAAATCACGAGTGGACTGCTCACGTACGTAATTGATGATGACAGGACTTCTTTTGATATCATCAATAATACTATCCGCGTTAAAGTGAAGGTTAAGCTGTAAGAAAAAAGAGAATTGCCGTAAAACGGCTCTCTGAATCGATCATGCACAAAACCCGGAACCGTTTCGGGGCCTGAATGGCTCAGAAGGGTTCCGGGTTTCTGCTTTTTACACAGGATACAGATGTATTTCAGATATGCTGTATCCGTAAACATCACACTTTGTTCCGGTGCCGCTTTGGAATGGGCACGCTGAGCACCAGCGTGATGCCGATGGCCAGCGCAACGGCCACTTTAAAGGTGCTGATGCCGTTGGAAAGGGCCAGCGCATTGTTGCCCTGTATAAAATAGTAGGCGGTGTAGTAGATGCCCGCGCCGGGCACCAGCGGGAAGATGCCGGACAGCAGGAACACCGTCACCGGCATTTTGAGGGTGATGGCGAACACCCGGGTGAGCAGGGTGAGGGGAATCACCGCCAGCAGAGAGGCTGCGGCACTGTCTGCCCCCAGCATTACGGCCAGCTCGTAGACGAACCAGCCCACGGCACCCACCAGCCCGCAGAAGAACAGGCTTTTGCGGGGGCACGCAAACAGGACAGCAAAGCACAGGGTGCCGACCCCTGCAATGAAGAACTGCGCCGCCAGCTCTCCGATCTGTGTACTGGTGAGCATCATGCAACCACCACCCCCGTAAAGAATGTATAAAGGCTCAGCACAAGGCCGGTGCCAATGGCAATGCTGGCCGCAATGAGCAGTGCATCGATCATGCGGATGGTGCCGGAAAGGTAGTCGCCTTGCACGAAATCCCGGATGCCCATGGTGAACGCGATGCCCGGTGTCAGGATCATCAGCGAACCGATGATGGCATGGCTGGCAGAGGTGCCCAGCAGGCTGCAGCCCAGAATGCACGCCAGCGTGATGAGCGCCGCACAGCTGATCTTGCAAAAGCCGCCGGGCAGGTCGTGCCGGCCGCACAGCAGCAGATACCCGCTGGCAAGAAAGCCTGCCAGTGCCGCCGCCAATGCGCTGCGCAGCGTGCCGCCGAAGATCAGTGCAAAGCAGAACGCACCGCACATGCCGGAGACCAGCTGCACCCAGTCCTTGGGGAAGGGGATGCGCCGTGCCAGCACAAGGCGGCTCTCGGCCTCGTCCAGAGTCATATTGCCCTCGGCGATCTCGCGGGAGAGGGCGTTCACTGCCGCCACCCGGCTCAGATGGGTGGTGCGGCTGGGCACATTGCGCACCTCGCTGATCTCGGCGGTGCCCGCACTGGCAAAGATGCCGTTGGTCAGCACATAAACGTGGAACTCCCGCAGATGGAACGACCGGGCCATGATCTCCATGGTCTGCTCCACCCGGAACACCTCGGCACCGTTTTCCAGCAGTGTCTGCCCCGCCGCCATGATAAAATCCATGATGCGGCGGCGCAGCTCCTCGTCCGGAAAGACCTCTCTGCCGGCCATTGCTGCACCTCCCTTGTGATGAATGTCGTCTTATTCTACCATGTCCGTGGCTGACACACAAGAGGAAAATGCGCCGACTGGAACACCGGAACCTGCAGACAGTGCCCTTTGACGCACTGCAGCGGCAGATCCTGCAGCCGGAGGGCAGAAAATCGCAATTTCCTACCGAAAAACTTCGTTTTGCCTGTTGACAAATCCGGCAGATGGGTTTATTATAAATGCAATATCACAAAAATGGCTGTGAAGAGAAGAGTAGGCCTTCGCATTGATCCTTACCAGAAAGCCCGGGCGATGGAAAAGGGCGGGAAACAGGAAGCTGAAAATGGTCTCGGAGCCGTGCGGGCGAGGCGCATGAGTGCTAAGTCTGCAACGGGAGCGCCCGTTACAGCGTCCGGCTGTAAGCAGCATTGCTGCCGCAGCATCGAGGCTGTGCCCGTGAGGGTACGGTAAACCAAGGTGGTACCACGGAAGTATGTTATGCTCCCGTCCTTGTCTGAGCGTTGGCTCAAGGTCAAGGACGGGAGCTTTTTTCATGCATCCGTCAAAGGCCCTTAGCACGGAACTGTGCCGTGCGGGCCGCTGTACATTATAATAAGCAAATAGAGAGGGAACAAAACTATGATTACTCGTCGTGATTTTCTGAAAGTTACCGGAGCTGCAGCTGCTGCAGCTGCCCTGACCGCATGCGGCGGTTCTTCTTCCACCGCATCTTCTGCTGCTTCCGGCACTGCTTCTTCCGCAGCTTCTTCTGCTGTGGCTAAGCTGGACAAGGTGAAGGTGGCTGTGCCCAACGACACCACCAACGAGGCACGCGCCCTGACCCTGCTGGAGAAGAACGGCTTCTTTAAGCTGAAGGCTGATGCAGGCCTGACCGCAACCGCAAAGGACATCGAGGAGAACCCTCTGAATGTTTCCGTCGATGAGGTCGAGGCTGCTCAGGTGCCCAACGTCCTGCAGGACGAGGACTACGCCGTCATTAACTCCAACTACGCCATCTCCGCTGGTCTGGACCCCATGACCGATGCTCTGGCAATGGAGGACGGCACCTCTGCTTACGTCAACATTCTGGTCTGCAAGGACGGCAATCAGGAAGAGCCGAAGATCAAGGCTCTGGCCGCTGCTCTGCAGAGCCAGAAGGTGAAGGACTTCATGGATGAAAACTACAAGGGCGCTGTGGTGTCCGTTGTGGAGAACCCCACCGACGGCTATGACTCCTCTATCGACTACGATGCACTGAACGGCGAGACCGTCAGCTGCGCTGCTACTCCGGCTCCTCACTGCGAGGTTCTGGAGATCTGCAAGGACATTCTGGCCGAAAAGGGCATCACGCTGGATATTCAGGAGTACGACGACTACATCATTCCCAACAACATTGTTGAGGACGGCCAGTGCGATACCAACTATTTCCAGCATCAGCCGTATCTGGACGACTTCAATGCAGAGCACGGCACCCATCTGGTGACGGTTGCCGGCATCCACGTGGAGCCTATGGGCATCTACGGCGGCAAGCAGGACAGTCTGGCACCGATCGAAGGCTAAGCAAACTCCCCCAGTCACCTTGCGGTGACAGCCCCCTCGGGGGGCCTTTGACTGACCGTTCTGTTTCAGGCTCCCTCCATGAGGGAGCTGGCAAACCCGCAAGGGTTTGACTGAAGGAGTTTATTCAACAGCAAGGAGTAATTTCTGTGATCGAGATCAAACACCTTTCCAAGACCTTCCAGATGAAGGACGGCGCGGTAAACGCGCTGAAAGACATCAACCTGACCATTCCGGATGGTTCCATCTACGGCATCATCGGCATGTCCGGTGCGGGCAAATCCACGCTGGTGCGCTGCATCAACCTGTTGGAGCGCCCCACCGAGGGCAGCGTGGTGATCGACGGCACCGCCATGGAGACCCTGTCTCCGGCGGCCCTGCGTGAGCGCCGCCGCGAGATCACCATGATCTTCCAGCAGTTCAACCTGCTCATGCAGCGCAGCTGCCTGAAGAACATCTGTTTCCCCATGGAGCTGGCCGGTGTGAAAAAGGCCGACGCCGAAAAGCGCGCCAAAGAGCTGCTGGAGATGGTGGGCCTGCCCGACAAGGCAAACGCCTACCCCGCCCAACTGTCCGGCGGCCAGAAACAGCGCATTGCCATTGCCCGCGCCCTGGCCACCAACCCCAAGGTGCTGCTGTGCGACGAGGCCACCAGTGCGCTGGACCCCAACACCACTCATTCCATCCTGACCCTGATCAAGGACATCAACCAGAAGCTGGGCATCACCGTGGTGGTCATCACCCACCAGATGAGCGTGGTGGAAGAGATCTGCGACAGTGTGGCCATCCTGGACGGCGGTGTGGTCATGGAAGAGGGCTCGGTGCAGGAAATTTTCGCCAACCCCAAGACGGCTGCGGCAAAGCGTCTGGTCGCCCCCAACGGCGGCAGCGCAGCCCGCGACCTTTCCAGCTTTGCGCCGGATGACCATGTGGTGCGTGTCACCTTCAACGGTTCGTCCACCGCAAAGCCGCTGGTGGCAAGCCTTGCCGCCGAAAAGGGCATTCTGGTATCGGTGCTCAGCGCTGATACCCGTGATCTGAGCGGCCAGTGCTACGGCTCCATGCTGCTCAAGCTGCCTGCCGATGTGGAGCTGGCCAAGCAGGCGGCTGCCTATATGCGCAGCCAGCCCGGCGTGACCGTGGAGGAGGTGACCGGCGAATGAGTATTGCAGATTATGGCTTTGCCATTTGGGAAACGTTCTATGTGACGGTTCTTTCCACCGCGTTTGCGCTGGTGCTGGGCCTGCCGCTGGGCGTGCTGCTGGTGGCCGGTGACAAGGACGGCGTGCTGCCCCTGCCCGGCTGGCTGATGCACATCCTCAACATCGTCATCAACATTCTGCGCAGTGTGCCCTTCCTGATTTTGATGATCTGTGTATTCCCGCTCACCCGTGTTATCGTAGGCACCACGGTGGGCACCAAAGCTACCATCGTTCCGCTGGTGGTGGCCGCCTTCCCGTTCGTGGCACGTCTGGTAGAGACCAGCCTGCGCGAGCTGGACGAAGGTGTGGTGGAAGCCGCCCAGAGCATGGGTGCCACCCCGTTCCAGATCATTACCAAAGTGATGATCCCGGAGTGCCTGCCCGGCCTGATCTCCAGCATGACCACGGCCCTGACCACCATTCTGGGCTACTCGGCCATGTCCGGCGTCATTGGCGGCGGCGGCCTGGGCAAGATCGCCCTGTCCTACGGCTACTACCGCTACCAGACCGACATCATGATCGTGTGTGTCATCCTGCTGGTGCTCATGGTGCAGGTGTTCCAGAGCGCGGGCACCTTCTGGGCGACCCGGAGCGACAAGCGCCTGCGGAAGTAAACCGAACCCTCTCAGTCGCCTGCGGCGACAGCTCTCCCGAAGGGCGAGCTTGTTGCAGCAGGTAAGAAAAAGCAATCCTTCTCAATAAAAAAGAGTGCTTATAAAAAAGCCAAAAAGCTCCCTCTTCGGGGAGAGCTGGCACGGCGTAAGCTGTGACTGAGAGGGTTGCATACTGCCAGACGATCCCGGCAGGGAAAAATTTAACGTTTCAATTCCCCGCCGGAGGCTGTATGCTCCCTGCGGGGAATTGTGCTATATGGACAAACCCAGCAAAGGAGTATGTAGTATGAATCGTGATACCATCTGCGTGCAGGGCGGCTATACGCCCGGAAACGGCGAACCCCGCCAGATCCCCATCATCCAGTCCACCACCTTCAAGTACGCCACCAGCGAGGACATGGGCAAGCTGTTTGACCTGGAGACCAACGGCTACTTCTATTCCCGCCTGCAGAACCCCACCTGTGACCTTGTGGCCCAGAAGATCTGTGAACTGGAAGGCGGCACCGCTGCCATGCTGACTTCCAGCGGGCAGGCTGCCAACTTCTTCGCCCTGTTCAACCTTTGCCAGGCCGGTGACCACATCGTGGCATCCAGCACCATCTACGGCGGCACCTTCAACCTCATCTCGGTCACCATGAAAAAGATGGGCATCGAGGCCACCTTTGTGGACCCGCTGTGCACCGAGGAAGAGCTGAACGCCGCGTTCCGCCCCAACACCAAGGTCGTATTCGGCGAGACCATCGCCAACCCCGCCCTGACCGTGCTGGACATTGAAAAGTTTGCGCAGGCAGCCCACGCCCACGGCGTGCCGCTCATCGTGGACAACACCTTCCCCACCCCGGTCAACTGCCGCCCCTTCGAGTGGGGTGCCGACATCGTGACCCACTCCACCACCAAGTACATGGACGGCCATGGCGCCGTACTGGGCGGTGCCATCGTGGACAGCGGCAAGTTCGACTGGATGGCCCACGCCGACAAGTTCCCCGGCCTGTGCACCCCGGATGACAGCTATCACGGCATCACCTACGCCGAGCGTTTTGGCAAGGAGGGTGCCTTCATCACCAAGGCAACGGCCCAGCTGATGCGCGACTTTGGTTCCATGCAGTCCCCCATGAACGCCTACATGCTGAACCTGGGTCTGGAGAGCCTGCATGTGCGCATGCAGCGCCACTGCGAGAACGGCATGGCCGTGGCAAAGTTCCTGGAAGCTCACCCGAAGGTGGCTTACGTCAACTACTGCGGTCTGGAATCCAGCCCCTACCATGCACTGGCCGAAAAGTACCTGCCGAACGGCAGCTGCGGCGTGGTCAGCTTTGGCCTGGCCGGCGGCCGTGAGGCAGCCAGCACCTTTATGAAGGAACTGAAGCTGGCCGCCATCGAGACCCATGTGGCCGATGCCCGCACCTGCTGCCTGAACCCCGCTTCCAGCACCCACCGTCAGATGAACGATGAGCAGCTGAAGGCCGCCGGTGTACCCGCTGAGCTGGTGCGCATGAGCTGCGGCCTGGAAAGCAGCGAGGACCTCATTGCCGACATCGCACAGGCACTGGATAAGATCTGATCCTGTCCGGTCAGCTGCATGGTCGGGTTCCCGCTACGATTCCTCCCGTAAAAAGGCAGGCTTTCCAGGCCTGCAAATAAAATAGTTTTTCAAAATCGTCAACTCAAAGGAGCAAACACGCTATGCCGCTGATCATCCCCAAGACCCTGCCCGCCTACGATGCCCTTTATGAAGAAAACGTCTTTGTCATGCACCGGGAGCGGGCACTGGCACAGCACATCCGCCCGCTGGAGATCCTGATCCTGAACCTGATGCCCACCAAGATCGCCACCGAGACCCAGATCGCCCGTCTGCTGGCCAACACCCCCCTGCAGGTGCATATGACCCTGCTGCAGACGGCCAGCCACGCCGCCACCCATGTGTCGGCCGCCCATCTGGATGCATTCTACAAGACCTTTGACGAGGTGAAGAACAACCGCTACGACGGCATGATCATCACCGGTGCCCCGGTGGAGACCATGGACTTTGAGCAGGTGGACTACTGGCCGGAACTGTGTGAGATCATGGATTTCAGCGAGACGAACGTCTACTCCACCCTGCACGTCTGCTGGGGTGCCCAGGCGGGCCTGTACTACCACTACGGTGTGCACAAGGAGCTGCTGCCGGAAAAGATGTTCGGCGTGTTCGAGCACCGGGTCACCCGCCCGGCGAACCCTCTGGTGCGCGGCTTTGACGAGGTGTTCTATGCGCCCCACAGCCGCCACACCGGCAT
>OGYU01002509.1_pt1 | contig 11810 bp, 7 predicted proteins | sample 1576581 | NCBI WGS metagenome assembly OGYU01 (sample SAMEA3541547, study PRJEB24748) | human gut metagenome | biome: human gut; feature: human-associated habitat; material: faeces | place: China | collected 2012 | reverse complement strand
GCAGCATACGCGGTCGCCAATCCCGGCGTTGCCGATGTGAAAATCACACAACAAAATGGAGCTTGTACAGGAGTTGTAGTAGACGCTACAGGTGAAACCGTTATCGGTGCGTCTGTAGTAGTGAAAGGTACGACTAATGGTACGATAACCGGACTTGATGGCGACTTCTCTTTATCCAATGTGAAAAAAGGGGATATCATTCAAATTTCATTTGTAGGTTATCAAACAGTAGAGATTCCTTGGGATGGACAACCCATGAATGTAACTTTACAGGATGACACACAAACATTGGGTGAAGTTGTAGTGACTGCTCTTGGTATCAAACGTGAGAAAAAAGCACTGGGTTATGCCATGCAGGAGGTAAAAGGTGACGCGTTACTTGAAGCTCGTGAAACGAACCTCGCAAATGCTTTGACAGGTAAAGTTTCAGGTGTCCAGATTATCCGTTCAAGTAATGGTCCTGGCGGTTCTTCCAAAATCCAGCTTCGTGGTGCGAATTCTGTAACAGGTTTGAACCAGCCGTTAATTGTTGTCGATGGTGTGCCAATGGATAACTTTACAGGAGCAAGTAATAATGATATTGATAACCCGACATTGGATATGGGTAATGGACTTTCAGATATTAATGCTGAAGATATTGAGTCCATGTCTGTGTTGAAAGGTGCGTCAGCTGCTGCACTTTATGGTTCTCGTGCCGGTAATGGTGTTATTTTGATTACAACTAAAAAAGGAACAAAGCGTGAAGGTTTGGGTATCACTATCTCTGGTTCAGTTTCCGCTGAGACAACATTTATGCTCCCTAAACGCCAAAAAGCCTTTGGACAAGGTGAGAATGGCGTGTTCGACTCAACTAACGGCTATAGCTGGGGTCCTGAAGTAACAGGGCAAAGCTATACAAAATGGGATGGTACAACTGCAAATATGCAAATCTTTGATAACGTAAAAAATTTCTTTGATACAGGTGTGAACTTATCAGAAAGCATATCATTCCAGCAGCAGTATGATAAAACATCCATTTACACCTCATTGAATCGTATGGATGACTCCAGCATGATACCGGGTGCTAACTTAAGCCGTACAAACTTAACTTTGCGTGCATCTTCTACTTTTGGTAAAGATGATCGTTGGAGCATTGATGCAAAAGTACAATACATCAATACCCTCGCAGAAAACCGCCCTATCAGTGGTGCACGTGGGAATAATGCATTTTATACTATTTTCAATATGCCTACGACTATTGACATCCGTGACTTTTCCAGCCCTGTCAAAGACGAATTCGGCGAAATGATCTGGTGGAGTAAAGGGGGTATCAACCCTTATTGGTCTAAAGATTATAATCCCAATAAAGACAGTCGCAATCGTTTCCTGATGAACGGATCATTGAAGTACAAATTTACAGATTGGCTGGATGCTGAAATCAAAGCCGGTAGTGATATGTATTTCACTGAGGGTGAAGAGAAATTGTATGCAGGAAGTCCTACTAATAATAAGAACAGCCGTTACAGCACTAGTGAGAAAAAGTTCTTCGAAAATAATTTCAGCTTTTTGATCAGTGGCCATAAAGATGAATTGTTTGGAAAATTTGGTGGTAATTTCTCTTTTGGTGGTAACTTAATGGAAAGAAAATCTACAGGTTTGGATAATGCTATGGGAAAATTGACTGCTCCCGATTTATTCTCTTTAGCCAATGGTGACAAAAAAGATTTGTCAATAACCGAAACCTATATTCATAAAAAAATCAATTCTTTGTATGGAACTCTTGGGATCAACTATAATGGTTGGGCATTCTTGGATGCAACTTTCCGTAATGACTGGTCATCAGCTTTGAATAAAGAAAACCGTTCATTCTTCTATCCGTCTGTTTCATTGTCATGGGTGATCAGTGATATGGTGGGTAAAGTAGGCAAAGGCATGCCCGAATGGTTTACTTATGCTAAAGCACGTGCATCTTTTGCACAAGTAGGTAACGATATGGATGCATATCAGTTATATAATACATATAGTATTGGTTCAGACCCTAATGGCAATACAACTGCCGGACAAGGAAAAACCAAATACGATGCAGATGTACGCAGTGAGTTGATTACTTCTTGGGAAGCCGGTGCTGAATTGAAGTTCTTCAATAACCGTTTAGGAGTTGACTTTGCATGGTACAAGACAAACGCAAAACGCCAGTTAATGAATATTCCTTTAAATAACCTTTCCGGTTATGATAACATGAAAGTAAATGCAGGTAACATTCAAAATACCGGTATTGAAATCATGTTGAATGCACGCCCTATCGAAACAACTCAATTTAGTTGGGATACTCAATTGAACTTCTCTCAGAACAAGAGTAAGATTATTGAATTATTGCCGGGAAAACCAGGTATGCAGTATGCTTTAGGAGGTTCTGACGCATTGCAGGTCTATGCAGTTGCGGGAGGTGCTTATGGTGAAATCTGGGGTACCAAATATCAACGAGTAGAAGAAGGAGAATTTAAAGGACAATTATTACTCAATGAATCAGGACTGCCACAGGCCACTAGTGACAAGCATAAGATTGGTGAACAACAGCCTGACTTCTTATTAGGATGGACAAATACATTTAATTATAAAAACTTCACACTTAGTTTCCTGATTGACGGACGTTTTGGTGGTGATATTTTCTCATTCACCAATATGAACTTGCAACGTAGTGGTATTTCTGAATGTACTGCTCCTGGCGGTAAACGTGAGGATATCGTTGTAGCGGGAGTTATCAAAGATGGTAATGGTTATAAGGTAAATGATCAAAGTGTTTCTTTAGAACGTTATTATAAAGCTTTGGCTACAGGCCGCGCCGGTATTTCGGAAGCTTATATTTATGATGCTACCAACATCCGTTTGCGTAACATCGCCTTGAGTTACCGTTTCCCGTCATCTATGTTGAAAAAGACCCCGTTCCAACAGGTTAAGCTTGGTTTCACTGTGAATAATGTATGGATGATTTCAAGCCATTTGGATGGTATTGATCCGGAATCAGTATATGCTACAAGCACTAATGCAACAGGTTTGGAGAACTCGTCAGCTCCGACATCACGTTCTTACCTGTTTAATGTGACTCTTGGTTTCTAATCATAAAAAAGAAAAAGAACAATGAAAACAATGAATAAATTATTTTTGGGGCTTGGCTTTTGCGCCGGATTAGTTTCCTGCTCTGACTTTGATGAAGTCAATACCAATCCCACAGCTGCCGGTGAGGAATATGTAAAACCTCAATATGCATTGAATAATTCTATAGGACAGGCACAGATGAATCCCGGTACTGCAGAACGTATAGTAGTCTATAATTGGGCTAGTGCTGCCAGAATTTGTGGAGAAATGAGTTTTCTGAACGTAGGCCGCTATAGTGATGATTATACATCTGCTTATTATTATCCTGATCTCAGCGCCAGTATTAAAAATGCGACGTTGGCTATTACAGCAGTAGAGAACCAACTCGAAGCGGCCACTACCACTGCACATGAAAAAGAATTTTTCCCGAACGTAAAGCAGTTTGCCCGTATTTGGCGTGCCTATCTTATCAGTGAGTTTGTCGATAATTTCGGACCTTATCCTATTGAAAGTTTCCTAGGGGAAAATCCTGTTTTCAACTCAGAGAAAGATGATTATGAATTCATTTTAAAGGAGTTGAAAGAAGCCGCAGCAGCTATCAACACCTCTGTCCTACCTGTTGAGGCAGAAGGTAAATGCGACCCGTTTGACAATGTAAAATATGATCCTGTGAAGTGGCAGAAATATGCAAATTCACTCCGTATGCGTCTGGCTATGCGTTTATCAAACATCGACAAGGCAACTGCGCAGACCGAATTTGAGGATGCGGCTAAAGGTAACAAGATTTTAACGGCTGATGAGATGTTTGCAGTAAAAGAAAATGATGGATGGGATGTCTTTTCCGGAGTATATACCCGTTCATTTGACGATCAGGTTCTTTCCTCAACAGTTGCTAATCTTCTGACCAATTTAGGTGGTATTAAAGTAACAGAACAACGTTCCGATTTGGCTAGTTATGTTAAACCAGCTAATTATTTAGGTATTAAATATGACAGACATTATGTTGCTAATACAGATAATCCTACTAAACAATATTGGCTGGATGGTATGCCGGAAAATCTTGATCCGCGTGCATTAAAGATATTCTGTTTACCTGATGATGAAAATGCTGAGAACTACATAGATAAATATAATGATAGAACAGCTAAAGATTTCGTTCTTTACACAGTAGACGAAAACGGGAATCCGATTCCTAATAAGGATAATCCTGGGGAAATAAAGATTGATGCAACTCGTTGTTGGAATGGTTATCCCGCTGGTTCGCGCGGTGGATGGTCGCCAACCTTGGCTTATAACCAACTGGTGACAAATGGATATGGCCCCGGCTGTACTCTTCCAATGTTGGGTAAAGACTATTGTCAGGGCAAATCTCGCATATTCTTTGCAGCATGGGAAACTTATTTCTTGTTAGCAGAAGCTTCATTGTATGGTTGGAACACTGGAACAACAGCAAAAGAAGCCTATGAGAACGGTATTAAAGCTAGTTTTGAATACTTTGGTGTTAGCGAATATGTGAATGATTATCTGAATTCCACCAACTATAATCGTGTAGGTACTTCAGTCAAATTTGATCATACCACTGAACCGACTGCTGAACAAATGACTTATGTGGATGGATACAGCAAAGAACAGAAAACTGTTACTTATGAATATCCTACAGCTTCTAAAACTTTATATGGAAAAGCATTGAATGACCACTTGACTAAAATTATCACTCAAAAATTCATTGCACAAACTCCGTATTTGGTATTGGAAATGTGGTCGGATTTCCGCCGTTTGGGATTACCATTCTTTGAGATTCCTGCAAACGAAAGTTCAATGACTGGTTCAGACATGGTTAATGCTTGGAATCCTAATTCTTGGAAAGACGGACAGAAGTGGGAATTTTATCCACAACGTATGCGATATCCTTCCAGTCTGGAGAATGCAGATCCCGAAGGCTATAAACAAGCTGTAGAGTTGTTAGGAGGCTCAGATAATATCATCACTCCTTTATGGTGGACCGGACGTTAATGTCTTAACCTAGGACATTCATAGAATAATATAAGTTAGCCAGCTAATTCATACTTAAAGTATTGCGAATTAGTTGGCTAACTTATATTCTATGAGTGTCCCTTATTATGCCCAAAATCATTTGATTTTCTGATGCCGGCAAAGCATATTACACATGGATCATAGAGTCCTTTAACATTCATAACTACACAAAAAAGAAGGACTACCTTCTCACGAAGACAGCCCTTTCATTTGCTATTAATAATCTAGTAATTTTCTGGTAAATTTTGAACGCTCTCTTATCTAAGAAACAAGCATTAACGCTCTTTTGTTTATTCCTCCATTATAAAACTTTTCAGTATTTTTTCGGCAATATTTTCATTTTCCTTGCTATAGATAATAGATATATAAAATCCACTACCTGCCGTCTTAGTCATCAAACAAGCATAAAGGCAATGATCTGTTTCGCAGCTCCCTCTTAAATAAGTACCGAAAAACTGTGGTAACTCAAACTCCTGCACTGCCGACTGGTCTTTCACCCCGTCATCATTGGCATAGTCTTTTAATACACTTTTCAAGTCACTTTTTGTCATACCATCCGAATCCAAAGACTGAATGGTGATATAAAACTTGGAATTGTTCAGAAGAAAAGTCTCCTCTGTATCCTCCTCCACCAAAATCCCTTTTGGAGCCTCAAAAGTCAGACCATAGGCTGTCCATGTAATAGGAACCAAAGCTTGCGCACTTACTGATAGCCAAGCCAGACTTAAAAACACAAGAAGTAAAACCTTTTTCATTTTTAATTATTTTACCAATAAAACTCCGATCAGTCCACAACTGATTATTTATCCTTTTCACGGATTTCCACGCGACGAATCTTTCCACTGATGGTCTTTGGAAGTTCTTCTACAAACTCTATGACACGTGGGTACTTGTACGGAGCAGTCACACGCTTCACATGATCTTGTAACTCCTTTACCAACTCAGGTCCTTCCTTACCCTTAAAAGTTTTAGAAAGGACAATCGTCGCCTTTACCACCTGACCACGGATTTCATCAGGCACACCGGTAATCGCACATTCCACAACAGCCGGATGAGTCATCAAAGCACTTTCCACCTCGAACGGGCCTATACGATAACCCGAACTCTTGATCACATCATCAGCACGACCTACAAACCAAAAATAACCATCCTCATCACGCCAAGCCACATCACCTGTATAATAAATACCATCATGCCAAGCATCTTCCGTTAATTCCGAAGCACGATAATATTCTTTGAACAATCCCAATGGTTTACCCCTATCTGTACGAATAACAATCTGACCTTGTTCTCCATCTTCAGCAGAACGCCCGTCGTGAGTCAACAAATCTATATCATATTGAGGATTAGGTACCCCCATACTTCCAGGTTTAGGCTCCATCCAGGGAAAAGTACCTAAAGTCAACGTGGTTTCCGTTTGTCCAAAACCTTCCATCAGACGAATACCTGTGATTTTCTTGAACGTTTCATATACAGAATAGTTCAAAGCCTCTCCCGCCGTAGTACAGTATTCCAAAGAAGAAAGATCATATTTACTAATGTCCTCCTTAATTAAAAAACGATAAATAGTGGGAGGAGCACATAAAGAAGTGATATGATAATCCTGAATCTTTCCAAGAATATCTGCCGGTGTAAATTTCTCATGATCATACACAAAAATATTGGCTCCTGCTATCATCTGTCCATAAAGTTTTCCCCAAACAGCTTTCCCCCAACCTGTATCGGCAATGGTAAGATGAAGACTGTCACGATGCAAATTATGCCAGAAACTGGCAGTTACAATATGTCCCAAAGGATATGTAAAATCATGTGCCACCATCTTAGGTTCGCCTGTAGTGCCCGAAGTGAAATACATTAATGAAGTATCTTCATTCGTATTGGGATGTTCCGGTTTGACAAAAGGAGCAGCTTTTTCAATACCTTTATGAAAATCTTCAAAACCCTCCGGAATATCCGGTCCTACACTGACCAGTTTTTTTACTGAAGGACAATCGGGCATGGCATCTATAATATGCTTTGTTATCACATCTTCTCCTGCAGCTACAATCATCTTGATATCAGCAGCATTACAACGATACACGATATCCTTTTTTGTCAACAGATGAGTTGCAGGAATAACCACAGCTCCTAACTTATGCAAGGCAATAATAGAGTACCAGAACTCATAACGACGCTTTAAAATAAGCATCACCATATCACCATGACCAATACCAAGGCTCTGAAAATAAGAAGCAGTCATATCCGTATACTTTTTCAAGTCTGCATAAGTATATTGTATATGCTCCCCTTTATCATTAGTCCATAACAATGCTTTCTTATCGGGTTCTTCGGCAGCCCAGGCATCTACTATATCATAACCAAAATTAAAATTTTCAGGGATTTTAATCTTTAAATTCTTTATAAAGTCCTCTTGTGAGGTAAATGTGGTCTGTTCTAAGAATTTTTCTACCATAATCTTATTCAATTAAAAATTGAGAACCAAAAATTAGAAATAGTTGCGGTCAATGACAACGCAGTCTTTTTAATCTCAATTTATTATAATATTACTGCCAAGAATTTCACAGTCTTATCATCCAATGCCATCATACCATGTGGAATAGAAGAATCAAAATAAAGACTGTCACCTGGATTCAAGATCAATTCTTTTCCATTTATATTAAGTAACATTCTTCCTTCAATAACCAAATTGAATTCTTGTCCCTCATGTGAGTTAAAATGAATCGGAGTATTTTCCGGTTTCGGTTCTACAGTCACAATAAAAGGATCAGCCTTACGCCCGCGAAAACCGGAAGCCAATGACTGATATTTATACGCCTTGGTCCGTTCTACCGACACTCCTGAACCACAACGGGTCAGAAAATAAGAACTCATCTTAGGTTCTTCACCAAACATTAATACATCCAATGCAATACCGTATTTACGGGCTATTTTCTGTAAAGCACTGACAGAAATATCTTTCTCCCCGCTTTCCATACCCAAATACTCTTCCACTGAAAGCTGGCAACTTTTAGCCACTTCATCAGGAGTCAGTTCCAGAACGTCCCTTAATCCCTGGAGACGCTCAGCTATTTGTTTTATCTGGTCACTCATAATCTTATTGTTTTATGCTTCAAAGATAATGAAGATTTAAGAATTCCTAGCAAAATTTCATTAAGTTTCGAAGAAAACCATCTGACAGACAACATTAGTTAAGATTATATGCAAAACGTTTACTCTCCGAACGTACAGCATCATCAGCACATTTGAAACAAGACAAGAACCACAAAGTTAGCTTCCGAAGCCCCTCATCCTTTCCACAAAATTCTGAATCACCGGATACATAGCCTCAGGCGATTCCAACTCATAGCAAAGAGTTTCCAAAGGACACCAACCTGTCCGGTTTCTGTTCCAAATACGAGAAACTATTTGAACACACTCCACCCTAATATTCGCCTTGTGCAATACAGCCAATGCAGGCTCACTGATGATATCCGTATAAACCTCCCGGACACCCCCCAGCACCATCAATGCGGCAGCTGCTTTTCCTACCACCTTGTCAGCAACCTGCGCTCCATGCAAAAAGACCGGATGCTGATTCAGCAAATCATATAAATCGGCTACCCCGCGTTGGGTAAAAGTACGGATCTCTTCCTTTCTGATAACACAGGAATAGCCGCCTTCATGCAACAATCTGATTAATTCATCCATCTTCCTTTCTATTTCATTCAGATAATACGATGCATCTCATGACCTTCTACATAAATAGCACTAAACGGGCGGCTCGGACAAAGATTTTCACAAGCGCCACAACCGATGCAACGTTCTGTATTCACAACCGGTATCTTAAGTGATTTTTCATCATCGGCATCTTTAGGAACCATCAAGATAGCCCCCGTAGGACAATGACGGGCACAATTTCCACAACTTACCCCATCTGTGTTCACTATACAATTCTGAGCAACCCACACAGCATGACCAATCTGTACAGATGACTTCTCTGTCAGATCAGCCAAGTGAATAGCATCAGTAGGACATACTTCTGCACATTTCGCACACTCAGGACGACAATATCCACGTTCGTAAGACATCTCGGGCTGCATCAGATGTTTCAAATCACCGGACGGACGCAATACCTGATTAGGGCACACCGACACACAAAGCTGACAAGCCGTACAGTGCTGCGCAAAATGACGGAAACTCAATGCTCCCGCAGGAACAATAGGAGTGGCACGCTTGGGAACTTTCTTATCTATAAGAGGAGCCAGACCGCCATCCACTTTCTTTTCCTGAGCTTTTACGGCAACACTTGCAGCAATCAAAGCCGAAACCGTAAAGAACCCACGCCGTGCAGTATCTACCTTTTCTTTGTTTAAAGACGCCTGAGAAACCTGTTTGCCAATTCCTTCACTTGCCGGAGCCTGTTTCTTCAGAAGCATCTGCCCCGATACATATTTTATTGCCCCTTGGCGGCACTTGCCTAGACAATCCATACAAGCAACACAACGGGAATAATCAATCTCATGTGCTTTGGGATTAATGCAGGAAGACTTGCAATTACGAGCACAAAGTCCGCAACCATTACATTTAGACGTATCAATAACCGGTTTAAAATAAGAATATCTAGATAAGAATCCCAATACTGTACCCACCGGGCAAATGGTATTGCAATAAGTTCTTCCTCCACGCCATGCCAAAATAAAAAGCACAATCACAGTACCCACTGCAACTGCAAAAGTAGAAAGACCTTTCATCCAAACATCTACCGAATAAAAAGCATAACTGTCCACACGCTCCGCCCATAGGGCAAGTACATTGTTCCCCCATTGATACAAAGGTGTCAGCAGGTTAGAAATGATACGGCCGTATGCACTGTAAGGAGCAATCAACGCCGCCAATGAAACCACCCCTGCTACCAAAGCGACGACAAACACTGCCAATACCCCATAGCGTAACCACGACAAAGCAGGCGAGTAGCGGAAACGATTCTTCTTTACCTTTCCCGAAACCCAGGAAATGATATCTTGAAACACCCCTAACGGACAGATAACCGAACAATAGACACGCCCCAAAAGCAGAGTCAACAAAACAAGGGCTATCACCACCCCCACATTCAATGCCAGCACGGCAGGAAGGAACTGTATTTTCGCCATCCAGCCAAACCAACCATGCACAGTTCCTGTAAAATCCAAAAACAGCAACGTGATCATTGTAAAGAACAAAAGGGCGGCGGCAAGTCTTATTTTACGTAACATAAGCATTCCTTATTTTATCATGTTTATCCATTCCATTATAAAGTCTCTTGTTTCAACTGTTCCACATATGCGTCTATACGATGCAGTTCTTTGGGAATATCAATGCTTTGAGGGCAATGCGGATTACACTGGTTACATCCGGTACAATGGCTTGCCTGCCGCAGTTTGGGCACACTACGATCATAACCTATCAGGAAAGCACGCCGTGCACGGCGGTAATTCTCATCCTGACTGCTTTTAGGCACATTTCCTTCGTTGACACATTTATTATAATGCACCAGAATTGCCGGAATATCCAACCCGTAAGGACAGGGCATACAATATTTGCAGTCATTGCAAGGAATCGTAGGGAACTTCAGCATCAATTGGGCTGTTTCTTCCAAGAACTCTTTTTCTTCCTCATTCAAAGGTTCCAAGGGCGAATAAGTCCGAAGGTTATCCTGCAAATGTTCCATATAAGTCATTCCACTCAACACACACAACACGTTGGGATACGTACCGGCAAAACGGAACGCCCACGATGCCACACTGTTCTCCGGGCGACGCTGCTTCAAGCGCGCCACCAGGTGGTCGTTCAGTTTAGACAAACGTCCTCCCAACAGCGGCTCCATAATCACAGCCGGAATTCCACGCTTGGCCAACTCTCCATACAAATATTCCGCGTTAACATTTCTACCCGAAGCATGGCGCCAATCTACATAGTTCATCTGAATTTGCACAAAATCCCATTTCACATCCAGCGACAGCAAATAATCAAACACTTCCACCGATCCGTGAAATGACCATCCCAAATTACGAATACGGCCTTCTTCACGCTCTTTTAGTAAAAAGTCAAGAACTCCATTGTCAATATAACGGTCATGGAAAGTCTTGATCCCTTCCCCTCCACCTACGGAATGAAGCAAATAATAATCCAGATAATCCGTCTGCAATTCTTTCATCGACTGATGGTACATCTTGATGGAATTCTCACGAGTATAGTTTTGGAAATTGGACATCTTTGTCGCAATCAAGAGCTTTTCGCGGGGATAACGTTTCAAGGCCGCACCGGTGGCTCTTTCAGAAAACCCTTGGCAATAAACAGGAGATGTATCGAAATAATTCACTCCGTGAGCGATAGCATAATCCACCAGTTCATTCACCGCATCCTGATCTATCACATTTCCATCGCTGTCCGGTGCAGGTTTCAACGGCCAGCGCATACATCCATATCCTAAAAGTGAGACACGCTCCCCTTTGGGGGAAACGCGATACGTCATTTTATCCACAGGCACTTCGCCCAACACAGAAGCCTCGGATGAAGCCGGTTTCCCTTCGGATGCACAACCATACAGGGCTGCCGCCGATGCAGCCGCACTGACGCCTACTATCTTCAGAAACTTCCTGCGGCTCATTTCCTCTTTATCTCTCTTTTCCTTTAGTAGATGACAAAATTTAAATTTATGCTGTTAAACATTTAATTTTCAAGTG
>OGYU01002489.1_pt1 | contig 11865 bp, 8 predicted proteins | sample 1576581 | NCBI WGS metagenome assembly OGYU01 (sample SAMEA3541547, study PRJEB24748) | human gut metagenome | biome: human gut; feature: human-associated habitat; material: faeces | place: China | collected 2012 | reverse complement strand
TATTTTCAAACTTCGGTCAGCAGCATGGACTACTTTGTCAAAAACGATCCAACAACAATCCATTCTCCCGGTGGATTTTGGGGACACTTAGGCATCTTAGTCCAAGGTCAGCCAAAATATTTGTGGTTTCCGATAACGGCCTATACCCGGCAGCTAGTTTATAAAAATAGCACTGAAAAATATATGGCCATTCCTTGTATGGACAACTCTCTTTTGCTGATCAACTGCGATAAAATTGAAGAGCTGGTGCTTCTTGATGAGGCCTGCGGCTCTCCTGTTGACATGGATTGGGACAGCACTGTAAGTGAGGGCGAAATTCCGGCGGTCGTGTATGAAGCGTTTGATGATTATATGACATACAAAGACGTCGGAGACACTCCTTCCCACTACGATCTTTCCGCATTACTGGTAGAGGCCATCGACCACATTATTGATATTTGTAAAATCGATTCTGAAGCGTTCGCTTCTAAACTGAACACCGCCACTATTATATTCTCGAACGGTCGAATTCAGCACCTCTCTTTGTCCTACGATGTCTCGGACTCTTTAGCCACTGCTGTGCAGCAAATTTATGAAATGGGCGAATTACTTGATAATAGCATTGTAACGATTGAGGCCTGCGATGAAGTCGAGACTCTGATCAACTTCAAGAACATATCAATGATTCAACTTCCACTTGCAAAAATTGAGTGCGACATTAAGAGATCTCTGTCCGAGACGGATGATGCGTAATTGGGAATCAATTCATTGATAATCCACGATATAAAAACCGCCCCGGCTTCCATTACGGAAGCCGGGGCGGTTCGTTTGCTTTATTTGTGCTTTTTCAAGCGCTCACGCAATCACTTGCGGGGGTTCTTGATAGCAGCCTGAGCAAGTGCCAAAATTCAGGGCATTTGGGAAGAATGATAGTACGTTCTTATCTTCGCACGAATTCTACTCCAGAAATGTTTCTTGTTCGATTGTGACCCCATATTGCAAAATCTTATCAATTGCATCAACAAACAGCGTATGTCTTCCCGCATTCCGCTCTTCCATCAGCTTCTTCAGATACTGCTCCGGCCGCTTCAGGCCATTTTTGTGGTACTGTTCCACAAAGCGCCCTTCCATACGCATGGGTTCAAGCTGTGGAAACACCGTTTGCAGGCTTTCAAACATACAAAAACCGCCCAGATCAATATCCGCCCAGAATCGAATTTGCATGGTTTCCCCTGCCGCAGCGGCCAGTTTTTCAAAAAGTTTTTTCTTCTGCGGGCTCAGAAAGCCGCCATGATAAACAACAAGTTCTTCCGGCTGTTTTTCCGCTAGCAAATATTCATCATAGTTCGTTTTATTTTCGATAAAGGTAATGCAGCAGATGTTTTTCAGTTCAATGTCCACAATTTCTGACACAAGTGTACTGGGTAGAGCCAATCCATACGGTTCTGCTGCGCTGAGTCGAAGTTCACCCTTTTGCAACAAAATCGTGCAATCGCCCGAGAGTTCGTAAAGCTCCGGGCGGGCATAGATTCCCAGAAATGCAAGCTGATCCCGCTCACCAAGTTCCGCTTCTGTACAGGCCGCCGCCAGTTGGGTATTGTACTTTCGTGCAATGGTAAGAAACAGCTCCCGTACATTTCGCTCAAAATACTTTGTATCGTGAAAGCACTGACTGCTGAATGCACGCATCGTCACACTGCCGGACAGCGTGGCGTACCGTTGAAACGTGAGCAAAAGCTCCTGCAGCAGACCGTCGTTTTCTCTGCAATACATCGGCACTTTCATGCTGTTCCGCACCTGAGCACATACAGCATCCCTCCATGCCGCGATCCATGGAACGGGATTGTCTGCCAGCTTCTGCATGATGATGTTTGCAACCTCTTCTGCCTTTTTTCGCGGATGCACTCTGTCGGCGCATTCATAGCACTGTTCGACCCGTTCCAGATCCAGCACAATGCAGGAGAGAACGCTCTGCTTTCTCGCCCATTCCAGACGCACCAAAGCCTGCCGCTCCAGCTCCCGTGCCGCAGCATTGTATGCATCCCGAACCGCTGCATCTTCGTATTGATACTCCGGCAACTCCCTTTTATCAATGCGCAGCATTACCCGACGTCTGGATGTGTTGGGTTCAGAAAGATGCTTACTGTTTTCAAACTTATCCAGCAGACGGTTCAGGATCACCTGTGCTTCCTTCATTCTGCATCTCCTTTCCAAATGGAATGATATGCATCCGGTATCCGGATTTGTCCACTAATAATGTGCGGTCTGCAATGGGCATAATGTCCGAGACCTTATCCGGCGGCGTACAGATGATCGCCTGCAGCCCCATCTTTCGGAGAAGGAGTACACTCTCCGTGATCCGGTCACTATCCATTTTATTGAAAGCTTCATCGAACACCACCAGACGCACCGTATTACCAAAACGGGTAGCATCGTTGACGCGGTACAGCTGGGCAAACGAGGCCAGCACCGCAATATAGAATGGCGTTTGTGTTTCGCCACCGGACTTCATATTCAGTGTTTGAGAAAGCAGCTGCTTGGAACCGTTCTGATCGGTCGTTTCCAAATCAAACTTCAGATACGTCCGGAAGTCTGTATAGCGGACGATATTCTCCTGCAGTTCGCTCTGTTTGCGGGCATTGAGCTGCGTATCGTCTGCCATTGTGATCTGGCTGAACAGTTTTTCAATCAATGGGCCATATTTTTGCTGAAAGGGCAGTGCGAATAGACCGGATTCGCCTTCCATCAGTTCATCTGCCGTGATCATGTTATAGTAATCCAAATAATCCGGGTTTGGCCCTACGCGGAATTGGTACTTGTCTGTGCCAAATTGTGCCTGACGCAGGGCCTTGTTCAGATTGTGCACCTGGTCTTGCACCTGGTCGATGCTGGATTTCAGTTTGGCAAGGAAATCGTTCTGGAATTGCTCCATTGCGCTTTCCCGTGCCGCCCGAATTTTTTCTTTGTATCGGGGCAGCTCGCTTTCCTGCAGAGTACGCCGTTCTTCCTCGTATTCGGTGTTATCCATCACCTCGATCTGGAATGCACAGGGTTTGAACCGTTCTGCATATTCTCTGCGTGCTGCAAACAGTTTCTTCTGAGCCCCGTCCATCGCCTTTGTGCTCTGCGCCAAACTGTCGCCAAAGTTCTTGCGGATGACATCTGCTTTTTTCAAGCGGACAAGCTCCTGCCGATAGCGGGGAACGCCGATGGTTTCTCGGTATTCCTTCGTGAACTCCTCGTTCAAAACATCTTCGATGGCCTCATACCGTTGGTATTTTTCCGGCAAGATCTCATATTCCAACTGATGGATGCGGCTTTCCAACTTCCCTTTTTGCACATTTTTCGCATCTTTTTCCTTATTGAATGCAAGGATTTCTTCTTTCAACTGTTCAATGATGCGCCGCTGCTCATCCAACCAGAACAAATTCAGCTGAGAAAGCTGATTTTTGACTTCTGCGATTTCCTTGATGATCATCTGGACGCGCTGGCAGTCCTCCTGCTTTTGCGCCACATCGATTCGGACGAATCTTTGGGTAAAAAGCGGCTCCTTCAGGCCGGTCAGCTGCTTCTGGAGCGGCTGCCAATGCCGCAGCTCTTCCTGCAGACAGGCCAGTTCCTTTTCCAGATGGTCGATGCGGAGCTGCACCGCACGCCGCCCGATGAAGGCGTCTTCCATCCAGCCCTTCCGAAGTGCGCGGGCCACATAGCCCTGATACAGCATTCCCTCTGCCGTAATTGCCGTCTTATAGCAACGCAACTGTTCTGCCGTGTCGCAGCATATCACCCGACCCAGAAGATAGTCCACATAGCTGCGTGCCAGCTTGTTTTCTGTCTCCACCTTTTCTGCCAGACTGCCGGGCAGCGGTCGAAGTGTTTCTTTTTCCCGCAGTTTTCCGATATCTACCAGACCAAACGCACGGTACTCTGCTTCCTGCTTCAGCCGGTCGTAAATGTTAAGTGCATCCTGATAACGTCCCGGCTCCACCAGCAGATAATATTTCTGGTTATTTAGGTAGCCTTCTACCGCTCCACGCCAGCGCTCATCTGCCATTTCCAGCACATCAGCCAGAATATAAACGGGAACCGCATGCCCCGTTTTATCCGCCAGATCCTTTTCCAGCCGGTCTTTGAACAGCAGAAGCCCCTGGGGATAATCTTTGATGTTCCTACGCAGATTTGCAAGCACCGCACTTTTCTGGTCGACTTGCTTCTTCAGCTCTGCAATACGATCCTCTGTTTTATGAGACGCACTGCGGACAGCATCCGACAATTCGGCCGCTGCCTGCTGCCCCGTTTCAAACAACTCCACAGGCCGGGCAAACAATCCCTTCTCGTCACCAGTAAATACAGCATATGCTTTCTGCACAGTGTTCGCCACTTCCTGCACCGGTATGAGAAGTTCTTCCGGTTCCAGTTCTTGTATCTTCTCACAGAATCTCTGCAAACGCCGTGCTTCCTGCTTAATCTCCACTTCAAGATTTTGCAAACCCTGTTCCAGCTTTTTCTGCTCATCTCTCAGAGCCTTTTCCATGTTGAGCAGACGCTCTTCCTCCTGGAAAACGTTGCTCTGCCTGCAGGCCAACTCCAGCTCACTGCGGCGCGTTTCTTTCTGTTCGATCTGCCGCTCAAGCTCCTCCCGTTGCTCATTCACATTTGCAAGGTTCTCCTTGCATTCAGTTCGTTCCAATTTCCTCTGGTCGATCTCTGTCTGTGCAGCTTCTTTTTCGGCCCACCGTACCAGAAACTTCTGGATCTGGCAGCGGTCTATGGCTTGGTTCATCTCCTGATACAGCCTGCTGATTTGCTGCAGCGCATCCAGCTTTTCCTGCTGACGCTGCGCCAGCAATTCGTGCCGTTTATAATCCCGGATGTTTTGCTGCATCAGCTCAATATTGGGTTTATCCGGAATATCGCAGATGTTCTCCGTAATAAATTTTTGGATATCCACAATTGGCCGGAACGAAACAGCCTTCTTCATCATCCGTAGGACCTGCTCGTTGTGGACGTTCCACTTTGCAAGCATGTTGCGGCGATACTCTTTTTGGGTATCGTAAAATTCTGCCCGAGCATAGTTCTGCTTCAAAAAACGGCGAAGTGCAGAAATCTCCATTGCCTCGCCCTGTTCAATAAAGCAATTTTCCGGCAGTGTCCCCGTGTAAATAAAGAATGTATCACGGTAACTTCCATCGCTGTGGCAGTCAAAGGTAACGCCCGTCACAAAGCTGCTGCCCTCCATCTCATCCTGAAATTCGCAGACAATATAGGTAGAAAAGTCCTTACCACGGCGGGAATACGGGCTGTTATCATCCATGTCGGCGCGCAGATAGCCTTCCAATGTGCGCTGCGATTTTTCGTTGGCTGCCTGATTAAAATTGCGGGAATTTGTCTCGCCCAGCAGTACGATCTGCAGTGCATCGATGACCGTTGACTTTCCGGCGCCGTTCTTGCCTGTCAGAAAATTGATGTCGCCCACTTCAATCAGTTCCTTACTGAAATAGAGCCAGTTGATCAGCAGGATCTTCTTCAGCTTCTTCATCTGTTTCCTCCTTTTTCAAAACAGACACCACCAAGTTCAGCTTTTCGCTGGAGACCGCAGAGAGAATGGTGGGCAGTACTGCGATCTTGCAGCTGCCCTGGTTGAATTTTCCTTCCAGTCTTTGAATCACAGAATGGTTTTCCAGTACCGTAAACGCGCGTTTGACCTCTTCCATATTCGGCTTAGCCGGAAAAACGGGATAGTCGGTCACCACTTTTTCCAGCACATCCCGCACAGTACACACGGCATCCTGCTCCAAACCCAAACGCTCCATGTTTTCTTCGTAGATCAGCCGCAATGCCAGCAAAATCGCCGTTTCTTTTTTATTGAGGTTGCAACGGTTAGCCTCGTCTGTGTTCAACACATAAAAGTATCCGTTCAGTTCATCCCTGCGCAAATCCCAGTCCAGCAGGCTCAGGTACTCCTGTACAGCCTCATAGTGCCGTGATAGAAAAAGATAGTCTGGGTTATCCACCCTGCCTTTTCCCGGCTGGTAGATGGTTCGCACAATGTATGTGCGGCTGAGCAGCTGATTGCAGACAGATTTGAATTGTTCCAGTTCTTTTGTCGTTGCATTGGTGACAAAATCGAAATTCACGGCTTCTTCTCCTTCCTCCGGATCTGCATTTGCGGGATCGAATAGCCATTTTTGCAAAAAATGCCATCGAGTTCCTGGACCACATAACCGGCAGATGCATCCTTGCTTCCAAGGATTGCCAGCAAACTCATGATATAATCCTTGTCCTCTTCAAGCGAGAGCTCCTCCGAGCAACGCATGTCAGCATCTCCCAGCCATCCCTGCACATAAGCATTTACCGCTGCCCGGCCATATTTCGATTGCAGCAACTGTGCCGCTCTGACCTGTTCTTCCGTATTCGGCACCTGATCATCCTGTATCAGCACCGTTGCTGCTTTCATCCGTTTACCCGGGCGCTTGCGATACCACAGGCTTTTTTCCGACAAAAACGACTGCTCATACAATTGAAACGCTGGTTGTATCTGGTCTACCAGCTCAGATGCCCTACGGTTTCTGGATAAAGCCGTCAGTAGCGCATTCAGATTTCCACGCACGCTCTGGTCTCGGTTCGTCAGGTTCTCGATTTTCTGTGTTGCTGCCCTGGTATAGCGCCGGACCTGCGTATCAATTTCTTCAAGATAGTCCTTCTCTAAATTGTCATAGCGTTCTTCGATCCAGAAAATTTTCCGCAGCAGATCGGCACGGCAGTCTTCCAATGTCTTGCCCCGCTTATCACGCAATGCTTCATTTGCCATCGTCATCAGCAGCGCGTCATCTTCTTCCCACCGTCTCAGTATAGATTGAATTGGGACACGATACTTCGGCACTGAGTCTTTGATTTTCAGCGGACGGATGTATGCCTCCACAACTTTTTGTCCGAAGTCATTGAAGTGTGCAGCCAGCACCTGGTTGACATCCTGCATATCGATCTGCATCTGAAAGTAATGCTTTACGTTATGATAGACCATTTGCAACAAACTAATCAGTGCCGTTGTGTTATCGTAGGCACTGTAAAGCGCCGTCATTTTTTCGTAAGCATTGTCGCTATCGTCAGCGACCTTTAATGCAGAGAACGTTCCGAACACATAGGAATATCCACGAGCCGGGCTATCATCGCGGAGTTGGTGGAACAATTCCAGCAAGCGGCTGCTGTAATTAGGAATCGTGATATACTCTTCAAAATCATCCCCACGTTCCTTCTCAAACCACCCCTTACTACACAGCTTGCGGATCAAAAAACGGGCGCGGCCAGAGATATCCCTCAGTTCCTCTTCGTCAATGTCTTCATCTTCAAACGTAGCATCCGCCAGTTCCTGCTCCAGCCTGCCGCGCAGCATGGAATACAAGACATCTTCCCGTATTTTCAGGTTTTCTTGGTATGCTGCGTACAGTACGTCCAGTGCATCCGCATATAAAATACGGTTGGGCGAAGCCAGCGGCGAGAAAAGTTCGCTTGGAACCGCTTCAAAAAACTTCATAGGCCTACCACCTTATTCGACTGATATACGCTTTCTTTTCTATTATTGTACCCTCTTTCCTCTCACAAAACAAGATGCAAAACCGTCCCAGCTTCCTGCTACGGAAACCAGGGCGGCTTGTTGCGTTTTATACGTTTTTCTGCTTTTTCAGACTCTTACACAATTACGCACGAGAGTAATCCAGGCGAGGAATCACAGATTATTCGAAATAGCAGTGGCCTATCATTTTACTTCCCTATCTTTTTGAGCGATACGATATACTGCTGCACGAGTGTTGCCTTCTCGTACAATTCCCCCTTCTTCCAGCATTTTCTGTAGAATACGGTACGCCTGTGGTGGTGATACTCGCAAAAGTTCGACTACATCTTTTCTCGTGATAACTCCCCCGACTTTTAGCCAGTTTCCTAATCAGTTCTGGCAACTTGTCTATATCAGTCTGACGAACATATTTTGCAGGGTCCTTATATACTTTTGCACTTAAATATAGGCTCGTCCTCGACCATTTCCTACCGCTTCAACCATGCCAGATTCCGTAAGACGTTCCAAGTTCGAACGCATTCTCACCTTCACCATCGACTTTGAAACCGCCAAGCGTTACCGGGAAGCCAACAAAATTCCCCACCAGTTCCGCCGTGCAGCGTGGACCGACCTGACTGTGGAGGTGTATCTGTGATGCTTCTGGAAAGCAGCCCTGTGTTAAATGCAATTCACCTCATACGTGAGCAAATAAATAAGGCTCACCGTCAAAACTGACGGTGGGCCTTATTTTATGCTTGATTTTTAACGATAATTCGCCATAAAATCCTTATGCTCTCGGGTTTTTAATAGCAGCCTGAGCGGGTGCCAAAATTACAGAGCGTTCGGAAATCACTCTTCTCCCTCTGGGTACTGCTCAACGCTTCCTTTTGCACTGAGCAGCTTCGGCTTGCGATGTCTTATCACTTCTTCTATTTTCATCACACGGATGGCAAACATTCAATCATCGCCAAAGTCATAATGGAGCGAGAATTTCCGTCCTTCAATCAGCCCCAGTTCATCCAATGCAATATCGGTTCCTTCTGCATCATCTTCGTCAAACAGATCATCTTCCATCGGATTGAATCGATAGCAGTCTTCGCTGTACATCTTGTTGTCCATGCAAAATTCATACAGATGCTCTGCCGTAAAATCAAATGCATTCAAAATCGCCATGCAGAGCTGATCCAGTGTATCCGTACCACAGATGGTTATCGTTCTGTATACGCTGCGCCCAAGCCCTGCCGGATAAACCTTTAATGTATACTGTATCCTCATTACGATTCCACTTTCTTTTGATTTTATTTCAATTCGACTTTCTGCATCTGTCCCAAAATCGCGTTTTTCACACCATCCCTCAGATAGGCCTCATTCAGCGTTTTCTTGGTATAATTCAGATATGTTCCCGCCGTTTTCTCCGTCAGAAGCGCCGTAAAGTAACGCTCCCAGCTAAAATATTCCTTGCTGTCGATGTAGTCAGACGGTGTCTGCAAAATCTGTGCAACCTTTGCATCTTTCAGAATTCCAGAGGAAAGTATCAACCACTCAAAAGATTCCGGCAAATAGAGTGTCAGATTTTCTCTTGTCTGCACAAGCTGCAACACCCTATCCATTTCCGGACCAAATGCTGCACCGTCTGCAATCACCAGAACCTTTTCATCCTTGTGAGCCTTCAAATAGGAAAACACATTTGACTTTCCATTTGCAGTATCACACTGCATTTGACATTCTTTACAGACCGCCTCAAAAAACTGATACCCCGAATTGCTGTCCTCCGTCAGAATCTTCTCCGGTTTAATATTTTTAGTCGTGCTATCCGGGTAAATTCGATAGAACGAGTGGTAACTCTGTTTCAGTGAGCCATACTTTCCAGAGGTTCGGATACCATACACTTCTTCCACACTGTATGGCAGAGCTGGCAAGCCCTCCCGCGTTACGATAACATAATAGTTATCCGTCTGCTGAATCGCACGTGCAAAATCTTTGGTCTTGACAAACTCGTTTCCTTCGTCGATAAAAACAATGCTGTCCTGAATGTTGTTGAGCTGTCCCTTCCAAAGATTTCCTTCTACCACATAGCAACCTTTATCACAATTTAGAGTGATCGGCCCACTTTCTCCATCGTTCATATGCGTACGAATCATATCCACGAGGGTCGTTTTACCCGTTGCGCTATCCCCGCGAATGACGGTTAAGTTGCGCCGCAGTTCAAACTCATACTTTAGATACTTTGTGCCGACAACCACTTTATGAATACCTTTCATTTCTGTCAGCCCCTTTACACAAACTCACCTGCGGCCAAAATCAGTTCTTCCATGCTGTGAACGATTTGATTTGTATTCAGCACTTTTACTGTAAATGGTTTTTTACCAAAATCCATCAGGTGGTGCAGATTCACCGTGCGATCTTCCTGTTCTGCAATTTTGAGTAGCCACTTTGCACAGTTGTTACCACAAGTCGATGCATTGAACACTTTCTCTGGCTCAAACTTCACCAAAATCAGGGTCTTTACGCCACCAGACAAACCAATCGGTGGAATTTTACCCAAGACCGGGCTGTCAATGATACCACTGTCGATAACAACAGACTTGTCCACATCCTGAATCATTTCCTTGACCATCGGGTCAACGATCCAGCCTTCCTCGTAATCATATTTGAAATAGGAAGCTGTATTATACACAGCTTCCTTCATATCACCGAAAAAAATATTCAGCATAGTATCACCTCATTGATGTGCGTACTTCTGCTATCATTGTACCCTCTTTCCGCTTACAAAACAAGATGCAAAAAGCTCTTGGCCTCCATTACAGAAGCCAAGAGCTTTTACCTTCTTTGTCCTATCAGATTTTATTTTCGGGGAGACTTAATCGCAGCCTGGGCGGGTGCCAAAATTGCAGAGCGTTCGGAGTAACGATGATACGTCATTTGTGATTTTTCAGTTGATTCCAAGCTCTTTCATCAGCTCAGCACGGCCCTTTTCATCTTCAGAAGCCCTCTTCACATCGTCAATGCGATTCTGGTCAAGGAGCTTCTTCACCAGCAGAGCCATTTTGTTTTCGCCACGGCTCTCACCTTTTACGATGCCTTTTTCGATGCCTCTGTTTTCCACTTTATCAAGCACATCACACATGTTGCGTGCCGTCTAGCCGCAGCTGCCGCCTTCATCGGCGCACTGTCCAACACTTTACGTCTGGAGCTTGTTGATCTTGCCGGTTTTCCACCTGCTGCCGCGGCTTTTTTCGGAGCACTGACAGCCGGACTTCTGGCCTCCCTCATCAAAACAAAAGTGGGATATCCCAGGATTTCCATTACCGTGCCATCCATTGTGATCATGGTTCCCGGACTTTATCTCTACCGGGCGATCTACAATCTGGGGATCATGTCCCTAAATGTTTCCGCCTCCTGGTTTGCAGCTGCGATCCTGATCATCGTTGCTCTTCCCCTGGGCCTTATTTTCGCCAGGATCCTTACGGACAAAATGTTCCGCTACTGCACCTGATGGGCATACAAAAAGGACTGCTTTCTGTAGCTTCCGGTCATCAACTATCCTTCTGATAACCGGAGCAATACAAAAGCAGTCCTTTTTTGTACACTCTATTTCATTACGATCTCATCAGCGATCCCGATCATTTTTTCCAGTCGGTCCGCAAATTTATGGATGGGGAGAAAAACGCCCAGTCCGTCATAACGTTTTCCACCATCCTCCACAGAATCCTGCCCATAATACACAAAGGCTCTTGGAAGCTTCTTCTGGATTGCCATCATAATATCCCATACAGCTGCATAGGCCTGTGCCTCCGTTTCCTTTTCCTTTACGCTGTCCGGAAGCTCATACACCAGCAGCACTCCGATATGTTCGCCCATTTTGTACTCTTCTACTTCCATGGTAGCTTCATCATAGGCATGTCGCTTCCGGTAGCCATACGCCAGATACATCTTTACGCCCGGTTTCTCCCTGTATATCCTACGGAACCGATCATAATCCCTGTCACTTACATGGATTCCCTTTTCCCGCAGAAAATTTCCATTTTCATCCGTGAGAAGCACCGGATTCTCCTGTCCGTCTGCATTGAACCTGAACGGTGCCAGAAAAGAATTTCGCAGAAGATCAAACATACTGTTCTGGCAGATTGCCATAAGGAGAGCTGTCAGATCACGGTTTTTATATGCGTCCAGCAATGCATAGGCGAATTTTTCCGGAGGAAGATATCCGCATTCTATGTCTGTATCCGCATCCATGGATTCATAGAAGGTCTCCGTCAGCCGTCTGCACGCCTCCGGATCCTTCAGGATCTTTTCAAATAAAAGCTCCGCCTTTTCCTCTCTTGGGAATAATG
>OGYU01002488.1_pt1 | contig 11866 bp, 9 predicted proteins | sample 1576581 | NCBI WGS metagenome assembly OGYU01 (sample SAMEA3541547, study PRJEB24748) | human gut metagenome | biome: human gut; feature: human-associated habitat; material: faeces | place: China | collected 2012 | reverse complement strand
CTCCTACACTTCTCCTTTCTATTCATCACGTAACGCTGTTGTCCCCTCAGACACACCATACAATGAAGATGGAAGCTGGAACCGCGATTTTATCCGCAACGGTGATCGTAATCCACTATTATCTGCAACTTACGACTATCAACGTGAATATGTTAATCGTGCTTTCAACACTATTTATGGCGAATATGAATTTATTAAAAACTTAAAATTCAAATCAACATTCAGCTATGACTACACCAACACTAAAGGCAAGGATTGGAGTGATCCCCGCACTTCCAATGGTGAGGATGTAAATGGCGGCATGAGCAAAAAATTCTACGAATACAAGAAAATGGTATGGGCAAACCAACTGAGTTATAAGTTTAATATAGCCAACGATCACCATTTTGACGCATTGGTAGGTTATGAAATTGATGACCAATATCGTGACTATCTGTCAGGGTATGCAACTAATTTCGCTACAGCAGACAAAGATGAAATAAGCAATGGTATGAAAACCGAATCCGTTGGTGGCAGCTCTACCAGAACCCGCATGGTATCTTATCTGACACGTGTAAACTATGACTATAAAAATAAATATTATCTAGGTGGTAGTTTCCGTACTGACGGTAGTTCCCGTTTGCATAAAGACAGCCGTTGGGGTAGTTTCTGGTCAGTATCTGCCGCATGGCGTATGATTGAAGAGGAATTCATGAATCCGGCCAAAGGTTGGCTGACCGATTTGAAAATACGCGCATCTTATGGTGTCAATGGCACACTACCATCTGACTATTTCGGATATATGGGTTTGAGTAGTTTAACCAATGGTTATTTGGAACAACCGGGTATTATCCAATCACAAATCAAAAATACAGATTTAAAATGGGAAACCAATTACAACCTTAACTTAGGTCTGGATTTCAGTTTGTTCAATCGTATAAACGCAACTTTGGAATACTACACTCGTACTACTAAAAATTTGTTGATGGATCGTCCTATCTCTATGACAACAGGTTTCGGCAGCTATCTTATGAATATTGGTGAAGTAAAAAATAAGGGAGTGGAATTGGAAATCAGTTCGACCAATATAAAGACTAAAGATTTCTCTTGGAATACCACTTTCAACATCTCGCACAACAAAAATGAAATTGTGACATTGGATGGCATGCAAACAGAAATTATCAGTGGTACCCAAATACGGAAAGTAGGAAAATCATACCGTACATTTTATATGATAGAGTTCGCAGGGATCAATCCCGAAACAGGCGCTCCCCAATTCTATACCAATGATTTGGACGAAAACGGCAACTATATAAAAGAGATTACAGAAAAATATAGTGAAGCCAATGCTATTGTATTAGATAAGCATGCAGAGCCTAATGTTATCGGAGGTTTATCAAATACATTACGCTATAAATGGTTCGACTTAAACTTCATGTTCTCTTACCAATTTGGCGGTTATTCTTATGACAATTGGGCACAAAAAACAGAGCATGGTGGTAACGACCTAGAAGCAAATATACCAACCTATTATCGCGATAGTTGGAAACAACCTGGTGATATCACAAAATATGAACTATTTATTGAAAGTCCTGATGTAGCGATGAACAAATCCACTACTACTCGCAGGTTACACAGTTCTGACTTCATCCGCCTGAAAACATTAACTTTTGGAATAACTCTGCCCCAAGTATGGACACAAAAAATAGGAGTTAACAATGTACGTGTATATGCTTCCGCAAACAACCTTTGGACATGGGCTGCTTATGATTATTATGATCCTGAAGCTGTCAGTGGTGGTAGTGCCATCTGGGGAACTCCTCCTTTGAAGACTGTAACCTTTGGTCTAAGCGTTAATTTCTAACCCATTAAAAACTTGAATTATGAAAGTATTTAAATATTTATTTATCAGTTCCATTATGTTTGCCGTCACTTCGTGCGGAAATGACTGGCTAGATCTAGCCCCCTCCACACAAGTGGATACAGAAACCAGTATCAATGTTTTGTCAGATATTGAATTCACATTGAACGGAATCTACAGCACAATGCAAAGTTCAGATGCATACTCCGGCCGTCTGGTATATTATGGAGATGTAACTGGAGATGACATGCAGGCTGTAAGTTCAACGAAACGAACCGGTAATTATTACCGTTTCAATTTTACTAAAGACAATGGTCCCAGCAGTCATTGGTCATATCTGTACTCTATTATCCAGAACTGTAATCTGATTCTAATGAATGTTGATAAACTATCTATAGATGAAGATGAAACCGAATATAAAAATGATTTGAAAGGCCAGGCATTAGCCATCCGTGGTATGGCACTATTCGACCTGACACGTATTTTTGGTTATCCCTACCTAAAAGATAACGGAGCTTCATTAGGCGTGCCCATTGTGAAAGAGTTATCAACCATAGACAGTAAACCCGCACGAAATACAGTAGCCGAATGTTATACGGAAATTATTTCCGACCTCAAAAACAGTACAGAGCTGCTGAGCGGTGATTTTAATAAAGGAAAAGTAAACAGATGGGCTGCTATGACATTGTTGAGCCGAGTATATTTATATAAAGGAGAATACAATGAAGCATTGACCATGGCTGAAAATGCAATAAAGGGTGCAGAAAAAGAAGGCTACGCTCTTTGGACAAACGAAGAATATCCAACCGCATGGGGCAATGACGCATCAGCATCCAATCCTGGTGAAATATTATTCGAAATTGTCAATCTGACTACAGACAGTCCGGGCAAAGAAAGCATGGGATATCTGAACTCATACAACGGTTATGACGATATGTGTATTACTTGCTCTTTTTATCAATTATTAAAGAAAGATCCCAAAGACGTCCGGTTGAAAATCTTGAGTTTTGACAAAAAGTACTACGCATACGTCAATAAATACCAACCTCAGCAAGGAGAAAACATAACCGATGCCAATATTCCGCTTATACGCCTTTCAGAAGCCTATCTGAATGCTGCTGAAGCGGCCGTACAGACAGGAGATAATGCCAAAGCAGTGAAATATTTGAATTCCATAGTACAACGAGCTAATCCGGAAAATTCAGTGGAAGGAAAAACATTAACATTAGAAAATGTATTAGACGAACGTCGTAAAGAATTGGTAGCAGAAGGACATCGTATGTACGATGTTATCAGAAATGGAATGACTGTCAAACGAATCGATGTGAAAGACAGTGATATAAACAAAACCAAACATAATACTGCTTACATGGAATATGACTGGAATTTCCATAAAATTCTACTTCCTATTCCCAAAAAAGAAATGGACGCAAATCCTAATATGAAACAGAATCCAGGATATGTCGATTAAATAATTCAAATACCAAATCGATGACAAGCAAGACTAATTTTATCAACTACTTTCTTCTTGCATTTACCCTCGCCTTCATCAGTTCCGGCCTTAGTGCCGGAACTCTTGATTTCAAAGACAAGAAGAAAGACAAAGAGAAAAAAGAAGAATTAACAGCCGACGGTCCATACGTATTGTATCAGCCTGACGGCCAAATCAGAGTAATCAATGTAGATAAGAAAGGGAATATCATTGATACCACTTATACCACATTACCTCAAAACTTTACCCTGCATGTGACAGACCACAAAGGCAGGTTTCCATTTGATGTAAAACTACACCCGGTAAAACGTCCCGGATGGAATTATCCCCAGGCAGACAAAGTTTTTGTCATGTCCGACCCTCATGGAAGGCTGGACTGTGTAATCAGCCTGTTACAAGGCAATCATATCATCGATAAAGACTACAAATGGAGCTTCGGGAAAAACCATCTGATGATTATCGGTGATATTTTTGACAGAGGAAAAGATGTACCGCAAATCTTCTGGCTATTTTACAAACTGGAAGAGGAAGCAGCCAAAGCCGGAGGACACGTATCGTTCATACTGGGAAATCATGAACCGATGGTACTGGCCAATGACCTCCGATACACCAAAGAAAAATATAAAATATTGGCTGAAAAACTAAAGATGGAATACCCCCGGCTATTCGGTCCCGATACCGAACTGGGCAGATGGTTGGGAACCCGTAACACCATGCAAATGATAGGTAACGACCTATATGTACATGCCGGACTGGGCAAAGACTTCTATGACAAGAACTTGAGCATTCCCACTGTCAATGAAGAAATGAGTAAAGGGCTATTTATGACGAAAAAAGAACGCAAAGCGCTTTCTCCACTCACAGCCTTCCTGTATGGAAACAGCGGTCCCATCTGGTATCGCGGACTGGTACGCACCGATGGCAAATACAATCCGCTGGCAAAAGACTCCCTAGAAATGATTATGGACCGTTATAAGGCAAAACATATTATTGTGGGACATACCATTTTCAAAGATATTTCCACTTTCTATAACGGCAAGGTTATCGGAGTAAATGTGGACAATAAAGAAAACCGGGAAAAAAAGCGCGGACGTGCCATGCTGATTGAAAATAATCAGTATTTTGTCGTCGGTGACAAAGGTATCCAAAGACAATTAGAATAAAGACAATACACCAAATCCTACCGGTGGTTTTCCAAACTCTCCTGACAACTTTCCTATTTGTCAAGAGAGTTTTTCTTTTCCTTTTTTGCTACTTTCCCCCTTTTATTTTATACCTTTGTTCCTCATAATAACTAACCTTATAAAACGAAATGAAATCTATCCGAGAACTATACCGCATCGGCACCGGTCCGTCCAGCAGTCATACTATGGGACCGCGCAAGGCTGCTGAAATCTTCTTAGGAAAACATCCCGAAGCCAAAGCTTTTCAAGTTACTCTTTATGGAAGCCTCGCCGCTACCGGTAAAGGACACATGACCGATGTAGCCATTTTAGATACATTGCAACCGCATGCGCCTACAGAAATTATCTGGAAAGCCCATGTCTTCTATCCGTTTCATCCCAATGGAATGACTTTCAAATCTTTGAATGAAAAAGGAAAGGTGACAGATGAATGGACTGTTTTCAGTGTAGGCGGAGGTGCTCTAGCCGAAGAAGGACACGACAAAGGCTCAACTCCGGAAATCTATGATATGAACCGTATGAGTGAAATCCTCTACTGGTGTGAACGTACCGGGCGCAATTACTGGGAATACGTCCAGCAATGTGAAGACGAAGACATTTGGGACTATCTGGCAGAAGTATGGAAAACCATGAGAGAAGCCATTGAGCGTGGTTTGGATCAAGAAGGCGTATTACCCGGGCCACTCAATCTGCGCAGAAAAGCCTCCACTTACTATATTAAGGCAAAAGGTTATAAGGACAATCTGCGTTCCCGCGGGTTAGTATTCTCATACGCTCTGGCAGTCAGTGAAGAAAACGCCTCAGGTGGCAAAATCGTCACAGCCCCTACTTGCGGATCATGCGGAGTGGTTCCGGCTGTACTTTATCACTTGCAAAAAAGCCGTGACTTCAGCGATATGCGGATTTTAAGAGCACTGGCTACTGCCGGATTGATAGGAAATATAGTAAAACACAACGCCTCCATTTCCGGAGCCGAAGCCGGTTGCCAGGCAGAAGTAGGAGTGGCCTGTTCAATGGCATCCGCCGCTGCCAGCCAATTATTCGGAGGTAGCCCGGCCCAGATAGAGTATGCAGCCGAAATGGGCTTGGAGCATCACTTGGGAATGACTTGCGATCCGGTATGCGGATTGGTACAAATCCCTTGTATCGAAAGAAATGCCTATGCAGCAGCCCGAGCTCTTGATGCCAATATCTATTCTGCCTTTACAGACGGTAATCACCGTGTATCCTTTGACAAAGTGGTGGAAGTAATGAAACAGACCGGTCATGACCTTCCTTCCTTATATAAGGAAACCAGCGAAGGCGGTCTGGCAAAGGATTACGAGCCGATGGATTAATAACAGGGCAAAGACCGAGAACTGTATTTATAATACATAAGAGGGTGAATCAAAATTCGTTGCAACTATCTTTTTCAACGCTGATAATAAAAAGATAGTTCAATTTATTTCTGATACACCCTCTTATGGCATCATTACTATAAGGAGAGATAGTTCCCCTATTACAGAAAAAATCTTTTTTAATCGCTCAACTTCAAGAATCCTCCAAACTGATCGAAGTCTACTTCCAATCCATTTTCCAATGTCAGTTCATATCCCTTGCGGTTACGTTCTATCTTCACCGTTTTATGCCCGTTATAATTAGCTTTCATATACTTGGAAATAGCCTGAGGGATAAAAGTAGAAGGAACCGACTTGTTCTTGCAATCTATCTATCTCAAGCCACTCTCCCTTTGAATTGAACTCCAATTCAATGCCATCGGCCAATTTCACATCATAGGAAGTGGTCTGAAACAAGTCCTTTTCAATCTTGATATACGCAACTTTAGTCTGGGAGAAATGTTTGCCGATCATTTCACGTGCGGCAACAGGAAGCTTATTCACATCGCGGGTCACAACATCGCCTGCCATGGCGAACTGAAGAGAGCATACCAGCATAGCCATTAAAAATAAAATCTTTCTCATAATCTAATTTATTCTTTAGTTAGTTAATGCCATACCAACAACTAACCGCCTAAAAAGATTATGACGCGAAAAATTATTCCTGTATTTTAGATTTAATTAAGGCTGTCTCCCAACATGGGAGGAAGCTCCTCCATATCCTCATTTTTAGATATGCTCATTTTTCCTTCAGGAGTAATAGTGATGGAGAAAGGAATATACAAATCTGTCTGAGGATAACTCACACTGGCAGCCAATATGATATTTTTTCCCTCACGGGTCTTCTCTTCATCAAATACCACGCCCTCCAATATAAAATGACGGAGATGATCAGCACTTACGAATCCAGAGAAACTTTGCTTGGTAAAAGTTTTGGCAAAGACCCGGCTCCCATTTTCACGGGAAATTCTAACGATGATACGATTGTCGGCAAAAATCCCCAAGTCACTTTTGACTGAAGGCAGAGAATCACTGGGAGCACGCTCTATAAACAAATTATATTTTTTTCCGCCACTGACAATATGCTGGTCAATACGTGAAACCTGCATACGCTGCAAACCTGTCACATGATCCACACTGTCTATTTGGAACATCAATTGTTCTGCATCAACGGAAGCCTCTTTCTTACCTCCGCAAGCGGTCATTACAACCAGCAAAACGACAAATAAAAAATATATCTGTTTCATCTAAATCTCGATTTCTAGGTGACAAAGTAACAAAAAGTAACGGACACTCACAAGAAAACCTCCATAAAAAGCGAAAACCGGGCAATATCACATTGGCCGGCCTTCAGAGAAAACTAAAAACTAAACTAAATTATTTATTAAGTTAGACTAAACCCAAAAGAAAAGGTTTAATCTCACTTAGAAAAAAATATTCTTTCTTTGAATGGCATTCCTGCTACAACGCCTTCCAAAAATCCATAAAATTCTTATAAAGCCCATAGCAGACCAACTGATCTTCCTCCTCCAACTCATAATTTTCCTCAAAATGATTCTCCACCTGATGCTCCAATATCGAAATACCCAAACCGTTCAGCACTTTCTCCCCTTTTATCAATGCAATGATTTTTATATTGAATTCCGTTTCTAATGACAGATCACTCACCTTATAGCCTACAAAACAAGAAGGAAGTTTGAACTTCATCACATAATGTTCCTCGTCAATCTGAAAAGACTCCACATTGACGTGTAAATCCAACAACTGAACCAAGCTCCGTGCCGCTTCTTTCTCCGGTGTCAGAATACTATCTAAATTAAAAGCCTCAAGCACGGTCTTATGCACATCATCTACCGCACGGGCATAGATATGTTTCACTCCTTTCTTTTTCAGCAGTGCCACCACACGCACAGAAGCACCAAAATTCTCGCCGATAGCAACAATAACCACATCCACATCTTTCAGTGGCAGCACACTGAGCGATTGTTCGTCCGTAGCATCAATAATAAAAGAAGTCGCGATTTTGTCCTTCAACACATCCACACGATGCTCGTTTGTATCCACTCCTATCACCTCATGTCCCAATACGGAAAGCTCTTCGGCCAACACTCCGCCGTAATTTCCTAAACCAATAATAATGTATTTCATAACTAGTTGATTATGATGTTATCACTCGGATATTTATATTTTGTTATTTTTTTCTGTTTAATAAGGCTGGATATCAAAGTAAGCACCCCTACTCGTCCGATAAACATCAGAACAATGACAATCAGTTTGCTGTCACTTCCCAAAGTAGGTGTCAGATCCAGGCTTGAACCTACCGTACTGAGTGCCGAAGTACACTCAAAAACCAACGCCATCACTGAAGCCTGCGGCTCTAGAATGCTTAAACCGAAGATACCCGCGAAAACAATCAGCAGATAAAGAATCAATGTGGCATTAGAACGCCGGATGGAATCATGAGATAACTCCCTGTTGAAAATATTGACTTTATCGGCACCTATAAGAATAGCACGCAAGTTCAACATGACTACAGCAAACACATTCACCTTCACACCACCGGCCGTAGACTGCGTACCGCCGCCAATCATCATCAGCACCACCATCAGCAGCAACGTCTGCACACTGAAAGTAGTCATGCCCACACTTGAAAATCCTGCCGTACGGGGACAAGTTGCGTTAAAGAAGCCCTGCACCCATTTCTCTGTAGCCGTCATTCCCGCAAAAGCATGATTCCATTCGAAAACAACAATGGCCACAGTACCCGTCACTAGCAAGATAGCCGTCATAATCAATACGATACGGGTATTCAGGTTATATAAATGTATTTTACGGATTGTCCTCTTATTCTTTTTGACATAACGGTGATACAAGCGCTTGCTTTCATAAGAAACCGTTTCATACAGATTTACCAGAATCGGGAAACCTATACCTCCCAAAATAACCAGGAAAGAGATAGTGATATATAGCAAGTTATGATTATGAAGTACCAGTTCGTTACCTAAGTTTCCATACAAAGTAGAGAATCCGGCATTGCAAAAGGCAGAGATGGAATGGAAAGCAGAAAAAGCCAGTTCCTCCTCAATATCCATGCCCATAGTGCCATGTATACTTAAAAAAATAACCCCCATCCCAGCAGCCTCTATCACCAAGGTAAACCCTAATATATATAATAAGGTGGAAAGCAGCGAACTGAGTGACTGCGAGCTTACCATATCACGGACCACCAACTGATTGTAGAGCGAAGTATTCCCCATAAAAAACATGGCAAAGAAACTGGTCAGGGTCATGACTCCCAAACCGCCGATTTGTATCAGCATGATAATGATGAACAACCCCTCGGACGTGAATGTAGAAGAGACATCGACCGAAACCAACCCCGTGACACAAATGGCACTGGTAGCGGTAAACAGAGCATCGATAAAGGAAATGCCATGATAAGTGGCACGCGGAAGCATCAGTAACGCTGCCCCTATCAGAATAAATATGAGAAAACTGGATGCAAAGATCAAAGACGGGTTGGTGCGCCTGCCCAGCAGCCGGACTATCCCATTAGACAATTGCAGCAGCGAAAGCAAAGTGAGCAGCACCACATGATATAAACGACTGTGGAAAAAAGACCAGAAATCATGAATTCCCCCTTGCACCTCCGGTTCATGGAAAATAACCGGAATCAAAGTCAGATAAAGCATCAGACTCAGTATCCATGCCAGTCCCCGGTACTTCCGCTTGGTATCCGAGTAATTTAATAAAAGATGCAGGGAAATATCAACCAGAAAAACAATCCAGACAAAATGATACAGCGTGTTTATCATCTCCATTTCTTCAAAAGAAATAAGAAATCCATGCTCATAAACCAATGTAAGGATGAACAAGACCGACATCATATAAGTTATCCCGTCCATCCATTTCAGCAATCGCTCTATGTACGGTTTTACTAACTTCTTACGATAGATAAATAGTTTGTGTAAAGGTTCCATGTCGATATCATCTTGCATTAACAGAAAACAAACTTAATCAAAATATTCACATCTCTGCCTATAATAACAAATAACTTCGCATTTTTACTCTGACATCCCTTTTTTTATTGTTCCCGACAAAAAAGCAGTTGAAAATTAGTAAGGAATACTTTTTTTACCTAATTTTGACCGCAAAACTATTAAATTGAAAGATTATGAGCACAAAACAGAAACGTTTTATCTTACCAGAGGATGAAATTCCTAAATACTGGTACAACATACAGGCAGACATGAAGACCAAACCCATGCCGCCGTTGAACCCTAAAACCAAAGAAGCGCTGAAACCGGAAGACCTCTACCCCATTTTTGCCAAAGAACTTTGCAAACAGGAATTAAACCAGACAGACGCATGGATTGAAATTCCCGAAGCAGTGCGTGAAATGTACAAATACTATCGCAGCACACCATTGGTACGTGCCTACGGACTGGAAAAAGCACTAGGGACTCCCGCACATATTTATTTCAAAAATGAAAGTGTCAGCCCCATCGGCTCCCACAAACTGAACTCGGCTCTGGCCCAGGCATATTATTGCAAGGAAGAAGGCGTAACCAATGTCACTACAGAAACCGGTGCCGGACAATGGGGCGCCGCTCTATCGTATGCCGCAAAGGTATTCGGGCTGGAAGCTGCCGTTTACCAAGTAAAGATCAGCTATAATCAGAAGCCCTATCGCCGCAGCATCATGCAGACATTCGGAGCAACGGTCACCGCCTCTCCATCCATGTCTACCCGTGCCGGCAAGGATATCATTACCCGTAATCCCAATTATCAAGGTTCACTGGGAACAGCCATCTCCGAAGCTATCGAACTGGCAATGAGCACTCCCAACTGTAAATATACACTAGGGTCGGTATTAAGCCATGTCACACTGCATCAAACGGTTATCGGTCTGGCGCAAATTTCTGTGTTGATGCACTGGTATCCTCTGTGACTGTCTGATCTGTAACAACTGCCTCATCCACAGATGCTTCTGTTTCCTGTCCGGTAACAGCATCTGACGATCCGGCATTATCGTCCATCACTTTGGCAACTGCGCTCTGAAACTCTTCCAGACTCATGTCAAGTGCATTTAAAATATCTTTTCCAATGTCATTGACACTCTGCAGTACATTTACAAACTGTTCACTGCACAAAAGCTGTGGTACGCTGTCTGCTCCGGTAAGTTCTGCCACAAGATTTGCAAGATTATTCTGATTCAGCAGATCCTGGAACTGTAAGCCAAGGGTCTGCATTGCTGCTTCAATCGCTTCATCGGACACGCCAAGCTCCTCTTTCAGAACTTCTTTTACATCTTCTGTAAACTGTTCGAACTGCTCTTTGACAACATCCTCAGATGTGACCTGTTTTATCTCTGATGCGATCGTATTATCCTTGTACTGATACTTCTGATAATCATCTGCCGCTTTCACAGTGTCCTTACTGCCATTTGCTGCTGTCTTTACTGTTTCGTTGTGGTCAATCCCTGCATAAGATGCTGTCTGACGGTTTCCGGACTGTTTCATCATAGAACCAAAATCTACTTTTCCAGTGGTGATCCGGGTATTGCTTTCTGTCCCCTGCACAGACTGTGTGCTTTGGTTAAACATTTTTCCTAATTCAGAAATTGTTGTACCAGCCATATGCTTCCTCCTTTCTTCTTTTATCGTCTTACTGTCTGGCAGTATGCACTGCCCGGAAAAGATCCTTAGATCTCTCCCTCTATTCTGAAGGTTCCATGATCTCAGTTACTTTTGCTGCCGTATCCGAGTTCATCTTACCGAGAATATCTCCTCTGGACTGCGTGTCCATATTGGATAATATATCTGCTACCAATTGAAGGTTGTCTGTCATTGTATCAAAAATAGCTGCCGCCTCTTTCGGCTTCATGCTGGAATAAGTCTTCACATAATCATCCATCTGTTCATCCGTCAGAGTCTGTTCTACCACCTGTTTATAAAGCACTTCCGCATTTGCC
>OGYU01002479.1_pt1 | contig 11881 bp, 8 predicted proteins | sample 1576581 | NCBI WGS metagenome assembly OGYU01 (sample SAMEA3541547, study PRJEB24748) | human gut metagenome | biome: human gut; feature: human-associated habitat; material: faeces | place: China | collected 2012 | reverse complement strand
CCAATTGTTAGACTTGCGTACATCCGTACAAAAAGCATTGGAACTTGCTCGTCAAAACAAAACAATCGGTCATCCATTGGATGCATCCGTTACAGTATACGCTGAAGGAGCTGCATTCGACGCATTGAACGCTCTTGGTGAAGAAGACTTAGCTGCACTCGTTATCGTATCTGAAGCTCACATTGTAAATGGCGCTGCACCAGCAGAGGCTGTAAAAGACGAAGAAACAGGCGTAGCGACAGTAGTTGCTCCATCTGAACTTGAAAAATGTGAACGCTGCTGGATCCACCGCGGTACAGTAGGTCAAGACAGCAAACATCCTACACTTTGCCAACGTTGTGCAGAGATTGTTGAATCTCTATAATAGCGACTTATTTTAACACTATATAAAAAATATCCCCTCCGATAAGCTCCACTGGCTTTAACGACCTAGCGGTCTAGCCAAAGTCGCTTCTCGAAGGGGATATTTTTACTTTGTGATACAAGAACGAGCAAAAAAATTAAAAACTTTTTAGATTTATGAATTCATTGTATGCTACCATTCTCCTCAAATATATGATGATAATTGTTATCGTCCTATTTTCCTCATGAAAACTTTATGTGTAAAAATCTACTCATTTCATATTAGAATTAAAATATTCGTTTATGATATTTATAGTTAGTTTAGTAAGTGAGTGTATGAGAAGGAGGAATATGCAATGGTAGTAACAATCATTAAAGCTGTTATGGCTGCTCTTACTGGTTTGGTAAACGCATTATTGCCTTTATTTAAATAATAAAGTTCCCAAAACCCTCATAAACCCTCAAAGATTGAGTATTTATACTCAGCTTTGAGGGTTTTTTCTTTATGTATATTTTTACTTACAATAGAATGAAATAATATGCAGATTTGAGATTTAAACGATATTTATTGTTGGTTTAAATGTAGGCTCTTTCGTTGACTATATCTAAATATATACATATAATAAAAATGAAATAAAGATGAATATACATCTTAGAACTACATATAGAGGGAGAATGAGAGACATGAAAAGAATATTAGTTGTAAAAGCTATGGTTCTTGGAGCCATAGCTTGTTCTATTAGTGCTATTGGATTTGCAGCGGGTGTAGAGTCTACACATATACAAGATGCAACCAATATGCAACAAAATAAACAAGGTACGGAACAACATGAGACAGTGCAATCCAATTGGATGGACCGCACAGATATTAAGGTTGGCACACAGTCTAAAGTGGGTACACAAGTGTCTATAGAAACATTGCAACCATTAACTCATTATGATGAGAACTCCAAGTCCGTATTGTTTGTACAAGGCGGTATTGGTCGAGGTGGCCAAGAGCATTCTGTTAGTTACTATCACGGATATCATGAGATTTGGTATCCTTATAACCCTGCAACGGGTAAAGGTGACCAACGATATATGGCAGAAAAATATGAACATGCGAAATCATTAGGTACTGTAGCGAATGTAGGTTTAGGGTATCGCCATCTTAGTAAGAATGAGCATGCCTATGTTGGTGTTAATGCCTTCGTTGATTGCGCTTTCTCCGAGAATGCTAATCGTGTAAGTGGGGGCCTAGAATATGTATCAGGTCTTAACGAAGTCCGTGCTAATGTATATAGAGGTTTAGGGAGTGTGAAATCGCAATCTGATATGATACATTTACCGCCATCGTACTTCACATTTAATTTGGCTGGGGGCCCTGCTTACTATATGCCACATACATCTCAAAAGGTATTATCTGGATATGATGTAAGTTATGCTCGTACATTTAAAAATGCTCGTTGGGCCCGTGTACATGCGACTGTATATCATTGGAATGGTCTTAGTGTGCCTAATCATAGCAATGCATTATTGAAAACGCTTGAAATTGGCAACAGTCATGGATGGAAAGTAGGAACTACATTACAAGTAACACCTCATGTATCGCTAGATGTAGGCTATACATCGGATAGCAAAGATACTAGTGGTGCCTATGGATTTGTTAAATATACATTGGGTACCTCTAAGTTTGCTTGGCATGGTGGTAAACATAGTGATGATGCTATTACAAATGCTCGCGCTAGAATGTTAGATAAGGTAGAGCGTAGTCCGTTAACAATAGGCCATACATATGAAGAAGATTGGTATGTAAGACCTAATGATCACTTATAAAATTGATGATAATTTATAATATGGAGAAAATGTTAGTTTTATCATTGTCATGAGAGGAGACTATATATAATGTCAGGTAAATTATTATTGAAAGCTATGGTTTTAGGGACTATGACTTTCAGCATATATACAATAGGAATAGCAGCAGAGGTTCAAGATGTAAATGGACTAGATTCTGCACAACAAACAATTGCATCCGATACAGCTAGGAAAGAGGCCGTTCGGTCTAGCTGGATGGATCGTACAGATGTGGTAGTCGGCGTTGGTATGAAAGATTCGAAAGAGACGCATAGTCAGCACCATTATGTTGGTGAATCATCGAATAGACATGATGATCTACATACTGTAACTTCGAAAAGTTTAAAATCTACTGAAATCAATAAATTGTATATTGAGACCTTGCAACCTATAACCCATTATGATGAAAATGCTAAAAGCGTTGTCTTTGTACAAGGTCGTATTGGGCGCAGTGGAGAAAAAATTTCATCTTATAAATTAGATAGTTATTGGGAGCCAGCCAGACCTGCAGGGACGTTTATAACACATGATAAGCAAACAGATAAGAAAGAATCATTAGGAATGAATGCTAATATTGGCATTGGCTATCGTCGTCTTAGCAAAGGTGAACATGCTTATGTTGGTGTTAATGCGTTCTATGACCATGTGTTTAAAGGTGGTTATAAGCGCGTTAGTGGCGGTGTAGAATATGTGGCAGGCCTTAATGAATTTCATGCTAATTTGTACCGAAATCTAGGAACTGATGATAGAAAATATACAGGGCTCCCTGGTCGAACTAATAGATTGGGTGATCCTACAGGATTGTATCCATATGGGATGGATCCTGATCAAAGTCTTTATAATTATGGTGTGGTTTCTTATGAAAATCATTGGATGCTATTAGAAAAGGTTGCTGCCAGTGGATTTGATGTAGGGTATTCACGGACCTTCAAAAATGCTCGTTGGGCTCGTGTCTATGCGGACTATTATAATTGGCGTGGTAGAGAGGCTGTAAGAGTAGGGTATTATAAATTAAAAAAACGTGATGCCATAAAAGGTTTTAAAGTGGGTGCAGAATTCCATATCACACCGCATCTTACCCTTGATGCGGGTTACCAAACGGCATCTCATCATTTGAGTGGTCCTTATGCGATCTTGAAATATACCATCGGTACATCCAAGTTTGCTTGGCGTGGTAGTAAACATAGTGAAAGCGCGATTACAACGGCTCGTTCCAAGATGCTTGATAAGGTACATCGCAGTGATATGGTTGTACAAGAAACTGTAGAAGAAACTTATGATCATGGCGTTGTCGATGTAGGTTTATAATCTGTAATTTTAGACTAAATATAACTTATTTTAGTTTATAACAAAGGAGCTAGTACGCTGTGTACTAGCTCCTTTTTGTATCTTTGTTTACTATTGCAAATCCTTAGGCACGCTGAGCGGTTTCCAGTTATCTAGCTCTGGAATATCTAAGGTCGTAATGGTTCGTTGTATCCAGTAGTTCAAGGATACTTCGTTGCCAAAGTACTGTTCAAATAGGTATGTATTACCGGGAATGTCCTTTTGTTTGCCGTGTTCGTCGACGATATGGCGCATCGATTCCTTGAGGTACAGTTGCACCCTAAATGGTGTGGACCGCTTGCCCTTGAATATGAAATAGGATGGCCCAATAAAATCGTGGGTACGAATGTTGATTTGTTCGTAGCGATTGCTCTTGAGGCCTTCCAATGATGCTTGTATCATGGCGTTGGCATCGTCATATTCCTCGAGTAGGAATGGTTCTTGATCGACGTCGAGTACATAGTGCCACGTCGGTTTTTCCTCATCTGTTTCGATGGCCCATGCCTCTGAAAGCTCCGGTAAACGGGGGCTTTCATAAAGATTATGCCACAAATTATGGACGTCCTCTACATTGAGCAGCGATTTATAAATAATCTCATGCCCTTCAGCTGGATCGTAGCCGTACAATCGAACTTGATAGGTGTTGCGTGGCATACGTTTAGTCTCCAGTTTATAGATATTCCGCAATTTGTCCGGAATGGTTAGGAAATGATTGTAAAAGCTAAGCACCACCGTATCTTGTGTAGATAGGGCCTTATCGATGATTTTTAGGTTATATAAGGTGGTATCCCACTGAAAGCCATTCATATCGACGGATAGTCGGGCTGCATTGTGAGGCCATGTGGTAGGGGCCGGGCGCACGGTCGTAGAGGATTCGGTTATACCTTCCTTGTAATGCCAATGGCCATCTACCTTTTCGAAGGCTGCTAATCGTTCTGCTGCTTCATCATCTACCGGAATATCCTTGATTTCTTCGCTGCGATTGGCGAAATGTGACACGATGTACTGATGGGAGCTTTCATAATAATGAACGGCACTATCGAGGTCAGGTGTTCCCGTCACATAACCTTTTTCATAGGCATAGCCCAAGGCAACGCGTGTGAGCGCACGGGTGATATCGTAGAAGAGCACGCGGTCCTCCTCTTGAAGCGCCCGTTTCTCTTCTTCTAACACGCGGGTCAAGGATTGAATAGCAAAACGGATGTTTTTGGTCACGCCGATGCCGTGAATGCGCATATAACTGATATACGGCAAGGAGAACAGGAACCGATCCTTTGTCGCCGCCATATGCGTCAAATCGGCGATGAGACCCCAGTCGAGCGGGAGCCCTCCAATGTGAAAGATATAGTTAAATGCGGCTTGCAACGCTGCATAACCGGCGTCATTAAAGTCCTTGGTAGCTGCCTGTTGATACAGTTCAGTAGCTTTGATTGGGTCATACGGAATGGCAGCGCGCAACGCAGGTTGCTCATAAAAATGATAGTAATAGTCGGCGAGTTCCGCGATACATTCTGGCTGGCCTAGTTCGGCGCCCTTTGTAAACCATGTGAAAGCCTCTGTAAACTCGCCTTTTTCGTGATGGTCGAGAGCCGTATAGAGCATCATGGTCGGATTGCCTAGTTCAGCGGCCCTACATGCCACATGGCGTGCATTTTCATAATCGCCTTCATCGATATAAATATTGCGCAAGTTCCCTTGGAACATGGCTAGCCCTTGATCAAGGGCTTTGGTAAACCAGTATTTCGCATGCTCCCGAGATTTTGCTTGTAGTGTTTCTTCGTCTACCATACCGCGCAAGGTAGCAATGACTTCACGTAAACTCTTGCTGCGCGTCGCTTGGTGTAATCGTTGACTAAAGCTAGCCTTTTCTGGGCCTAATAGTTGGTTAGCCTCGTTAATAACGTGGTAATCGCCCCAAAAGAATACGTTGCCTATAATATATTGGCAGTATGCATCGTCCTGTTTTGCATAATCATAGATGATGCGGAATGCATCGTCAAAGGACAACTGCATATCTCGCCTCACCGTAGGCGTAATCGACCCGGCTATGCGCAATGCTTGTAATGTGCCAATTGGACTATTCCGGCGGATACTATCATGCAAACACTGATACGTGCGCATATTATCCTCTGGGAATCCAGATTCGGCCCACGTAAATCGCGGTCCAGCGTACACGCGTGTCAATAGGGCGTATGCGTCTCCTAATTCACGTTCTTCTGGAGATAAAGCCTTCTGGTAGACTTCCTCAGCATCTGATTTACCAACGCTGCCTTGTGATGTAGCCGTGTTGCGCAACTCATGCTGAATCGGCTTTGTCACATTTGATTGATTATTTACAATCGACTCTAATATGCGGAGACCCTCTTGAGCGGACTGCGGATCATAAGACATAAAAATTAAGTGGAAGACCCGTTGGAGGCGGTCTGTGAAATATTGAGCCATAGGCCCTCCTTTCGTTTTTATACAATACACTACTATTATATACCGCGGTAGGAAATGGTAGAAGAGGAAAAGAACCGATGGGCCCCAAAATCCTCCACCGGCCGGGTCTGACTACGCCCTTCGGGCTCCGCAGGGCCAAAGTCGGATTTTTGGGCCCATCGGTTCTATCTCTAGGTCCATAGCCGACACGCGGAATATAATAGTAGTGAAATTGATAAAATCCGTTATTGCCAACCCAACCGTTAGGAAGGAGGGCCTACGACCGTGCGATGACGTGTCCTGAGAACCTCCACCGTCCGGGTCTGACTACGCCCTGCGGATTCACAGGGCTAAAGTCGGATTTTGGGGCCCATCGGTTCTATCTCTAGGTCCATAGCTGACACGCGGTATATAATAGTAGTGAAATTGATAAAACCCGTTATTGCCCACCCAGCCGATAGGAAGGAGGGCCTACGGCCTCTTTCTCCTCCGTATAACGAAAAAATAATTTCTATTTACGATGATAGGATAGTAAAAAGAACCGGTTCTGAAAACGACTTCGGGCTCCGCGTAGCGCAGTATTCTCTTATCCGTATAACAAAGAAATAATTTCTAACACGTGTTGTAGAATGCAAAAAAAGACACCTGGCAAAAACCGACTTTTGGCCCTGCCCCGAAGGGGTCAGACCCGGCCGACGGAGGATTTTTGCTAGGTGTCTTTTACATGTATTCAAAACAATGTATTAGAAATTATTTTTTGTTATAGTCACCAAACCATTTATCATAGATTTTTTGGTATGTGCCGTCTTCTTTAAGTTCTTTAAGAGCTTTGTTAACAGCTTGTTGCAATTCTGTGTTGCCTTTTTTTACACCAAGTACTGTGCCAGGAGCTTTTGTAGGTTCGCCTACGAGTTTAAGGTCTTTATCAGCGCCTTGTTTTAAGTAGTACATAGCAACTGCGTTATCGATGATTGCACCATCGATTGTACCAGCTTTCAATTCCATAAAGATATTGGAGTTGGAGTCCATTTCTTTTACTGTTGTGTTAGGGATTTTTTTAGCCATATCTGCAGGAACAGTACCGATTTGAACGCCTACAGTTTTGCCAGCAAGTTCATCCATGTTATGGATTGTGGAGTTGTCTTTACGAACAACTGTGATGAAACCGCCTTGGTCAAAGTATACATCGGAGAAGTCTAATGCTTTTTCACGTTCCGGAGTTTTGTCGATGCCTGCTGCGATCATATCGATATCGCCAGATTGAACTGCTGGAATCAAAGCATCAAAGCCCATGGATTTGAATTCCATTTTTAGGCCCAATTTTTTAGCGATTGCTTCGGACAAATCAACGTCGAAACCAACGTATTTATCGCCTTCAGTAAATTCGAATGGTGGGAATGTAGTTTCAGAACCTACACGCAACACACCAGCCTCTTGTGTCATTTTGCTTTTTTCGCCGCCACAACCAGCCAATAAACCCATAGCAGCAACAGCTACAAGCGCGATGGCTGTCAATTTTTTAAATTTGAACATAGTATCCTCCTCAAACACGATACAAACATATTAATCTGTTTCTATTGTACGGAATTTTGAACCAATAGGCAATAACATTGTATAATTAAAGGTACGAAAACAAATTATGTACATGAAATGTACCTTTTATCAAATAAGGTCGATTATTTATACACACATTTAGGAGGACCTATGTCTCTTACTGAACAATTTTCCAGTGTTTGTGAAAGCTTCGCCCAAGAGGCTTTCACCATTAACTATACATTGGCGAAGAATCCAGAATTGTCTAGTCATGAATTTAAGTCTGTTAAGACAATCGGTGCTGTCCTTGAAAAACAAGGTATTCCTGTGATCTATGAGTTCTGTCACTTGCCGACTGCCTTTAAGGCGTCTGTTATGAAAGTAGATAATCCTAAGGGCCGTTTAGCTATATTATGCGAATACGATGCGTTGCCAGATGTGGGACATGCGTGTGGCCATTGTGCTAGCGGATCTATGAGTGTATTAGCGGCTCTTGCATTGCATAAGATGCAGCAAGAAGGAGTAGCTTTCAACATGGATATCGACATCATTGGAACCCCTGATGAGGAAGCGATGGGCTGCAAGGTGGATATGTGCAACGCTGGCGTGTTCAAGAATTACGATTTTGCCATTATGGTGCATCTTGATGGCGAAGAAACGCGGCCGAATTCACAATTCTTGGCCCTTGATTGTTTCCGTGCTACATTCCACGGTAAACCGGCCCATGCAGCAGGCGAGCCTTGGAATGGCATCAATGCGGTAAATGGCGTGCAACTCGCTATTCATGCCATGGATATGCTGCGCCAACAAGTGCGACCAGAGTCGCGCATCGGCACGTGGATTATTAATGGCGGTACCGCATCTAATGTCATTCCTGCGACTGGCGAATTAGAGGTTACTGTGCGTCATACAGAACGTGACTATTTGAACGGCCTATCCACGCAAATTAAAAAGATTTTTAAAGGCGCTGCCCTTTGTACCGGTACGACTGTAGATGTTGAGTTTTACGGAAATCCTTATGACGATATGAACCAAAACCATCGTGGCACACACCTCATCGAGGACGTGATGACCGATATGGGCCTTGATTTTGAACCAGGTCCAGCGGACATTGGGGGCAGTTCCGATATCGGTAATGTCAGCTATCAATGTGCCGCATTCCATCCTAAATTGCGCTTGGCTGGCCCAGATAAGGTGTGCCACGCCAAAGAATTTGCGGACGCTATGCTAGAACCAACCATTGAACAAACCATTGTAGATGGGGCCAATATCATTGGGGGCACATTGTTACGATTAGTTGAGAATCCAGCTGTCTTAGAAGAAATTGTGGCTGAGTTTAATGCAACTAAATAATTCTCATCTACATATAATATTACTAAATAGTTTCTAGCTGATGGGAATAGCGCTAAATAAAATGTTTCCTGTATCTGTCTGGGGAACTGTAATATCGCAGATAGAATTCATTGCCTCTTTCAGAATTACTGATAATAGATGATAAGGGAATATTGCCATTTACAAAACTTCTAATCTTGGTGAAATAGGCGCCCGCTTCAACGTCGTGGTGAGACAGCGCCCATACTACGTCATTTCCAGCGATGAATGGGATGTATTTAAATTCAAGAAATTCAAATAAACCGGCTATGGTTATATCATCAGGTATGGTGAATTCTTCACGATGATGACTCATATCATCAGCCGCACAAACGGCATCTCGATCGATTATTATATGCATATGATTTCACATCCTTTAAATCGATAATTCTATAAATTATATGCTATCTTTATTGTACATCAAGCAAGTAAAAATTATATTGTATTAAAGGAGGTTTTATGTCCTCATCTGAACCATTAGACATTAAAAATTATATAGGCCTTACTGGTGATACACCGATTCGATTCATCGCGTCCGATGTGGATGGCACATTGGTCAATGATGCTAAGTCCGTGGATCCTGAGGTTGTCAATGCGGTTCGTGCCGCTCGTGAAAGCGGTATCCGCGTGGCCATCGCATCGGGCCGTGCGTGGCATGAGATGGACGATGTCATCGAGGCTATGCCGTGCTTGCGATACTTTGTGTGCACCAATGGCGCCTATGTCATGGATAAAGAAGAACAAAAGGAACTCGTTCATATTACTCTTGATAAAACTCGCGCCATGGATTTAGTACGAAAACTAATGACCTATGGTGTGTTTGTAGAGGCATATGTGAAAGCCGAGATTTTCGGTCAATACCCTGTTGTTGGTAATGAGACAGCGCAAGCAGAACATTTCTTTAGACCGAATATTAGACCTTTCATTTTAAAAACACGTACCATGGTGCCTGATTTATTGGCACATCTAGAATCTTTGCTAAAAGGACCGGAGAAAATCCAAATCTTTTACGGCGACGAATGTATACGCGAACGCATCCTAGCTGATTTGCGAGATGAATTCCAAGGGGCTGCCATAGATGGAAAAGGCCGAGAACGTTTTTACGATGTCCTTGAATCTAGCGAGGGCAATTTAGAATTTGTACTCCCTCATACGACAAAAGGCACGGCCGTAGAGGCCTTGGCTAACCATTGGGGCTATACGCCTGACGAGGTGATGACCATCGGCGACAGCGAAAATGATCTATCCATGATTCGCTTTGCCAGCGCTAGCGTGGCTATGGGTAATGCACGAGATAATGTGAAAGCTGCCGCCCGTTATGAAACGACAGATAATAATCACTATGGCGTAGCTCGTGCACTATATTCGGCTATTGCATATAATCGTGAATTGGAAAATAAATAGACATACTAAGTGGCTAATAGAAATACTAAGCTATTAAGGGACATACTAGTCTACTAATAGAAATACTAAGAGGCTAATGGAAATAGTAATCGGATAATGGATAGATACTATATCTTATGATTGATAGAGAGGTGATGTTATATGGGCAATCTAAAATTTGATATAGACGATACCTGTGTTAAATGCGGGGCCTGCGCTGAAGATTGCCCTGTACAATGCATCACAGAAGGAACTACAAAATTTATCATTGGTAAAGGATGTATCAGTTGTGGTGATTGCTATTCAATTTGTCCTGTCGGGGCCGTACAAATACATAAGCTGTTTAAAGATAGAACAGGCCTGTAGTAATGTAAAATGGGTGTGTGTAATAGACCTTCTAAAAATTAGAACAGGCCTGTAGTAATGTAAAATGGGTGTGTAATAGACCTTCTAAAAATTAGAACAGGCCTGTTCTATTTTTAAATAGGCATGTGAAAGGGCGACCTTGAACTATCAGGATCAGAAATGTATTAGAAATCCGAACGTTAAAAAGTAATGTATAACTTTCATACGGAATATATGGAGTCCATATACTTCGTATGGTATAATGAAATGTAATGAAATTTAGCGTTTTGCTTGTTAAAACGCACCCCCAGTACAGGAATGTATGGACATTATAAATTGGTGAATATACTTTCACAAATAGATGCATACGGAGGAACTATGGAAAACAAGGAATTTGTTATTGTTGTCGATTTCGGCGGTCAATATAATCAGTTGATCGCACGCCGTGTTCGTGAAAATCATGTATACTGCGAAGTATATCCATACAACAAAGCATTAGAAAAAATTAAGGAATTGAAGCCGCAAGGTATCATCTTCACTGGTGGCCCTAACAGCGTGTACGAAGAGAATTCCCCTAAAATTGAAAAGGAAATCTTTGAACTTGGCATTCCAGTTCTTGGCATGTGCTATGGTATGCAATTTATGGCGCATACATTGGGTGGCGAAGTTAAATCTGCGGACAACCGTGAGTTTGGTAAAACACCTACTAAAGTGGTCACTACATCCCCATTGTTCAAAGGCTTGGACGAAGAACAAGTTGTTTGGATGTCCCACGTTGACTATGTAGCAAAAGTTCCTGAAGGTTTCGAAATCGTTGCTCATACAAAAGACTGCCCTGTTGCATCCATGCAAAACAAAGAGCGTAAATTATATGCTATGCAATACCATGCAGAAGTATTGCACACTGAACATGGTAAAGAAATGCTTCACAACTTCTTATACGAAGTATGTGGTTTCACAGGTACATGGACAATGGCGAACTATGCAAAAACTGCTATTGAAGAAATCCGTAACACTGTAGGCGATGGCAAAGTATTGTTGGCATTGTCTGGCGGTGTAGATAGCTCCGTTGCAGCAGCTCTTATCTCCAAAGCCGTTGGTGACCAATTGACTTGTATCTTCGTTGACCATGGTTTAATGCGTAAAAACGAAGGTGACGAAGTAGAAGCAGCTTTCAAAGATTCCGGCATGCATTTCATCCGCGTTGATGCGGAAAAACGTTTCTTAGATAAATTGGCTGGTCTTGAAGATCCAGAAGCGAAACGTAAAGCCATCGGCGAAGAATTCATCCGCGTATTCGAAGACGAAGGCCGTAAAATCGGTTCCG